>ERZ779799.678-NODE-678-length-10981-cov-3.107816_pt1 | contig 10981 bp, 8 predicted proteins | sample MGYA00511253_ERZ779799 | MGnify/ENA primary metagenome ERZ779799 (study PRJEB29588, sample SAMEA2159541) | human gut metagenome | biome: human gut; feature: human-associated habitat; material: faeces | place: Denmark | collected 2008/2010 ...
TGCTGGGACATATCCATTGCCGCCCGGGCCGCCTTCATCCTAAGGTTCTTCATAGGCCCCGACCTATTCCTCCCTTTCCAGGCCGCCCGCCCTGCGCCGCTTTACAAAAACGTCGATGGCGGACACCGCATCTATGCCTATCAGGAGCGCCGCGGCGAAGAAGTTCACCCAGCTCATGGTGAGCATGCCGTTTTTAATGAGGCCGGTGCTTTGGCAGTTGAGCGCGCCTATGGCGATATTGCCGAGGGCAAGCGCCAGCAAGAACTGCTTCATCTTGAACTCGTAGAAGCGGTGCTTGTTTATCAACTCGTCCTTTATCTTCAACGGATTCATCTCCTTGATGCGCTCCGTCAATTCGCTGATGCGGGTGATACCGTCCAAGTGCATCAAGCGCACCATCTCGGCAAGCATGCGAGGGAAGTGGAGGTCTATCATCAGCAAGTTGCAACGGAACACGCGGTCGGCAACGTCGGCATACTTCAGCACGCCACCCAGTCGCTCAATCATCATCATGCGTTCTGCCACTTCCGTAGGAGATTCCGGCAGGGCATTCACCTTGTTCACCGTGGGCACGGCAAACTTGACACCGCTTTGCTCCAGCTTCAGATTTGCCGTACGTCCTCCGTCCAGCAACGGATTCATCGGGGCGAGACGACAACGGACATTGAAGCCCGTCAGAGGTGCTTCGGGATGCCAGAAGGCAACGGAGAAGTCGGTACGGTCCTCCGTCTTTGCTTCCAGGTCGAAGATATTGACAGCATCCAGGAAAGCTTCCAAGCCTTCAGTCACTTCCACTTCCTCGCCCGAAACGTTCTTCAACAGATGCAGAACCAACTCTGCCGCATCACCAAAGTCTTCGCGGGGGAAACGCAGTTCCTCCTTCTCGCCCGGAACAAACGAACCGTCCTTCCCGGTAGTTCCGCTGACAATGCGCACTTCCTGCTCTTCGATATAGTAACGGCGCGTACCGTCATGCTCTTCCCTCTGTATCAAGGCAACGGGCCAGCGCAGGGTTTCGTCTTTTTCAGCTTTCGGTGTGCCCGGTGACACGGCTCCATCCGCCAGCAGGCGAAAGAAGGTGTAGAGCTCGCCCAGTTCTCTTTTTGTTGCACTAAATGCCATAAACTTTCTTTTGTTTAAAGGGGGGGAGTCAGCCTTTCATAAGAAGTGGTACCGTTTCCGCAAAGAAAACAGTCTGTTCCTCATAGGAAAACAACTTGTTCCGTTAAAGGAAACGAACAACTTCCCTATTAAAAGGGGCTCTTATCCCATTTGTTGTATTATTCAAACCTCAATGTTTCTACTTTCTCCAACCGTGCCCGCAACTTCGGCATCATGGACTGACGGATGCGGAGCGTCATACGGCAGTCCATATCATAGGACTGTTCCAGCATCTCCGGTTCCTCCTCTTTCACAATGCGCATTACATCATTCATGAAAGGATATTCAAAGAGAACGGTCACCGTTTCATCCACAGTCTTTTCAATAACGGTAGCGGCAGCGATAGCCTCCGCGGCAGCAGCCTTATATGCCACTATCAAGCCACTTGTTCCCAGCTTTATGCCGCCAAAATAGCGGACAACAACAATCAGTATGTCCGTCAGTTCATTCGAATTTATCTGCCCCAGAATAGGCTTTCCTGCCGTACCGGACGGTTCTCCGTTGTCATTGGCACGAAAGTCCTTGCGTTCATGCCCCAGCATATAGGCATAACACACATGGCGGGCATCGTAGTATTTCTTCTGATAAGTTTCCAGATGCGCCTTTACTTCTTCAACCGTACGGACAGGCAAGGCAATGGCTATGAACTTACTGCGCTTCTCGGTGTAAATCCCTTCGGACAGGGTGGCAATGGTTTTGTACGTATCTTCACTCATGCCGTATAGGTATATGTTTCTTAATCAGCTCCAACAACGGCTTTGCCGCAATTATCAGTGTCACTGCGGTCAGTATCATCAATACGCCGAGCATGATACGCGGCGTGAGTTGCTCACCAAACACCACTACTCCGCAAAACAGCGCCGTCACAGGTTCCAATGCTCCCAGAATGGCAGCCGGCGTGGAGCCTATACGATGAATGGAAAGCGTCATTGCAATCAATGAAATAATAGTAGGAAACAATGCCAACGAAAACACATTCACCCACAACAGTGGAGCGGGTACAAGCTGCAAGGCCGTACAGAAATCCAAACGTACCACATAAATGATAATTCCGAACAGCAAAGCATAGAAAGTCAGCTTTGCCGTTGGCAGATTTTTCAGGGAAGAACGGTTCACACCTACTATATATATGGCATACGTCAGCGAAGACAAGATGACGAACAACACACCCAACAGATTCAAAGTCCTACCATCTCCGCCCTCGTACAGCAGAGAGATGCCCGTAAACGCCAGCGCAATGGAGAACATTGTAATAAACGAAACCTTCTCATGGAAGAAGATCGCCATAATGATAGCCACCATTACCGGATAGACAAACAAGATAGTGGACGCAATACCTGCATCCATATAGTTATAACTCTCAAACAAGAAAAGTGAAGAAAAAGAGAACAACAGTCCCATTACCGCCAGCGGAAGTATATCCGTCTTTTTCAAGGCAAAGGATTGCTTCTTCACTTTCATCAGTATGCCCAGCATTACAATGGCAAAAAAATAGCGATAGAACAAGACGGAATCCACTTTCATTCCCGCCCCGTACAAAGGCAATGCGAACAACGGGTTCAGTCCGTAACTGGCTGCGGCAAGAGCTCCGTAAGTAAATCCTTTAAGACGATCGTTAGTCATGACAGTATTTTTCTTAATCGGGCGCAAAGATACTACTTTTATCCACATCTTGTTCACCTTTCCTTCAAATAGAACTTACGCAGCACGCAAAGCGCAGTATTTATAATAAAGCATACCTACTGCATCAGCCAGCAGCCAACCGATAGGAATAGACCACCAAATGCCTGCCACCCCAATGGAAGGAATGGAAGCAAGCACATACGACAACACCACGCGGGTCCCTAAAGAGATCACCGTAAGCACAACCGACATCCCCGGCATGCGGATAGCGCGGTAATAACCGTAAAGCAGGAACAGGATGCCGATGCCACAATAGAATGTGCCCTCTATGCGCAGATATTCCACGCCGGTAGCAAGAATTTCAACCTCTTCGGGGCGGACAAAGACCAGCATCAGCGGCTCTGCAAATACAAACACAAGCATGGAAACTATCAAGGAAAAGATGACCGCAGTAAGAAAGGCGCTGCGCACTCCCCTGCGGATACGATCATAACGCTTTGCCCCAAAATTCTGCGCTATGAAAGTGGAGAAGGCGTTTCCGAACTCCTGCACAGGCATATATGCAAAGGAATCTATCTTTACGGCAGCGGCAAAGGCTGCCATAACGGCCGTACCGAAACTGTTGACCAATCCCTGTATCATCAGGATACCGAAATTCATGACCGACTGCTGCACACAGGTCAGTGTGGAGAAAGAGACTATCTCCTTCAGACTGCAACGGTCAAAGCGCATATCCTCCCGGCGCAGTTGCAGTTCCGGCCGTTTCTTGCCTGTGTAGAGCAGTATCCCCACAGCAGCCACTCCCTGTGCTATGACGGTGGCCGCGGCAGCCCCTTCGATTCCCCAACCCAGTTGCAGGATAAAGAACAGGTCGAGAATGACATTCAGCACAACAGAAACCGCCAGAAACCAAAGAGGAGTCACAGAATCTCCCACAGCCCGCAACAGCGCCGCATAGAAGTTATAGATAAACGTAAAGGCTATGCCACAAAAGATTATCCACAGGTAACTGCGCATCATCCCATAAATGTCCTGCGGCACTTGAAGCAAATGAAGAATAGGGTCTAAGCATATAAATGCCACCACATTCAGCAAGAATGTCACCGCCCCTATCAGTACGAATGAAACAAAAATGCTACGCCGCAAAGCGGACCGGTCTCCTGCCCCGTAGTACAACGAGAAAACCGTACCGCTACCGATAGACAACCCTAAAAGAATGGAAATAAGAAAAACCATCAGCGTATATGCCGACCCCACTGCTGCCAAAGCGCCCGATCCGATACACTGTCCCACAATAAGCGTATCGGCAATATTATAACACTGTTGCAGCAACGAACCTGCCATCATAGGCAAAGTGAAGCGCAACAGCGTACTCGTTATGCCGCCCTGAGTGAGGTCTCCATTTCGTAACATCCGCTACCGTATTTCGATATTTTCGTATTCCGTTTCGTATTTTCCTGCAAAGGTCAGCATTTTCAACATAACAGGAAAGAAAATGGCGGTATAAAATAACGGAGCGCCACATACTTTGCAACGCTCCGTTTCCACATTCATTCTTTAAAATTGTATTTTGATTAGTCCAGTTTATGAATTACCAGTCCCGAACGCAACTTCGGTTCGAACCAAGTAGTCTTGGGGGGCATTATGTTGCCGGTATCGGCAATGTCCATCAACTGTTTCATGGACACAGGATACAGAGCCAAAGCCACCTTCATCTCACCGCTATCCACCCGTTTCTTCAATTCGCCTAAGCCGCGTATACCGCCCACAAAGTCGATACGCTTATCGGAACGAAGGTCCTTGATGCCGAGGATTTCATCCAATATCAAGTTGGACGAGATGGTAACGTCCAGCACACCGATGGGATCATTATCGTTGTAAGTGCCCGGTTTGGCAGTAAGGCTATACCACTTGCCATCCAGATAAAGGGAGAAATTATGCAATCCTGCCGGTTTGTAGATGTCCGTACCCTTTTCTTCCACCGTAAAGTTCTTGCTTACAGCCGTCAGGAATTGTTCGGGAGTCATACCGTTCAAATCCTTCACCACACGATTATAGTCAATGATAGTCAACTGGTTGGCCGGGAAACAAACTGCCATGAAGTAGTTGTACTCCTCATCTCCACGATGATTGGGATTTTGCTTGGCTTTCTCCGCGCCCACCAGGGCAGCGGCTGCGCTGCGGTGATGTCCGTCTGCAATATAGAGCGCAGGCATCTTGCCGAACTCTTTGGTTATGACGTCAATATCTTCCTGCTTGTCGATAATCCAAAACGTGTGGCCGAAGCCGTCGCCCGGAGCAATAAAGTCGTAAACAGGTTTCTGAGCCGTATAACGGGCAATGACAGCATCCAGCGTGGCATTATCAGGGTAGGCAAAGAATACAGGTTCAATGTTGGCATTGTTCACACGCACATGCTTCATGCGGTCTTCTTCCTTATCCCGACGGGTAAGCTCATGCTTCTTGATGACACCGTTCATATAATCGGGAACGTATGCCCCCACTACCAAACCATATTGCGTTTTGCCATTCATGGTCTGGGCATATACATAATAGTTTTCTTTATCGTCCTGCACCAGCCAGCCTTTGTCCTGAAACATCCGGAAGTTTTCAGCAGCTTTCTGATAAACACGTTCATCATGTTCGTCCGTACCGATAGGAAAATCTATTTCGGGCTTGATGATGTGATACAAAGACTTTTCGTTTCCCGCCGCTTCTTCACGAGCCTCGGCAGAATTCAGTACGTCGTAAGGGCGGGATGCCACCTGTTCTACTAAATTCTGTGGGGGACGAATCCCTCTAAAAGGTTTTATTGTTGCCATGGTTATTAGAATATAAATTTAAATCAGGCATGAATTACATGGAGTTTCACAGAACAAATAATATGTCCAAAGTTCTGCAAGATTCCATGCAATCCATGCCTGAATCCAATTACTTATTTACTCGGAACTTCTCGCAACCGTCTTTCAGGAAGCCTACAATCTGCTTGGCAGCGGCAATACCTGCATTGATATTGGCTTCGGCAGTCTGCGCACCCATTTTCTTCGGTGTGGAGAAATAACGGCCGGCAAACTTGGCAGCGAAAGTCTCATTGGCTGCAGGCATGATGTCGGTCATGTATTTCAGGTCGGGACGTTCTTCCATGAGCTGAATCAACTCGGCTTCGTTGATAACCTCCTTGCGGGCGGTATTGACCAGCAAACCGCCTTTCGGCATCTTGTTCACCAAAGCATAGTTAATAGAATTCTTGGTTTCTGCCGTTGCAGGAATATGCAGGGAAACAACATCACAAGTAGAATAAAGCTCTTCGGCAGAAGCGACAGCTTTTACGCCATCCTTCTCGATCACTTCTTTCGGGCAGAAAGCGTCGAAAGCATAAATGTCCATGCCGAAACCCTTGGCGATACGCGCCACATTGCGTCCTACATTGCCATAAGCGTGAATACCCAGCTTCTTGCCCATCAGTTCCGTACCGGAGGTGCCGTTGTACATGTTGCGGACAGCCATTACCATAAGTCCGAAAGCCAGTTCGGCTACGGCATTGGAGTTCTGTCCCGGAGTGTTCATCACACATACGTTGTGGGCAGTGGCGGCAGCCAAGTCCACATTGTCATAACCGGCACCGGCACGTACCACGATTTTCAGTTCTTTGGCGGCGTCCAACACCTCGGCATCGATGATGTCGCTACGTATAATAACAGCATTGGCGTCTTTCACAGCTTCCAGCAATTTCGCCTTGTCACCATATTTTTCCAGCAAAGCAAGTTCATAACCTGCTGCTTCAATTTCTTTGCGGATACCGTCTACTGCAACCTTTGCAAACGGCTTGTCTGTTGCGACTAATACTTTCATGATTTAATGGTATTAAAAAAGATTCACCACAGAACCGCACAGAGTTTCACAGAGTTTTCCTTTTCATTTCTCTGTGGGACGCTGTGCCCTCTGTGGTGAACAAATATTGTTAATGAAGTTTCTCAAATTCCTGCATGCAGTCTATCAAAGCCTGTACGCTTTCTTTCGGCATAGCGTTGTAGCAAGATGCGCGGAAACCGCCTACTGAACGATGTCCTTTGATACCTACCATACCTTTTTCGGTAGCAAACTTCAGGAAGTCTGCTTCAAATTCTTTGTATTCGGGAGCCATTACGAAGCAGATGTTCATGCGTGAACGGTCCTCTTTGGCAGCAGTACCTACGAACATTTTGTTGCGGTCTATCTCGGCATACAGCATATCGGCCTTTTCGATAGCGCGACGTTCCATTTCCTTCACACCGCCTTGTGCCTTGATCCAGCGCAAAGTCTGCAATGCTGCATAAATAGGCACAACCGGAGGAGTATTGAACATTGAGCCACCGTCGATATGTGTCTGATAGTTCAGCATGGTGGGGATGTAACGTGACACCTTGCCCACTGCATCGTTCTTCACGATAACGAATGTCACACCCGCAGGAGCCAGATTCTTCTGTGCACCGCCGTAGATACAGATATATTTGGACACGTCGATAGGACGGGAGAATATATCGGATGACATGTCAGCAATCATCGGCACGTTTACATCCAGGTCTTCTTTCAGCTCCGTACCATAGATCGTATTGTTGGTGGTGATATGGAAATAGTCCACATCAGCCGGTACTGTGTAATCTTTCGGAATATAAGTATAAGTGGCTTCAGCAGAAGAGGCAACTTCTACAACCTCGCCAAAACCTTTGGCTTCTTTCATGGCTTTCTTGGCCCACACACCTGTGTTGAGGTATGCAGCTTTCTTTTCGAGGAAATTGAAAGGAACCATGCAGAATTCCATACTTGCGCCACCGCCCAAGAACAGTACCGAATAACCTTCGGGAATGTTAAGTAGTTCTTTGAACAGTGCTACGGCTTCGTCCACTACGGGCTGGAAGTCTTTAGCGCGGTGGCTAATCTCCATAAGAGAAAGACCGGATCCATTGAAATCTAAAATAGCCTTCGCTGTATCCTCTATCACCTCACGCGGAAGAATGGAAGGTCCTGCATTGAAATTATGCTTTTTCATTTGAAGTTTGTTTTGGTTATACAATTTCGTTCATTTTGTGTCTTTCGACATGGCGAAATTACGGAATTATTTCTGTATTGCAAATCTTTCCTTATAAAAATCCTTCTTTATAGCGCATTTGCCTTACTTTTTATTGGTATATACAAGAATTATACACCAATTTGTTATGTATACTTACCAAAAAAGGTGTTAAAAGGTAAACTGAAAGAAAGAAGCGGAAATAACTTTCTACTATGAATAAAAACTGAAAAGAAAGTGCATATTTATCAGAAACAAGCCATTCTCCTATGCTTAATAACATTCCCCGCCATGCTTAATAACATCAGTCTACCGGGCTTCTTCTATCAAGGTCTTCATGCCTTTGATTTTTTCTCCACGCAGCAGCGTGAGCAGTTGCTTCACCTTGCTGCGGCGAACTGCCACAAAAGCGTAGTGTTCTTTTACGTCCACCTGTCCCACATCTTCACGCGCCAATCCACCTTTTTTATATAGGAAGCCCACGATGTCCACTTTGTTAAGTTTGTCTTTCTTGCCTTTACCTATATATAAGGTAGTCCAACGGGATTTGGCAGGCTTCGGCGTTTGCTCCGGCAGCCCGAATACGGGGATTTCTTCCGGAAGATAATCGGGCAACCGCCCTTCCGCATGGAGAAGCAGGAAGGACGAGCCGCGTGCCTCCCAGCGTGCCGTACGTCCGTTGCGGTGCGTAAAGGCTTCCTCGTTGACGGGCATGTGGTAGTGGACAACATTGTCGATGCCCGGAATATCCAGTCCGCGTGCGGCAAGGTCGGTGGACACCAGAACGGGGCAACTGCCATTACGGAACTTATAGAGCGCCCGTTCGCGATCTTCCTGCTCCATGCCGCCATGAAAGGCGTCGCAGGGGAATTTCTTTGACTTCAAGTAGGCAGCCACGCGCTCCACACTCTCGCGGTAGTTCACGAACACCAGTGTAGAACGGTCGCCCAAGGTACAAAGCAGGCGGTACAATGTTTCCAGCTTATCTTTTTCGGGCGAAATGACCTTCTGTAAGTCAAGGCGATTGGAAACGGCTTCTTCCGAAAGGAAGTTCAGCCTGATGACTTGTGACGACGGTGTGTCACTGCCGGATACCGCTCCCCCTACTCCTGCAAATTGCGGGATCTCCTCGGCATCTGTTGCCGAAAGCAGCACGCGTTTCTGCAAGGCGGGCAGTTGCCCGATAACCTCTGCCATTTCGTCGTGGAAGCCGAATTCAAGACATTTGTCAAACTCGTCAATCACCAGTGTGGTGACAGAGTGCACCTCGAAGTTCCGTTTCCTCAAATGGTCGTTCATACGGCCGGGAGTACCAATGATGACAGCCGGATTGATGCCCCTCATTGTGCGATGCTCTTCCATTGCCGGGCGTCCGCCATAGCAGCTCATCGCCTTGAAGGGTACATTCATCGACTTGAATACGGTTTCTATCTGCAAGGCAAGCTCACGCGAAGGAACAAGCACCACTGCCTGCACGCCCTGCACATCCGCTTTGAGCGATTGTACCAGCGGCAACAGGAATGCCAGTGTCTTGCCCGAACCTGTGGGCGACAGCAGGACGAGGTCTTTATTGGATTGGTAAGCATCCCGCGCAGCCTCTTGCATCGGGGTGAGCTGTTCTATCTGTAAGTTGCGAAGTATATCGGATTGTTCCATAAATTTCTTTGAATTAATGGAGCAAAGATACGAAAAGATTATATGTTTGATGTACCGGACAATCCTTTTGATTAGCCTGACTATAAAAAAACTCCGGCAAGAGCCAAAGCCCGCCGGAGTTTCCTCACTATTTTACTATTATGTATCTTAACAATGCACCTTATCCGCCGAAGTTGTCGAACATCAGGTTCTGAGCCGGAACGCCGAGGTCGTCGAGCATCTTCTCAACGGCTTTGGACATCGGGCCGGGACCGCACATGTAGTATTCGATATCTTCGGGAGCTTCGTGATCTTTCAGGTAAGTCTCGTAGATTACGTTGTGAACGAAGCCCGGAGTGTACTTCACGCCCGCTGCATCGGCTGCCGGATCGGGACGGTCCAGTGCGAGGTGGAACTTGAAGTTGGGGAAGTCTTTTTCAATCTGCAGGAAGTCTTCCAGATAGAACACTTCATTGAGCGCACGTGCACCGTAGAAATAGTTCATCACGCGGTCGGTAGTATGCAACGTCTTTGTCAGGTGCATAATCTGCGCACGCAACGGAGCCATACCGGCACCACCACCAATCCACATCATTTCCTTCTTGGAGTCGAAAATCGGATGGAAGTCTCCGTAAGGACCGCTCATCGTCACCTTATCACCCGGTTTCAGCGTGAAGATATAGGATGAAGCGATACCCGGCATTACATCCATGAAGCCCGGTCCCTGGTCTTTCGGCTTAAACGGAGGCGTAGCGATACGTACCGTCAGCATGATGCGGTCGCCCTCGGCAGGGTAGTTCGCCATAGAGTAGGCACGAATGGTCTCTTCATCGTTACGGCACTTCAAGCCCATCAGGCCGAATTTCTCCCATGCAGGCAGATACTCTTCGCCGATAAGGGATTTGTCGATGTCCTTGTCGTAGTCCATGGAGTATTTAGGAATCTTAATCTGTGCATAAGAACCCGGGATGAAGTCCATGTGCTCACCCTTGGGCAATGCAACGATAAACTCCTTGATGAACGTAGCCACGTTCTTGTTGGAGATGACCTCGCACTCCCACTCTTTTACGCCGAGTACAGACTCGTCGATCTTAATTCCCATGTCGCTCTTCACCTTCACCTGGCAACCCAGACGCCAGTGGTCCTGGATTTGCTTACGGCTGAAGTGAGGTATTTCGGAGGGCAGAATCTCGCCGCCACCTTCCACAACCTGGCATTTGCACTGTCCGCATGAGCCTTTGCCACCGCAAGCGGAGGAAAGAAACACGCCGTTTACGGACAGCGTATTCAGCAGCGTCGAACCGGAAGCTACCTCCAGCTCCTTGTCGCCGTTGATCGTCAATTTCACATTGCCTGAAGGAACCAAGAAGTTCTTGGCTACCAACAGAATAACCACAAGCAACAGAACAACCGCGAGGAATACTCCAATGCTTGCTAATATCATATTCATATCCATTGTCTTATTCCTTTCTTTTAGATGTTCAAACCAGAGAAACACATAAATGCCATTGCCAT
>ERZ779799.684-NODE-684-length-10921-cov-2.246089_pt1 | contig 10921 bp, 4 predicted proteins | sample MGYA00511253_ERZ779799 | MGnify/ENA primary metagenome ERZ779799 (study PRJEB29588, sample SAMEA2159541) | human gut metagenome | biome: human gut; feature: human-associated habitat; material: faeces | place: Denmark | collected 2008/2010 ...
AGCACTGCTATTCCAGACTTGCAAGTACGGGGGAACCAATCCTGATCCGCTATGCGGAAAAAGGGTATTATCCGATTACCTTGCCGGAAGAAAGCACAGTGGAAGGGATGAACGAATCAATCGGTGTTACAGAAGCACAGAGGATGGCGATGGAAACGGGCAGTATGTTCGGCTGGCGTGTGCCGGGGGCTGATCCGAGAAATTATGAAGCAAAGGAACAAAGTAAAATGAAAATAGCAATATACCAGATAAATTCCGACAGGGACAGTGAGCGTATTGCCTTTGTGGGACTTAACAGTCTGGAAAGGTATCGGGGCAGTAAAGATATTTGCTCCGAAATCTATGACAAAGTATACGAGGCGGAGGTTGACGGCACGTCGCTTGAAGATGTATACGAAAAGTTCAATATCGACAAGCCTGACGATTATAAGGCGAGATCGCTTTCGGTATCGGATGTGGTGGAGGTTATTGAGTCGGATTCGGTAGAACCCGGCTTTTATTTTTGTGACAGCATCGGGTTTGAAAAGATTGATTTTGATCCCGATAAAGCAGAAGTCGTAAAAAATGAAACCATCCGGGTATTGATTGTCGAACCGGAAAAGAAGCCGTATGTCAAGGAAATTGATTCCGGAGTGGAGTCGCTTCAGCGAGAGGTGGATGGGGATATAAAAGCCACATATCCGAGTGAAATCGATCCGGTTGCGTATATTTGCAACGAAGAAAGCAAGCTGGAGGGGCTGCCGCTGAACCGTGCGATTCGTAACGATGATGGTGAGATCATTGACATTGTTGCCGGCACCTTTATTGTTGTCGGATTGGGAGAATCAAATTTTTGCAGTCTGAATGAGGCAATGCTGAAAAAGTATATGGAAAAACTTAAGAACCCTGAAATGATACTGCGTATCAACGGGAAAATTCATGTGCTTCCCATTCCGGAAGCTCCAAAGCCGATAGAAAAACGCGGGGAGGAACGCTGATGATAGAACCTTCGTATTCACCATGGGGATCGGTAGACCATTGTAGAATGCTGTGCTATGGGGCATTTGAAGTGCAGACAGCACGACATGGCGGTGTCATGATTCTCTGCCAACTTGCAGATGAATACTTGTCAAAAGAGGCGCAGAAAGTCGGATTTGTTGAAGGACAATATCTGTGCTTTGAGGAAGATTGCGATTCTGCGGTTGCTATCCGCGAACTCTTGGACAAGGGGCTGACACAAGCCCCTGTTAATCAGTATTATAAAGACGGCGAATATAGCGCCATCATCGACCGTGTGGTAGCAACCTGGCATCAGGATTATTTACAGGCAGTAAATAATCGGATGGCTGCTGAGCAAAGAAAAATTGCTCAGAAAAAACGCAGAAGCCGGGAGGAACGCTGATGGGATATATTTTCGGAAATCAATGCGGCGTTATGACTGTAAATGACGAGAGGACTATCGGTCAGCCGAAAGAGATCCGCTTCATCAATTCAAACTACGATTTGCTTTTCAAAATTCCGGACGGAGGGTATGTAGAGATCAAGTTTGGGGATGGCAGAATCAAAGCATATCAGTGCCGGTTTCTTGACCCTTACCATTTCTGCATGGCGGACGGTCGCTCGTGGCATATCTGCGAGTTTGCCGAGACGATGGAGCGCATCGGAGCCAAGTATTATGAAAGTCCCGAAAAACACGAGGTCTGGTCGGATATGGATCTGGACTTGGACGATTGGCGGGACGACTTACAGGCGGAGTACCCGGAACTTGACGAAAATGGACTGTATGCAAAGATGCTGGAACTCAATTCGGATTATCTTGATGACGAGCGCAGCAATCTCAAACAGTCCATCGGCGGCAGTTTGCTTATTATTGCCGACCTCGGTCTTTGGAACGGGCGACATCAAGGGTACAGGGAAAAAGCCGATGCCGACCTTTCGGACTGTCTTGACTACCGATATGACAGCGCGGAGTGGTATGTTGACCGGAACGGTGAATTCTGCGGAAGTCAGGCGCACCATGACGGAACAAACCACTATGTTTACCGCAAAATCAAGGACAGCGCGACAAATGACGATATTGACGATCTGGAAGCAAAGCTCTATAACGGTACTGCCACGCAGAAGAACATTGACCGTGTGACCGAAAAGCTCGGAGACAGAGTGGCAAAGGTTTACGGTTGGGAACTGCCGGAAAAGGTGTACCGCTTTGCACCGGAAAAAGAGAAAATACGAGACGAAGGAAGGTAACTGTATGCCGAGAAAAATTGATCTTTTGCAGGAAGTCTATCAGACGCAGCTTGCCACGCTGACCTATTCGAGGGAGGTGTGGTGCAGTTTCCTGCGGACAGCGGCATTTCAGTACAAGTATTCGTTCCCCGATCAGGTGCTCATCTGGTCACAGCGCCCTCATGCGCGGGCGTGTGCAGAACTTGAACTTTGGAACAAGGTGTTTGATCGTTGGGTCAACCGCCATGCCAAAGGAATTGCCCTGATCAAGGATAAGGGCAGTTATACCGGTATCCGCTATGTCTTTGATGTGGCGGATACCCACGGGCGGCACGGGGAGGAACTGAAGCTGTGGCAGGTGCGGAACGGGTATCACGATGATGTGACCGAAGCGCTGGAGAATCGGTTCGGAGAATTGGAGGATGACAGCAGTTTTGTCGCGTCGGTGATTTCCGCGTGTCAAAATGCGGTTGAGGATAACATGACCGACTACCTCTCCGACCTTTCCCGCCTGACAGAAAACAGTGCCTTGCAGGGGATGGACGAGGACAATCTGAAAGTCAGACTCCGATCCATTCTCATATCCAGCGTGGCATACACGGTGTTGACGCGCATCGGTGAGGACAGCGATATGTTTTTGGATTTCGATGCGTTTGATGACCTCCGCTTCTATAACACTGCCGAAACCATCAATCTGCTCGGCAATGCCACGCGGGATATTGCCGAGGTATGCCTACGGGAGATCGAGCGCACGGTCAAAAACTGCGAGATAGAAAATCGCACCTTTGACGAAAAGAGAGAAAACGAGTACAATAAGACTGAAACCGAAAAACAAAACCACAGACAGGAGGAAAAAGAATATGGACGGATTGAATCTGACCTACCACAAGGCACAGAACGGGATGCTGTATCCCGATCTGAAACTGCCGGAGCAGACGCATTACCCAATCGGCAAGTACGGCGACCTGCGGCTCCGATACCTGAAGGAGCACAGGAAGGGAACTTACACAACGCTGCTGACGCAGTGCCGGCTGAACAGTCATCTGCACGAGATCGAGCAGACGGCGAAGACGATGCTTTCGCGCCTTATGCAGCAGATGGCGGAGAGCCGTGGGGTGAACGAGCAGATGAAAGCGGAGAATCCGATGCTTTGGGTGCAGGAGATGAACAGCATCAAAGCGTCGGCGGAGGAGACGGTTCTGAACGACCTGATATACTCGTAAGTGAAAAACAGCCCCGCAATTATCTTGACGGTGACGACCTCATAAAAATATTGAAGCACGGTGACGAGCTTGCCCACAGCAAGCAGGACATCGTGCTTTTTCTGTCTCAGGAAAAGAATGAGGAGCGTAAAAATCAGTATATCCGTGAGTGCTATAAGCCGATGACCGTATCCATTTACAAGGATGAAGCTCACATCGAATATATCGGGTACAGCAGCCTGTTTGATGATGGCTTGCATCTGTTTGAGGGGACATTTCTGAACCCGAAAGCGGAAATGTCATTCTCGTGGCAGACGACGCGGGAGCTGATTGAAGCGCTTATCAAGGATAACAACTATCTGGATGAACCGATGCCGGAAACGCTTGCGAAAACAACGGTGATAGAGAAACCTGAGCCGGTCAAACAGAATTTTGCTGTATCGCAGGAAGTCATTGACGGCTTTCTCCGCCTCGGCGGGTGTACGAGCCGCAGCAATTATCGTATCTATGGGTTCTACCGGAGAGCAAACAGTAAAGAAGAAAATATCCGTTTCCTCCGTGCCGAATATGAAACCGACGCAATCGGTTTGATCGTCAACGGTCAGAGATGTGCCGTTTCGTGGGATGAAAACGGCGTGACCTTCGCTACGGGAGAGAGCGTTGCAACCGCATGGAGAAAATCTACACTGTCATGGTCGGAAATAGATGACCGCATTCGTCAGCTGATCGAACTCGGTCAGTATATTTCAAAGGATGAAGCGTCAAGCGCGGTTGCTGTTTATGATAAGTCGGTGGCAGAGAAAGTGACGAATGTCTACCGGGATTTTCTGAGAGACGCAGAGTTCCCGGAAAGCCCTCCCCAAAACGACTATCAGAAACAGGTCATTTTCTTCTTTGCGACACTGCACGAGCCGGGGAGAGCCGAGCCGTTTATTCCCGTCTTTGAGGAAGCGGTGGATGCACTGACGGGTGAAGCCCGCAGACGCGAGGGTTACACACCGCAGTTTGTAAAAATGCTTGTCAGCAGCTATCGCCGTGATCCGGTGGAATACCCGCAGGAGGAATATGTTCTCCCGCCTGAACACTACCTGTCGCAGGATCAGATAGACAATCATTTGGTCCGTTCCGGCAACCATGTTTCGGAGGGGAAATTCCGTATCTATTCGTTCTTCCTGCGAAATAAGAACAAGCAGGAAAGAGCAAAGTTTCTTTCGGATGAATACGGTATCGGCGGTTCTTATGGTGGCAGACAGGACGAGAGCCATGATAGCAAAGGATTGGCTCTTGCAGGCGGCTTGGACAAGAACGGAGTCAGAAATGTGCTTTTGAGTTGGGCGCAGGTGGCAAACCGTATAGACGAACTGATCCGAAGTGACAGTTACCTGACGGCAAAAGAAGTCGAACATCTTGACGCTTATGAAAAAGAGCAGATTGCAAGACGGATCGTAAACTTTTATTACGGGAAATCCGCTGAAGCGCCCTGTCCGTTTGAGAAAAAGGATGAGGTCTATTTCGGAAGCGCTGCCGAAAAAGAGGTGTACCAACAGCTTGGCGATGCCGAGCGCGTCAATGAGATCATCGGAATGATGCAGACGGTATTTGATTCCGAAATGCCGAGGAGCCGCACTTACGATCATGACAGAGAAATCTTTGCCGATGTCAGACAGTTTGCCGAGGGCAAATATAACCTTTTCCCGGGCAGTAAGTACCGTAAGAAAGAGCAGGTTACAGAAGTCCCTCGCGTCATTCAGCCGATAGAAACCGGGCAGGAAGAAAGACCTTCCGACATTGACTTTACGCAGTACGGTCTGAACCTGAAGCTCGGAGATTGGCTGCACATTGGTCAGAACGAGGTACAGTTATCCTCCGCAACCGCAGACGGCGTTGAACTGTACGACGGGACGCTGTTCCCGATGGAACTGTCGCTTGAGGTATTTGTCCGGCGTATCAAAGAAAATCCGCTGAATGAGGCGTTTTTGCTCAAAGAGAGTGAGGCGGTTGTCAATGAGCCGATGCCCGCACCGGTTGCACCGAACGAACCGGAACAAGCGGACAAACACGAAATTGCGGCTTATTCATTGGGGGACTTTTATGAGTTCTTCGATGATGACGCGAAGCGGATCGCAGAAATCTGCGACCTGACAATGACCACCCGCGCGATGGCAGACGGCACAAGACACCCGATGTGCGGTGTCCCGAAATACACCATAGACCGCTATGAGCAAAAGCTGAAGGAAGCCGGATATACCGTTGTGCTCCGGGATTTCAAGGAGTTCCATGCCGATAGGCAGGCAACTCCGGAGCACGGCGGAAATATACCGATCCAAGTTGACAGCGAAGAAACGGCTATGCCTACCTTGCAGGAGGAAAAGCCGAAGCCGAAAAAGGCAATTACGACATTTCATCCGGAAATCCCGCTTGATGAAAAGCACGACTTCCGTATTACGGACAACGATCTCGGCGTGGGCGGCGCGAAAGAGAAATACCGCCGCAACATTGCCGCCATCCGTCTCCTGCATACGCTGGAGGGTGAAAATCGTATCGCAACACCGGAAGAACAGCAGATCCTTTCGGAGTACACCGGTTGGGGCGGGCTTCCGGATGCCTTTGATGAAAATAAAGATAGCTGGGCGCAGGAATACAGAGAGCTTTCAGAGCTTCTAACCCCTGCCGAGTATGCCGCCGCCAGAGAATCCACTCTGACGGCATTTTACACGCCGCCCGTCGTCATCAAGGCGATTTACAAAGCACTTGAAAATATGGGCTTTGCCCGCGGCAACATTCTGGAGCCGTCATGCGGCGTCGGAAACTTTATGGGACTTGTGCCGGAGAGCATGAGCGAATCCCGCTTTTACGGTGTGGAGCTTGACAGCATCTCCGGTCGTATCGCGCAGCAGTTGTATCAGAAACAGAATATCTCGGTTACGGGATTTGAAAACACCGCATACCCTGACAGTTTCTTTGATGTCGCAATCGGCAATGTCCCGTTCGGACAGTTCAAGGTGCAGGATAAGCGGTATGACCGGAACAACTTTCTCATTCACGATTATTTTTTCGCCAAAGCACTTGACCAGGTGCGTCCCGGAGGTATCATTGCCTTTATTACAAGTAAGGGGACGCTGGATAAGCAGAACCCGTCCGTCAGACGGTATATCGCCGCCCGCGCGGACTTCCTCGGAGCAATCCGCCTGCCGGATACGACCTTTAAGGCGTCGGCGGGAACGGAAGCAGTCGCGGATATTATCTTTCTTCAGAAGCGCGACCGCATGATGGAGTGCGATCCTGATTGGTGCCACCTCGGAAAAGACGAGAATGGTATTGAAATGAACCAATACTTTGTCGAGCATCCGGATATGGTGCTCGGCAGTATGGTAACGGAATCGGGTCCTTTCGGTCCGCAGACCACCTGCAAGCCGTTTGCGGATATGGAGCTTTCGGAACTGCTGTCGGAAGCGGTCAGCAACATCCACGCCGAAGTATCCGAGGTCGAGCAGGACGAACTGACAGGAGAAGAATCGGACGGTATTCTTCCGGCAGACCCGTCTGTGCGCAACTTTTCGTATGCGCTTGTGGACGGTAAGGTGTATTACCGCGAGAACAGCATTATGAAGCCGGTGGAAACCTCTATGACAGGGGAGAACCGGATCAAAGGTATGATTGCAATCCGGGACACGGTGAGAGCACTCATTGATGCTCAGCTTGAGAATTATCCGGACGACGCGGTACACGCTCTGCAACAGAAGCTGAATGAACAGTACGACCGCTTTACCGCCAAGTACGGACTTATCAATAGTCGCGGTAATGCGTCCGTTTTCGATGAAGATAACGCCTACTTCCTCTTATGTTCACTTGAGAAGCTGGACGAGGAAGGCAATCTGAAAGAAAAGGCGGATATTTTCACCAAGCGAACCATCAACCCGTGCCTGACAGTTGACCGTGTGGATACGGCAAGCGAGGCGCTGGCGGTGTCGCTCGGAGAACACGCCTTTGTAGATATGGACTATATGAGCGAACTGACAGGAAAAAGCGAAGCAGAAATTCTTGCCGATCTCAGAGGCGTTATTTTCCTCAATCCGCTTTACGGGTCCGGAAACGACAAGCAACCAAAATACTTGCCGGCAGATGAGTATCTTTCCGGCAATGTCCGCGAAAAATTGGCAACGGCAATGCGGAGCGCGGAACAGTCCCCGGATGATTACGCCGTTAATGTGGAAGCGCTGGAAAGAGTGCAGCCGAAAGATCTGACAGCGTCGGAAATCGGAGTCAGACTCGGTTCCACATGGATTCCGCCGGAAGATATACAGGCATTCGTATTTGAACTTCTTGAAATCCCGTACTACTATAAATACCGTATGCAGGTGAAGTTTGAACCGATTACGGGGCAGTGGCGGATTACAGATAAGTCTTACGGAAAAGGAAATGTAAAAGCGACCAGCGTATACGGCACTTCCAGAGTGAATGCGTACAACATTATCGAGGATTCCCTCAATCTCAAGGATGTGCGCGTCTTTGACTATATTGAGGATGAAAACGGTAATAAAAAAGCGGTGCTGAACAAAAAGGAAACCACGATTGCACAGGGCAAGCAGGAAGAGATCCGCCGAAAATTTGAGGAATGGATATGGAAAGACCCCAATCGGCGTGAAAGGCTTTGCAAGCTCTATAACGAGAAGTTCAACAGCATACGCCCCCGCGAGTTCAGCGGCAAACACATTCGCTTCTATGGGATGTCCCCTGAAATAAAGCTCCGTGACCATCAGGCAGACGCAGTTGCCCGTATTCTTTATGGCGGAAATACGCTTCTCGCCCATGTGGTGGGTGCAGGGAAGACCTTTACGATGGTAGCCGCAGCGCAGGAGAGCAAGCGGTTGGGACTTTGCAGCAAATCCATGTTCGTTGTCCCCAATCACCTGATCAATCAGTGGGCGAGTGAATATCTGCAACTATATCCGTCTGCCAATATTCTTGTCGCTACCAAGAAAGATTTTGAAACCAAGAACCGCAAAAAATTCTGCGCAAGAATTGCAACGGGCGATTATGACGCGATTATCATCGGGCACAGCCAATTTGAGAAGATACCCATGTCGTCAGAGCGTCAGGCAATGATGCTGCAAAACGAAATTGACGAGCTGATGGACAGTATCTCGGAACTCAAGGAAAGTCGCGGGGAGCGCTTTACCATCAAGCAGCTTGAGAAAACCAAGAAGCAGCTACAGTTGAAATTGGATAAACTCAACGACCGCAGCCGCAAGGATGATGTCGTGACCTTTGAACAGCTCGGTGTTGATAGGCTTTTTGTGGATGAGGCACACTTTTACAAAAACCTCGCCGCGTATACAAAAATGCGTAATGTGGCAGGTATCTCGCAGACCGAAGCGCAGAAGTCCTCCGACCTTTATATGAAGTGCCGGTATCTGGACGAAATCACGGGCGGAAATGGCGTAACTTTTGCAACGGGAACACCGATCAGCAATACGATGGTAGAACTTTATACCATGCAGAAGTATCTGCAATATGACGCGCTGAAAGAAAAGGGATTGACCAATTTTGACGCATGGGCTTCGACCTTCGGAGAAACGGTGACAGCGATTGAGCTTGACCCTACCGGAACCGGCTACCGAGCCAAAACCCGCTTTGCAAAGTTTTTCAATATTCCTGAACTCATGGCGATGTTCAAGGAAGTTGCCGATGTACAAACGGCGGATATGCTGAATCTCCCCGTCCCGAGGGCAAATTTTCATGTTGAAAAAGAGCCGTCCAGCGAGATTCAGAAAGAGATGGTGCAGTCCTTTGCGGACAGAGCAGCAAAAGTTCATTCGCACATGGTATCGTCGGATGAGGACAATATGCTCTTGATTACAAACGATGGACGAAAAGCCGCGTTGGACCAAAGGCTGCTGAATCCCGACCTGCCGGACTTTGAAGAAAGCAAGGTCAACCATTGCGTTCGCAATGTCGTGGATATCTGGAGGCGAACGGCGGAGCAGAAATCCGCACAACTTGTATTCTGCGACCTTTCCACGCCGCATCATGACGGTAAGTTCAATGTGTATGATGACATCAGGAAAAAACTCATAGAGGAGGGGATACCCGAATCCGAGATTGCCTTTATCCATGATGCAGACACCGACGCAAAGAAAAAAGACCTGTTCTCCAAGGTGCGAAGCGGACAGGTCAGAGTATTGATGGGTTCTACTTTCAAAATGGGAGCCGGCACAAATGTGCAGGAGCGTCTGATCGCGCTTCACGATCTGGATGTACCGTGGCGACCAAGCGATTTGGAACAGCGCCTCGGTCGAATTGTCCGCCAGGGCAACAGCAACCCGGAAGTGGAGATATACCGTTATGTGACCGAGGGAACCTTTGACGCATATATGTATCAGCTTTTGGAGAGTAAGCAGAAATTTATCAGTCAGATCATGACCTCGAAGTCTCCCGTGCGCTGCGCCGAGGATGTGGACGATACGGCGCTGTCTTATGCCGAGATTAAGGCGTTGGCAAGCGGAAATCCGAAGATTATGGAGAAGATGCAGCTTGACGCGGATGTGGCAAAACTGAAACTGCAAAAGTCTGCACACCTGTCCGAGCGGTATATGCTGGAGGATCAGCTGTTCAAGGATTTTCCGAAAGAAGTTTCCGAAGAGGAAGAACGCATTGCGGGATATGGGGCGGATATGGAAATTGCCAAAGAAAACACGCATAAGGACGAAAAGGGCTTTTCCCCCATGATCGTGCAAGGCAAAGAAATCACGGTCAAAGCCGAAGCGGGCAAGGCAATTCTTGCATTCTGCAAGAAGATGACCAATCCCGATCTCCGACCGCTTGGGGAATACAGAGGTTTCAAGACCGAAATCGGGTTCGACATATTCGGGCGGGAGTTCTTCATGATGCTCCGAGGGAAATTGGGGCATCGCGTCACGCTCGGACAGGACGCTAACGGTATTATTACCCGTTTGGATAATGCAATCGACTCATTTTTTACAAAGCAGTGCCACTGTAAGGAACGGCTTGCGGAGCTGAAACAGCAGATTGAGAATGCCAAGCGGGAGGTGGCAACGCCGTTTCCGCGTGAGGAAGAACTCACGGAAAAGCTGAAACGCCTTGACGAACTCAACGCAGAACTCAATATGGACAAGCCGGAAAACGAATTGGTTGACGGTGAAAGGGACGGCGATGAAATTCCTTCCGAATCGAAAGAAGGCCGCCAGGAAAATGACCGACAGGAAAGAGAACAGGACGACGACAGAGAGGAGGAATGTCGATGAAATACGGAATTGCAGTCCGCATCGTGGAAACGGGTTATGTGGAGATTGAAGCGGACTGTGAAGCCGAAGCAAAAGCAATGGCAGAGGACGCGGCACTTGACGGTCGCGTCCTTTTCCATGAGGCGGAAGTGGAGAGCGTGAAAGTTGAAAGTGTGTTTTGCCCCGAACAAAGGGATTGAAAAAATCCATATTCTGTGATATACTATTGTCAGACAATTGAAGATAAGAACTTCAGTGACTTAAATAGTT
>ERZ779799.687-NODE-687-length-10903-cov-1.567754_pt1 | contig 10903 bp, 9 predicted proteins | sample MGYA00511253_ERZ779799 | MGnify/ENA primary metagenome ERZ779799 (study PRJEB29588, sample SAMEA2159541) | human gut metagenome | biome: human gut; feature: human-associated habitat; material: faeces | place: Denmark | collected 2008/2010 ...
ATGTTTTTATTAGGAAACAGTTTTTTCATATCACTCAGTAAATCACCTATATTTACTGGAGCCAGTATCGGGACAGACAGACGAGAAAGTTTACGATAGTTTTCCACAAAATTCAGTAATCCTTTACTTCTTCTATGAATAGTCTGCATCCCTTGCAACATGATATTGTAATCTTTCTCATTCATACCATTTTGCACAGCACGCTCACTTAATGTTTCACTTAATGAAATAATGGGTGCAATGGAGTTCATTATTTCATGAGTGAGTACACGAATCAGCTTCTGCCATGCTTCCATCTCATTTTCCTCCAATACAGCATGGATATTCTTTAAATTAACCAACCGGAGTTCCGTACCATGTTGAGCGGAATATTCGGATACCGTAACAGCCAATTCTTGTATAATATCTCCTTTATGTATTCGTACTGTTTTAATTTCTCCAGGCTGTAATGACAGGATAATAGTAGGAAAATCAGAATTTAACAGAGCCAATTCCCTGACTGAATGAATACAATAGCCGCACAAATCCTGCATGGCGGCCCGGTTCATCCAATGTATATTGCACAGACTATCTACTACCAGCAAACTGCTGTCAACAGTATTCAATAATGTTTCATAATATTGATATCGCTCTTCATTCTCGGACAACCGAGTACGGAATTCAGCAACAACATTATTTATTTCTTGTGCCAATCGTTGTTCTGTACGAGTTTTGTGCTGGGTAGAAAAACTCAAAGAGAAATCTGCATAACGAATACCTTCTATCATTCGTGATATCATACGGGTCGTTTTATATTGCCACTGACAGATATAGATGATAATACTTGCCATAATCATCAGCGAAAATAACAAGCAAAAATAGAGTGAATGTTGATAAAACAGATATGCAGCTATAGCTACTACCCCCATCAGTAACATACAAGCTATCATCCGTAAAGTTTGTAAACGACTCATAACCCTAATTTTTCAAGTTTCCGATAAAGAGCGTAACGGGTAATCCCCAAATATTCCGCTGCACGACTCAAGTTTCCTTCGCTGCGCTTCATAGCACGTTCTATGGCATTGCGTTCTAATTGTTCCAAGTTCAGTATCTCATCCGTATTCACCCTCTTCTCGGGTTGTGGCTGCAACATGAAATTTGCAGGCTTTAACAATGGCGAGTCCGAAAGAATAATCGCCCGTTCTATGGCATGCTGTAATTCGCGTACATTACCCGGCCAATGGTAACGCATGAGTTTCTGCTTGGCTTCGCGGTTCAGTCCGTTTATCTCTTTCTTATATTTATGAGTATACCGTTGTAAGAAATAATCAGCCAATAAGAGCACATCCTCTCCCCTTTCCCGCAAGGGAGGAATGGCAATCTCGATCGTATTGATGCGATACAACAGATCTTGACGGAAATTGCCCTCCTCCACCAATTGTCGGATATTTACATTCGTTGCGCTTATCAACCGAACATCAATAGGAATTATATCCGTTGCTCCCAAACGTGAAATCTGCCGCTTTTCTATGGCTGTTAGCAATTTGGATTGCATAGGTAATGACAAATTCCCTATTTCATCCAAAAAAAGCGTTCCTCCTGATGCCACCTCCATACGTCCCGCCTTTGCTTTGCGGGCATCTGTAAAAGCCCCTTTTTCATAGCCGAACAATTCACTTTCGAATAATGATTCAGGTATGCTCCCCAAGTCAATCGTTATAAAAGGACATTCACGACGAGGAGAAAAATAACGTAGAGAACGGGCCACCAAATCTTTACCGGTTCCATTTTCACCCAATATCAAAATATTAGCATCAGTATCCGATAATTTCCGAATAGTATCAAAAACCTCTCGCATAGGCGCTGAGTGCCCTATCATCTGAGGCATCTCTTCATCCTGCCCGCTCAATGCTACAACTTGTTCTTTCAGTTGCCTGACCTCTTTACGAGAATCACGAAGTTTGATAGCCGATGAAAGCGTAGCAAGTAGTTTTTCTTTTTCCCAAGGTTTGGGAATAAAGTCAATAGCTCCAGCCTTAATGGCCCGTACTGCTTTATCTGTATCCGCATAAGCAGTCATAAACAAGACAATAGCCTGCGGATCTAACTTTAATATCTGCTCTAGACAATCGAATCCTTCCTGCCCGCTGATAGCATCCCGGCGGAAATTCATATCAAGCAGAATAACATCAGGTTGAAAAGTAGTCATAAAATGCTCAATACGAGTCGGTTGAGTAGTAACTTTTATTTTTTCTACGTAGGGTTCCAATAAAAGGTTTAGTGCAAAAAGCACGTCCTCATTATCATCTATAATCAATATTTTTCCTTTTGTATTCATTATTTTATCCTCATATACATTATTATACGAATAAAAGATTTTCTATCCGCTTTTTTGCAAAGATATTGTTTTTTTTAATGTGTTGTCTGTGCGGATACGCACAAAAATAGTGCGTATCCGCACAGAGACATCATTATCTTTTATCCCACAAAAATCTGGTAAACAAAGAGATAAGATAATGGCACACTATTTGATTAGTCTATAATACTAATATATTAAGTTATGAAAAAAAAATCAGTAATAGCTATCAATTTATGCCTTATAGCAAGCATAGTAACTCTATTCGGCAATAAGATCTATATGCTTTATATAGGTGACTGCCGTCAATTGTGGGAAGAAGCACAAACCCACTATGTCAATCGACAATATGAAAAAGCACGCGAGTTATTAGAAAAGATAGCTCGCATTGATACGGCCCATCATGCCCAATATCTGACAGGCGACATGTATTTAAAAGGCTTAGGAGGTGAAATTGATTATGATAAAGCTTTGAAACTTTTTCATCAATCGGCAACGGGCGGAAACACTTATGCTGAAAACAATATAGGTTTTATGTACACATATGGTTTGGGAGTCACTAAGGATTACAGCCAAGCATTCAAATGGTTGAACAAAGCTGCCACTCAAGGAAATCCAGAAGCTCAAATTGGTATGGGGAGCCTTTATAAAAATGGTTGGGGAGTACGTAAAGATTGTTACATTGCTATGACTTGGTACCTACGTTCTGTGGCTCATGGTAATACGGACGCCATGAACAATATCGGTTATTTATATAAAAACGGACTTGGGGTTCCCAAAGACTTTGAAGAAGCTTATTTTTGGTTTAAAAAAGCAGCAGATAAGAATAATCCGATAGCTCAATATAATATAGGAAATATGTATTGTTATGGCGAGGGAATGGAAAAAGATTTTGCTAAAGGAGCCAAGTGGCTGACTAAAGCTGCTTTACAGGGGAATGCTCCTGCACAATATAACCTGGGTCGCATGTATCAGTGGGGTAAAGGCGTAGAGAAAGACTTACAACAAGCCCGGTTCTGGTTCCAAAAAGCTATAGACAACGGTCATGAAAAAGCAAAGGAAGCATTAACCAAAATAAAAAGCGACTTATCCAAAGAAGACACCGAAGACCCACTCCTGTTCACCTAACTATAAGCCAAAAGTCCTAATAGGTATAAAGACATAAAAAAACGAACATGAAACTATATTGTATTATAGCACTTTCCCTTCTGCTTCGCCCGGAAACAGCCGCAGCACAACAAGAAGAATTAATGACACTGAGTTTGCAACAAGCTATTGAAATAGCACAAGAAAACTCACCGGAAGCACAAGCTGCCCGTCATACCTATCGGGCAGCTTATTGGAACTACCGTTTTTTCCGGGCGAATTATCTTCCCTCCGTCACATTAACTTCATCTCCTACCCTGAATCGGGAGATAAACAAAATTACCCAACCGGATGGAACAAACCAATTTATCCAGCAAGACCAGTTAAGCACAGACCTCAGCCTTAAAATAAATCAAAATATATGGTTCACCGGTGGCAGCTTGTTTGTAAAAAGTACCACCCAACGCATTGATGAATTTGAAGATAATCATACAGCGTATAACACCCAACCCGTAGTAATAGGTTACGAACAGCAACTTTTTGGATATAACTCTTTAAAATGGGATCGTCGTATCGAACCCCTTCGCTACCGGGAAGCCCGTAAAGCATATGCAGAAGCATTGGAACTTGTAGCCTCAGAAACCAGCACTCTTTTCTTCAACTTGGCTACTGCACAAACCAATCTTGACATAGCTACCTACAACTATGCTTCTGCTGATACTTTATACAGATATGCCGAAGGAAGATATAATATAGGAACAATAACTGAAAACGAAATGCTACAGCTGGAAATAAACAAACTGACAGAAGAAACCAATATGATGAATGCCCGTATCGAAGTAGAGGACCAAATGCAAACACTCCGTTCCTTCCTTGGCATTAATCGGGAAATAAATTTACGAGTTGTTCCGGAAGACAGTATTCCTCAATTTGAAATCTCTTTACAAAAAGCATTACAACTGGCATTCAAAAACAGTCCCGACCCTGACACTTATAAACGCAAACAATTGGAAAGCCGCAGCGCATTAGCTTCTGCAAAAGCCAATGCAGGTTTGAAAGCCGACCTGTATGTACAATTCGGGCTTTCTCAAACCGGAAATAAATTTGCAGATTCTTACCGAAACCCCATGAATCAACAATATGCCAGTATTGGTATTTCTTTACCTATCCTAGATTGGGGTCGTGGAAAAGGACGCGTCCGTGTAGCTCGTTCCAATGTAGACTTAGTAGATACACAAGCTGAACAGGGAATGAAAGATTTTGAATTGAATGTATGTAAAATGGTCCGTCAATTCAATCTTCAAGCATACCGTGTAGCAGTAGCCGCCAAGACGGACAAGACGGCCGACCGACGCCATGATGTAGCACGTCGGCTTTATATCTTGGGAAAATCGACAATCCTGGACCTCAATGCCGCCATTACAGAAAAAGATACCGCACGGAGAAATTATATAACAGCTTTGAAAACTTATTGGAGTCTGTATTATGGTCTTAGAAGTATGACGGGATATGATTTCCTCAGAAAAGCAGAGATTTCATGTACTATACCTAAACCTTAACTACACGGCAGATATAAATGATCTTTGTATTATCGCCATACTTAAAAAAGAAATAAAAAAATTATATCAAAAAACATAAACTAATGGATATAAAAATTGAAAAGAAACCGTGGTACATCCGCTATCGCTACTATATGATAGCTGCACTGGCCTTTATTATCTTCCTTATCTATGTGATAAGCCTTTCATTAGGTCCTCGCAAACTGCGTATCGAAACAGACAACATTCAGATAGCCGAAGTAAAAGACGACAAATTTATGGAGTATGTAGATGTGGAAGGACTGGTGCAACCCATTCTTACCATCAAAGTAAATACTCGTGAAGCCGGCAGTGTAGACCGCATTGTTGGAGAAGAAGGGAATATGATGAAACAAGGTGACACCTTGTTGATATTGACTAATCCGGATCTGATTCGTTCCATTGAAGACCAACGTGACGAGTGGGAAAAACAACGAATCACTTATAAAGAAAAAGAGATAGAAATGGAACAAAAGAGTCTGACACTGAAGCAACAGACATTACAGGCACAATATGAGATGGAACGACTGCGCAAGAGCTTCGGACTGGACAAAGAGGAATTCAAAATGGGAATTAAGAGCAAGGCTGAGCTTCAAGTATCTGAAGATGAATATAAGTATAAACTGAAAAATACGGCATTACAAATGGAAAGTCTGAAACATGATTCATCCGTAACTCTTATCCGCAAAGAACTATTGAGAAATGATCTGGAACGTGAAAGCAAAAAACTGAAACGTGCGGAAGAACGGTTGGAAGACTTGATAGTAAAAGCTCCGATTGGCGGCCAACTAAGTTTTGTGAAAGTAACTCCCGGCCAACAGGTTGCTTCGGGAGAAAGTATAGCTGAAATAAAAGTGCTGGATCAATATAAAATTCATGCTTCTTTAAGTGAATATTATATTGACCGCATCACAACAGGTCTTCCGGCTACCGTAAACTATCAAGGAAAACGCTACCCGCTGAAAATTACTAAAGTAGTTCCTGAGGTAAAAGACCGCATGTTTGATGTGGACTTGGTATTTACCGGAGAAATGCCCGAGAATGTCCGTGTAGGAAAGAGCTTCCGAGTACAAATAGAATTGGGCCAACCCGAACAAGCTATAGTTATCCCACGTGGAAACTTCTACCAGTCTACTGGAGGACAATGGATTTACAAAATAAACCCATCAAAAACAAAAGCTGTAAAAGTTCCATTGAATATAGGACGCCAAAACCCGCTTCAATATGAAATCACTGAAGGTTTACAGCCTGGAGAATTTGTAGTTATCACAGGATATGATACCTTTGGTGACGCAGAAGAATTGATATTAAAATAAAACATGCAAAATGAGAACTTTAAAATATGCCTGGCGCTTCTTAATGCGTTCTAAATCGTATACTATCATTAATTTGCTGGGACTGGCATGCAGTCTGGCATGCAGCATCATCTTGATGCGATATATCCATAGAGAACTGACAGTGGACACACATTGCATCGACAGGGAGCATGTGTATGCTATCTGTACCAATACAGAAGGTAACCGGGGACTGAGTGGACTGAAACAATATAACTATGATACCATTTCTATCGACAATCGTTTCGTAGAAGCTATGACCACCTATATTCCATTGGAAAAGGACTATGTCATTTCCGGTACCAACCGTATTCCGGCACGTTGCCTCGTTACCGACAGTGTCTTTTTTCAGTTATTTCATTATCCTATAGTGCAAGGAAAGCTATCTCTCACAACACCTCAGTCGGCATTATTAACAGAAAAATACGCCCGTAAGATTTTCGGTAATGAAAATCCGATAGGTAAAGTATTGGAATATTATGATAAAAATATCACTATCAAGGGGGTGATCGGAGAATTGGAAGAACCTGAAACCGAACTGGATTTCTTGAAACGCATCAAGAAGACGTTCGAAGTGGGCTGTCTGCGACATACTCGTTTATCTGGTCGTTTGATACAGAAAGTAGCGTTATGCGGTGGTGCTGGAGCATTTTTATTGCCTAAAGCGGTAAGTGCCGATGCTGATGTATTTATCACGGGTGAAGTGAAATATCATGATTATTTCAATTACGAGAATAATATTCTGGTAGCTGAAGTAGGTCATTATGAGAGTGAGCAGTATACAAAAGAAATATTTTATTCAATCATGCAGGAGATGTTTCCGGAACTGGAAGTCCAGATAACCCGGGTAAATACAAATCCTATTAAATATTTGTAAGAAAAAACTATGGCTAGAGAAGCAAAGAAAGACCCGAGCGAATTAACAGTGGAAGAAAAGCTGAAGGCTTTGTATCAGTTGCAGACCATGTTGTCTGAAATCGATAAGATTAAGACCCTGAGAGGGGAACTTCCTCTTGAAGTTCAAGACCTTGAAGATGAGGTCGCCGGTTTGAGTACTCGTATCGAGAAAATTAAAGCTGATATCGAGGAATTGAAATCAAACATTGCAACTAAGAAAATTGAAATCGAGACAGCTAAGACTTCTGTTGAAAAATATAAAGCTCAGCAGGATAATGTGCGTAATAATCGCGAATATGATGTGTTGACAAAGGAGATTGAATTCCAGTCATTGGAAATCGAACTTTGCGAGAAACGCATAAAGGAATATATTGCAGCGGAAAAAGCAAAGAGCGAGGAGATAGAGCACAGTAATCAAGACTTGGATGAAAGAAAGAAGGACTTGGAAGCGAAGAAATCCGAATTGGAAGAAATTGTTTCTGAAACCAAGCAGGAAGAAGAAAAGCTGAGAGAGAAAGCAAAAGTATTGGAAACAACTATCGAACCGCGTCTGTTGCAGGCGTTTAAACGTATCCGTAAAAATTCTCGAAATGGATTGGGAATTGTGTATGTTCAGCGTGATGCATGTGGTGGTTGTTTTAACAAGATTCCGCCCCAGAAACAGCTTGATATCCGTATGCGTAAGAAAATTATCGTATGTGAATATTGTGGTCGTATCATGATTGACCCTGAATTGGCAGGTGTGATTGCTGAACAGCACTTGGAAACTGTCAAGAGATAATATCGCCTGAAGCAGTATCTTTTTCTTTGTGGAAAAAGAATTTCATCACATTCTGAGCAAGATCTTGTAAGGAGATGTTGCTTAGAATGTTTTTTATATATCTACAGTTCTGAATAGTGGGGAATCTCTGGTAGAAAAAGATATGTTTTTGTATTGTAATCAATATGGCAGCAGTAATGATTCAATCCGTTGCTGACAATCAGATAATCAACTTTCAGAACCATGTTATACCTGGTTATCTGATCAAATACTGTTTGTGTGATTTCTATATGTGGAGCTTTGTACTCCACAATCAGTTTGGCACTTAGATCTTTGTTGTAGAGCACAGTATCACAACGTTTTTTTGTTCCGTTTAAGTCTAGTTGTATTTCGTTGGCCAGTAATCCCTTCGGATATCCTTTATAATCCGTCAGGTAATGAACAAAATGTTGTCTTACCCATTCTTCCGGAGTAAGGGCGACATATCTCTTGCGGAGTATATCGAAAATAACATTTTTTCCATTTCGCTCCGCGATTTTAATTTCGTAGGATGGTAAGTTTAATGATAACATTTAGTAAATTTGCATAAGTGTAACTCGGTAATAACCGATACAAAAATACAAAAGATTATGAAAACAAAAGAGGAAATTGTAGCAAACTGGCTTCCCCGCTACACAAAAAGAAGCTTGAATGATTTCGGAGAATACATCCTTCTGACCAATTTCAATAAATATGTGGAACTTTTTGCCGACAAATTCAATGTGCCGGTATTAGGACGTGATGCCAATATGACTTCGGCACATGCGGAAGGAATCACTATTATTAATTTTGGCATGGGAAGTCCTAATGCTGCCATCATTATGGATTTGTTAGGGGCCATCCAGCCTAAAGCATGTTTGTTTTTAGGCAAATGTGGGGGCATAGATAGGAAAAATAAGTTGGGAGATCTGATTCTGCCCATTGCAGCTATTCGTGGAGAAGGAACATCCAATGATTATTATCCGCCTGAGGTACCTGCGTTACCTGCATTTATGTTGCAGCGTGCCGTCTCGTCGGCTATCCGCGACCATGCCCGCGATTATTGGACCGGAACGGTATATACTACCAACCGCCGTATATGGGAGCATGATGAAGAGTTTAAAAAGTATCTCCTTAAAACGCGTGCCATGTGTGTGGATATGGAAACGGCTACGCTGTTTACTACCGGTTTTTACAATCATATTCCTACTGGAGCATTACTTCTGGTATCCGACCAGCCGATGATTCCTGAAGGGGTGAAGACGGAGAAAAGCGACAGTATTGTAACGCAGCAATATGTAGAGGAGCATGTGGAGATTGGTATTGCTTCATTACAAATGATTATTGAGGAAAAGAAAACAGTCAAGCACTTAAAATTTGACTGGTAATTTTACTGTGTATGGCAAAAGAAACAACATACGAAGAAATAGCCCGTGAACTGAAAAACCGTATCTATAAGCCTGTTTATTATCTAGTGGGTGAGGAATCTTATTATATAGATCGGATATCTGAGTATATAGCACAAACGGTGTTAAATGAAAATGAAAAAGAATTCAATCAGACTATTGTCTATGGGGCTGATACAGATATCGCGACTGTTATCAATGCAGCCAAGCGTTATCCCATGATGTCCAAATATCAAGTTGTAATAGTAAAAGAAGCTCAGAATATAAAGAATATTGAAGAGCTTGCTTATTATCTCCAGAAACCTTTGGATTCTACAATTCTGGTGTTATGCCATAAACATGGTACATTGGATAGAAGAAAAAAATTGGCAGCTGAAATAGAGAAAGTAGGTGTCCTTTTCGAATCGAAAAAGATTAAGGATGCTCAGCTTCCTGGCTTTATATCTTCTTACTTGAAACGTCGTTCAGTAGAAATAGAGCCTAAGGCTTCAGAAATGATGGCGGAATTTGTTGGAGCAGATTTAAGCCGTATGGCCGGAGAGTTGGAAAAATTAATTATCACACTTCCAAGAGGACAAAAGCGGATTACTCCAGAACAGATAGAACGTAACATTGGCATAAGCAAGGATTATAATAACTTTGAGCTTTGGAATGCTTTGGTGGCAAAGGATGTTTTCAAGGCTAATCAGATAATAAAATATTTTGAGGAGAACCCCAAAACAAATCCTTTGCAAATGACCTTGTCTGTGTTATTCAATCTCTTCTCTAATTTGATGCTTGCATATTATGCTCCTGATAAGTCAGAGCAGGGTATAGCCAATCAGCTGGGGCTTAAATCACCATGGCAATCTAAAGACTATATGGCTGCTATGAGAAAATATAGCGGAGTAAAGGTAATGCAAATTATTGGTGAGATTCGTTACTGTGATGCAAAATCAAAAGGAGTGGGTAATCCATCTTTGGGAGATGGAGATTTGCTGCGCGAACTTGTATATAAAATTCTTCATTAATTAACAGGGTCAAGTAAGATTCCGATGTCCCGATGCTTTTATTTTTTAAGTGTCGGGATTCTTTTATCCTTTCTCTCAGCAGAAATTCTGTTGATGGCTCAATTGAGAATAATATTTTACATTCATGCTTCTGTTATTATCTCATTTAATGCTGTAAGTTATGCTTTTGTTCTCTATTTTTCTAGATGATGAGAGATGGATGATGAGAAAAATAGTATTAACTTGCTTATTCCTAGATTGATAGACCATTTTTCGCCTTCTTAGAATCGCGTATTTTAAAGGGAATGTCTGTTTGTACATGAATAATGGCAGTATTTAGCCTTTTCGGAGTAAAATGAATAAGAAGAATGGAAAAAATGCAGATGAAGCAAGTAAACAGCGACAATTTATTTTTTGTAAATTCATACGTTAGTTTAAATTTTGAATCCATACTTTGTCCTCTTATCGTGCATTCTATGATTCTCATTATCTATGAATCCC
>ERZ779799.688-NODE-688-length-10902-cov-4.971144_pt1 | contig 10902 bp, 8 predicted proteins | sample MGYA00511253_ERZ779799 | MGnify/ENA primary metagenome ERZ779799 (study PRJEB29588, sample SAMEA2159541) | human gut metagenome | biome: human gut; feature: human-associated habitat; material: faeces | place: Denmark | collected 2008/2010 ...
CTGCTGGCACGAGAGGCCCAGCTCCAAAAAGTAGGCCGAACCAAAGGCCCTATGCTCGTCGAAGTGGAGCTTTTCGCAGCTGGCCTGACGGCAGCCGCAGCGGTCGATGGCGGCAAAGTCCTCGCTGCCCCACTCGTCCCACGGTTTTGTCAGCAGTTCGCCGGGCCGGAACGTCCGGCTGCACTTGCACGCAGCCAGCGCACGGTTCAGGTGCTCTTGTGCGGCCTCCCTCTGCGCCGCATCGGCCAGTTGGCTGCGGCTGAAGACCACCGCGCCTGCGTTGGCAGCTTCGGAGGCCAGAACAAAAGCGCCCGATACAGAAAATCTGCATCGGGCGCTTTTTCAATCGCTAATTAAGTTATTGCTGTTGACTCAGGCGTTTACCTGGGAAGCTGCAACAGCGCAGGCAACGGTCATGCCAACCATCGGGTTGTTGCCGGCACCGATCAGGCCCATCATCTCAACGTGAGCAGGCACAGAGGAGGAACCAGCAAACTGGGCATCGCCGTGCATACGGCCCATGGAGTCGGTCAGGCCGTAAGAAGCCGGGCCAGCTGCCACGTTATCCGGGTGCAGGGTACGGCCCGTGCCGCCGCCGGAAGCAACGGAGAAGTACTTCTTGCCGTTTTCCAGGGCCCACTTCTTGTAGGTGCCTGCAACCAGGTGCTGGAAACGGGTCGGGTTGGTGGAGTTACCGGTGATGGAAACTTCAACACCCTCAGCCTTCATGATAGCAACGCCTTCCAGAACGTCGTTAGCGCCGTAGCACTTAACAGCAGCGCGCTCGCCGTCAGAGTACGGGATGGTCTCAACAACCTTCAGTTCGCCGGTCTTGAAGTCGTAATCGGTCTTGACATAGGTGAAACCGTTGATACGGCTGATGATCTGGGCAGCATCCTTGCCCAGGCCGTTCAGGATAACACGCAGGGGTTCCTTGCGAACCTTGTTGGCGGTACGGGCAATGCCGATTGCGCCTTCAGCAGCAGCAAAGGATTCGTGGCCAGCCAGGAAAGCGAAGCAATGGGTGTCCTCATGCAGCAGCATGGCACCCAGGTTGCCGTGGCCCAGGCCAACCTTACGCTGTTCAGCAACAGAGCCGGGGATGGTGAAAGCTTCCAGGCCTTCGCCGATGGCAGCAGCGCAGTCAGCAGCGCTCTTCAGGCCGCGCTTGACAGCGATGGCAGTGCCCAGGGTGTAAGCCCAGACGGCGTTATCGAAGCAGATGGGCTGGATGCCGCGGATGATCTTATCGCAGTCGATGCCCTTGGCCAGCAGCATCTCGTTGCAGGCGTCGAGGCTCTCCAGACCGTTGGCCTTCAGGCAGGCCTCGATCTTGGGCATACGGCGATTCTGGGATTCAAAAGTTGCCATAATCTATGTTCCTCCCTCTCTTATTCTTCACGCGGGTCGATGTACTTGACAGCGCCCTGCTCAGCAGAGAAGCGGCCGTAAGTGCCGATGTTCTTCTCGTAAGCTTCCTTCGGGTCCATGCCATGGCGGATTGCTTCCAGCATTTTGCCCAGACGGACGAACTGATAGCCGATGACCTGGTTGTCCTTATCCAGAGCGGTCTTGAGGATGTAGCCCTCGGTCAGCTCCAGGTAGCGAACGCCCTTGGCCTTGGTGGAGAAGATGGTACCGGTCATGGAACGCAGGCCCTTGCCCAGGTCATCCAGACCAGCGCCGACAGGCAGGCCGTTCTCAGAGAAAGCGGTCTGGCTGCGGCCGTAAACGATCTGCAGGAACAGCTCACGCATTGCAACGTTGATAGCGTCGCAGACGAGGTCGGTGTTCAGTGCTTCCAGGATGGTCTTGCCGGGCAGGATCTCGCCAGCCATAGCAGCAGAATGGGTCATGCCGGAGCAGCCGATGGTTTCAACCAAAGCTTCCTCAATGATGCCGTTCTTGATGTTCAGGCTCAGCTTGCAGGTACCCTGCTGGGGTGCGCACCAGCCCACACCGTGGGTATAGCCGCTGATGTCCTCAATTTTATAGGCCTTGACCCATTCGCCCTCTTCAGGGATGGGAGCGGGACCATGCTTCGGACCCTTCGTGATCGGGCACATATTGTTGACCTGTGCGGAGTATTCGATCATAATATTCTCTCCTTTGCATTATTGTCGGAAGCCGGTGCCATTTGCACCGCACAAACATCAGCAAGCCTGCGCGGGGGCTGTGCGTTCCGGCCGTCCATTGTCAAGCTTTTCACAGCTAATTTTATTATACGAGGGTAGTGGCCTTTTTTCAAGATGTTAGTCTTTTCTAACCGTCTGTTTTTGATAAATTTTTCTTGCCATTTTCTGCATATTCAGCAAAACGCCGCCCCGTTTTGCCTGCAGGGCGGCGTTTTCACCAGTCAAAAGAATTCTAAAATCTATTCCAATCGGCAGATTGGAAACGAAAGCGGGGTGCAGGAGCGCAGCACAGCCACAGTGCCCTCCTCCTTTGCTTTATCCCATCAGAAAGCCGAACAGCAGCGGCGCAATGCCGCTTGCCGCTGCCATGCACAACACAGCAGCCAGCACGGTTTTGGCAAAATACCAGGCGTTCTTAGGCGGCAGCGGTTCCGGCTTTTGCTGCTTTTTGCCGCGGGGCGCGAGGGCGGCGGGCTGCGGCAGCTCCGGGGCCGTCAGGGCCGCCAGCGCACCGAACAGCAGCATAACCAGCGGAAACACCATGGATACCCGGATGGATACCACCGCCTGTGCCAGATAGCTGCACAGCGCCAGCATGACTGGGGCCACGCCGGGAGTGTTCCAGCTCCGTTCCCCGCGCCGCAGGTGGGCCGCCACCAGCAGCAGCCAGGCGGCCAAGCCAAGAATGCCGGTCGTCAGCAGCTGTTCCAGATATTCGTTATGCGCGGCATAGAACGTTGCCATGCGGGCTGTCATGGCGTCGCCTGCCCAGGCGGCCACGGCGGTATGCATCATGCCGGGGCCAATGCCCACAATCTTGCGCAGCAGGCTGCCGTCCGCCCAGGTGCCAAACGCAGCGCGCCAGGCCACGCCGCGGTAGGTACCCCAGTCATCGTTGAACACCAGCAGGTTATGCAGGCTTTCCGGCAGGGGCAGGTTTGGCATTGCATTGGCCAGCACAAAGGCCAACGCCCCCACCGCCAGCACAGCAATGGTGATGACCCGCCCCGGCAGGTACAGTGGGGCCTGCGCTGCAATGCCTTTGCGGGCCAGCACAAACAGCACCAGCCACAGCAGCAGGCTTGCCGCCATGCAGGGCAGTGCCACCTGCCACGCGCCCAGTTTGGCCAGCAGGGCGGTGCCGCCCTGGGTGTAAACGCTGGCACGCATGTAATGCATCCAGGCAGCCCAGCCGAAGAATGCCGCACTGATGAGCGCCGCACGGCGCAGGTGGCGGGTGGTAAAGTTTTTATGGCAGACCAGCACCATCACCGCCGCGCCGATGCCCAGGGCAAGCGCCTCTGAATCCACAACGGCCAGCGCCAATGCGCCAAACGCTGCCGGAATGCCGGTCCAGACAGCGGTTCTGGTATCTTTGGCGTTCAGGAACTGGTAAAACACAATGGGCAGCGCTACCGAGAAAAAGCAGCCGTTAAAGTCCTTCTGCCCCAGGGTTGAGAAAAACTGTGCGCGCTCCACCACGGCGGTGTCTGCATACGCGCCGATAAGGTCAATGTTAAAGATGTTGAGCACATACAAAACTGCCACAATGCTTGTGGTAATGCCCAGCACCCAGAAAACAAAATCCAGGTTTTCAAGGTCCAGGTAGCTGCGCACAGCCCAGTACCCGGCGGCGGTAAACAGCACCAGCATCAGCCCGCCGTAATAGCCCCCCAGCCCCCAGGTGGACGCCATGGGCGAAAGCGATGTAAAGGTGGAAATCAGGCTAGTGCCTGCAAAGGCCAGCACACCCCACAGGGTTACATCTCGTCCGGCGTTGGCGTTGCGCGGGCGGGGCGCACGGGCCCCAATGGCCGTACAGGCCACCAGCCAGAGCAGGAACAAGAGAAACAGGGTAAAACAGCCGGTGAACTTGGTCACACCAAGGTTGGAAAATTTATCAATGTACAGCGGGTATACGCACAGCACCGCGCACAAAAAAGCGGTTGCCGAGGTGCCCGCCAAGCGGTTGATCGCTTGCTGTTGGTCAGAACGCATGGTTCAAATTACCTCCGGGTCTTTTTCCCGCAGGCTTTGCGGCGTGCGGGTAACTGTATTGTATTATTTTACCCGTTCCCCTGCTGCTTTTCAACCGTTGCTACAGGTTTTACAAATAGGAAACATATCCCGCCCGCCACGGCGCTGGCTACCGCCAGCATATGCCGGGCAGGCAGATCCAGCAGCTGGCTGCCCGCATAACTCAGCAGGCTGCCGGCGCTCATGCCAAGGGCGATCAAGCCATAGTTGACCCCCGCATGGGCAAGGCCGAACAGGTCCGTATTTAAGGCGGGTTGCACCGCCGCGCCGCCGGAGTAAAAGCAGGTCAGCACACAGTAAGCCGCCAGCACCCACCACCCCTGCGCAAAGGCAAACCCGATACTGCCCGCCGCCAGGGCCGCATACACTCCGTACAAAACTGGTTTGCGGCCCCAGTGGTCACTGGCAGCGGGGCAAAGCAACCGCCCTGCTGCGCTGGCCGCACTGCCCACTGCCACGCACAAGGGCGCCCACTGCTCCGGCAGGCCGCGGTCCGCTGCAATAGTCAGAATCTCCGGGCTGAACAGCAGCATGGGCGGGGCTGCCAGCGCCACCCCCGCAACACACAGGCGGTACTGCGTAGTGCGCACCATCTGGTGGGGCGGCAGGTCGTTTTCCGCTTTTGCGTTTGGCTGGCCGGCGGGCTGGGGTGGATTTTGCAGCACGGCGGCGGATGCCCCGCACACCACCAGCACCACCACACCGAGCGCGGCAAAACAGACACGCATCCCCCAGCGGTTTTCCACAAAACCCACAAAAACGGTTAAAAACGCACCGGAAAGCCCCATAGCCGCACCGCTGACCCCCGTTGCCAGCCCTTTGCGGCTGGCATACCACTTTTGGGCGCAGGCCAGCACCGCCGGGGCCAAAAAGGCGCTGCCTACCCCCGCCGGGATGCTGTACACCAAAAAGAACAACGCCGCATTGCCCTGCGGCACCAGCGCTGCCCCCATGCTGCCGCCGCCCAGCAGCGCGGTACCCCACAGGGCCGCATAGCGCGGGCCGTGCTGATCCTGCACAAAACCGCCGATGGCGCAGCCGATGCCATACCCTGCCACCAGAATGGCAAAGCTGAGCATGGCCTGCCCGCGGGAAAAGCCGTACTGCGCCATGACCGGCTTTTGGAACACGCCCCACGCCGCCGGAATGCCGGTCAGCAGCTGCACGGCCGCACCGGCAGCCAGAATTTTGGGGTTGCCGTTTTGTTTTGGCATGGTGTTCTTCCTCCTTATCCTTCCAGTTCCACACAGTTTGATACAGCTTCAGTATGCCCCGTTTTTGTTGACAAAAAACGCCGGGACAGATATGATAAAGAGGTATATCTTTTGATTTTTCCGCGGGCCGCTGTCCGCGCAGATAATAGGGAGGAACAACCATGAAAACACAGCCGTTGAAGGGCATGCGCGACCTTTTGCCGCGCGAGCAGGCATTGCGTGATTACATTCAGGGCCAAATTTTGGATACTTACCGTGCCGCCGGGTTCCAGCGCATTTCCACCCCCATCCTGGAGGATATGGAAAACCTGGACAAATCCGATGGCGGCGACAACCTGAACCTGATCTTCAAGGTTCTCAAGCGCGGCGAAAAGCTGGCCGCTGCCCTGCGCTCCGGCGATGAAAAGCAGCTTTCCGATATGGGCCTGCGCTATGACCTGACCCTGCCGCTTTCCCGTTACTACGCTGCCAACCGCAACGAGCTGCCCAACCCCTTCAAGGTGATCCAGACCGACCGCGTTTACCGTGCCGAGCGCCCGCAGAAGGGCCGCCTGCGCGAGTTTGTGCAGTGTGATATCGACATTCTGGGCGATTCTTCCCCCAATGCCGAGGTGGAGCTGATCGATGTGACCACTCGCGCTCTGCTGCGCATCGGTTTCAAAGATTTCACTGTCAACATCAACGACCGCCGCATCCTGCGCGCCATGCTGGAAAAGATGGGCTTTGCCGCTGACCAGCTGGATTCCGTCTGCATCAGCTTTGACAAGCTGGATAAGATCGGTGCAGACGGCGTAAAGAAAGAGCTGCTGGAAAAAGAGTTTGACGCCGCCGCTGTGGAAGCGCTGGATGAGTTCCTGCGCGCCGGGGATTTCAGTCTGGACGCCGTGACCGCCCGCGTTGGGGACGAGACCCTGACCGCCGACCTGCGCTATGTCATCGCCACCGCCGAAAAGATTGCCAACGGCCGTTACGGCATTGCCTATGCCCCCAGCCTGGTGCGCGGCCAGGGATACTATACCGGCATGGTGTTTGAAGTGACCTGCCCGCAGTTCAGCGGCGCTGTTGCAGGCGGCGGCCGCTACGACAATATGGTTGGCAAGTTCATTGGCCAGCAGGTGCCCGCCGTTGGCTTCTCCATCGGGTTCGAGCGCGTCTGCGGCATTCTGCTGGAGCAGGATTACCAGATTCCCGGTGCCAAGCAGAAGCTGGCCCTGCTGTATCTGAAGGATGCCGATTTCGCCGCCGTGCTGGCCAAGGCCGTTGCCCTGCGCGCAGCCTATGATGTGACGGTTCTGCCCCAGGCCAAAAAGCTGGGCAAGCAGTTCGGCACATTGGAAGCCGCTGGTTACAACGCTGTTGCCTTTGCGGACAATGACGACATCAAGGTTCTTGGTCAAAAAGCTGAATAATTAGAATTATTTTTGTGGGGTGTGCCGGTTTTGCGGCGCACCCCGCTTTTTTTGACATCAAGCTGTAACATTCTGGTGCCACTTCCGTGTTATACTGGTAAAGGAAGCAGATATTGCTTTTGGCTTACCCCTTACCACACAACACAATAAGGAGCGTGCCCTATGAAACATACAACACTATCCCGCTTTGCCAGCCTTGCCGCATCCGCCGCGCTGGCGCTCAGCCTTGCTGCCTGCGGTTCCACCAGCCGCAGCACCTACTCCGCCGCTGTTCCTAACGATACCGCCACCTTTAGCAGCCAGGATGCCGGAGACTATGAATATTACAGCGCCGAAAGCGCCGCAGCCGGGGAAGGCAGCAGTTTTTCTTCAGACGATCTGACCAGCTCGATGCTGGATCCTTCCACGGTGGAAAGCAGCCGCAAGATCGTGTATAACGCCAGCGTGCGGATGGAAACCACCGACTATGATACCACCCGCGCCGCCTTGCAGGAGGCCGTAACCGCCGCGAACGGCTACCTGGAAAGCACTGACCAGGGCGGCAGCAAGGATTCCGGCAGCCGCTATACTTATTACACCGCGCGCATCCCCGCCGAAAACTACCGCAGCTTTTTGACCGCCGCCGGGGAAGCCGGGAACGTGACCTCGCTGAACGAGAGCGCGCAGGACATTACCGCTGAGTATGTAGATGTGGAAGCCCGCCTGAAAGCCCTGAACGACCAGCGTGACCGGCTGAACGCCCTGGCCGACAAAGCTGAAACCACCGCCGACCTGCTGGAAATTGAAAGCCAGCTTTCGGATGTGCAGTATCAGCTGGAAAGCTACACCGGCCAGATGCGGCTGATGGATAACCAGGTGCGCTATTCCACCGTGGATATTTCCCTGCAAGAAGTGCGGGTTCTGACCCCCACCGCCACCACCTTTGGCGAAAAGTTTGTGGAAGCCGTTACCAGCGGCTGGCGCGGCTTTGTGGATGGGGCCGAAGATCTCATCCTGGTGGTGGTTTACCTGTGGCCGGTGGTACTGATCGTGCTTGCCATCCTGCTGGTGGCACGGCCCGCCCTCAAGCGCCGCAAGGCCCGCCGGGCGGAGAAAAAGCAGGCCAAGCTCGCTGCAAAGGCTGCCGCCCAGGCGCAGCCCGCCAAACCGGACGACACCGTAAAATAAGTCGCACCTCTTCTTTCCAACTTATATCGCAAAGCGGGCGCACCGTCCTACAGTAGACGGTGCGCCCGCTTTGTTTTATTTTTACCGGCTGTGCTTACAGGCCGTACAGCTCGGTATATTTGTTTTTCAGGTAGTTGGTGTAGTGGGCGGCATCAAATGCGCCGCCGCACAGGCTTTGCACCAGCCACTGCGGTTCCTTGGCGCGGCCATGCTGCCACACGCGGCTGCGCAGAGCGTCTTTCAGCGGCTGCATGTTGCCTTCGGCCCACTGGGCGTCCAGGTCCATGGTTTTGCGCAGGTCATCCACCGCCTGTGCGCTGTAAGCACTGCCCAGCGCATAGCTGGGGAAGTAGCCCATATCGCCCATTGCCCAGTGGATATCCTGCAAACAGCCGTGGGTATCGTCCGGCACATCCACGCCAAGGTATTCCTTATACTTGGCGTTCCAGGCGGCGGGCAGGTCGGCCACGGTCAGGGTGCCCTGCATCAGAGCCTTTTCCAGCTCATACCGCACCATAATGTGCAAAGAGTAGGTCAGCTCGTCCGCCTCGGTGCGGATCAGGCTCGGCTCGGCGCGGTTGACGGCGCGGTAGATCTCTTCCTCGGTCACGCCGTTCAGCTGCTGGGGGAACAGCTCCAGCAAAGTGGGATACAAATAGTGGATGAACGCGCGGCTGCGGCCCACATAGTTTTCAAACAGGCGGCTCTGGCTTTCGTGCAGGCCGGTGGTTGCGCCGCCCGCCAGGGTGGTATAATCATACTTGGGGTCAACGTTCAGCTCATACAGGGCATGGCCGCCCTCGTGCGCCACGCTGTACAGGTTGGAGAACATATCCTGCGGCATATAATGGGTGGTAATGCGCACATCACCGTGCCAGAAGCCGGAGGTAAAGGGGTGTTCCGTTTCGCCCAATACGCAGTGGTCCGGGTCCAGCCCCCACACTTCCATGATCTTTTTGGAAAGCTTGCGCTGCTGCTCAATGGGCCAATTCTGATACAAAAAGTCGGTGCGGATGGCGCTGCCGCGCTCTTTTATGGCAGCCAGCAGCGGCACAATGGTCTCGCGCAGGGCGGCAAAGAAAGTATCGCACTGGGCAATGGTCAGGCCGTGTTCATAGCGGTCCAGCCAGACCTCATACGGGTCGCGGTCAGGGGAAAAATAGTGGGCCTGCGCGCGCAGGGATTCCACAATTTTTTCCAGATACGGGGCAAAACTGGCAAAGTCATTGCCGCGCTTTGCCTTGCCCCATGCGGGCATGCTTTCCTGCGTCAGCTTGGTGAACGCGGCGTACTCTTCTGCCGGGATCTTGCCAATCTCTTCATAGCTGCGCTGCAGCTCCCGCACTTCTGCCTTTTCCTGTTCGGTTTCGGCATCAGCGGCAGCGCGCTGCAGCAGGGCGGCGGTGTCAGCGCTGACCAGCTGGTCAAAGTAGGCGCGGCTCAGCACCTCCATGGCTTCGGCGCGGCCCGCGCTGCTTTCCGGCGGGGCTACCGTCTCACTGTCATAATCGGCAACGGCCATTGCGTACTGGTAGGCATACAGTCTTTTCTCCAGCTCGCGCAGAGCTTTGATGGAATCTTTCATTGAGTTCTCCTTTCCGCCGGGGCGGCGGTTTTTATTCATGGTTTATTATAGCACACCCGGCGGCTGTTCGGCCAGTTAGCAGCACAAAACCGAAAAACTTTGCCCTGCGGCACATTTTCCCCCAACTGCCCATTGTCAGGCGCGGGAGCGGGCCTGTATAATGGTTATAATGTTTTTTATTTTGCCTCTGAGCGTGGGGGATTCAGGAGAACGCCATGAAAAAACAAGCCTCAACCCTGCTGCCTGCACTGCTGGACCTGCTGCGGCAGTATCTGGCGCTGGATATGGCCGTATACGCCGGACACGCCACCTTGCTGCTGCTTACGGCATCGCTGCCGCTGCTGATGTGGGTGCTGGTCATCATCAACATGCTGCCGTTTTATTCGGTTTCGGACATTGCCGCGCTGGTTGCCCAGCTTTTGCCGGATATCCCGGCCATCCAGTCAATGGCGGTGGATGTGATTGCCAACCTGAATAATCAGTCCACCACCTTCATGGCTTCCTTTGCCGCCATCACCACGGTGATCTCCGCTTCCGGTGGGATGGCCGCGGTGCAAAAGGGGCTGCAAAAGCTGACCCCCGGTGCCCGCAAAACAATGTTTGACCGTTTGTGGGCTGTGCTGTATACCTTTTTGTTTGAGGGCCTGATGTTGGTTGCCATAGTGGTGCAAAGCCTGAGCCCAATCCTGCGCGGGCTGGCCGGGCTGCTGCCGCTGCATACCCTGGTGGGCGGGCTGCTGCAGCGGCTGCACAGCCTGCTCAGCATCAGTGCTGTGCTTTCGTTGGCGCTTTCGCTGCTGACGGTAACACTGATCTACACCTATGTGCCCGGCGGCAAGCGCCGCATACGGGATCAGCTGCCGGGGGCCGCCGCTGTGGTAGCGGTGTGGACGCTGTTTTCCAAAATATTCTCGTTTTACATCGGGCATTTCTGGAAGTTATCGTACATTTACGGTTCTTTGGCTGCAATCGTGCTGATTACGCTTTGGCTGAATGTGAACATCAATGTGCTGTTTTTGGGTGCCGGGCTGAACGCAAAGATTCAGGGAACGGGGCAGGAGAAAAAGGAACCGGATGCTTGAGATACGCCCTAGGGCGCGATGCCCTCATCGCACAGGGAAGAAACGCAAATATTGGGCTGCGAACCTGCAAACCATGTGTAGAAAACGACGCTCGCATCGTCCTGCATGGCGGGCCGTAATATGCGCACACGGCGGGATGAGGGCATCCCGCCTTACGTGGCCGGGCGTACAATGTGCGCTCCCACGGGCTCCACAGGGTCAAACGCTTTTTTCTAACGCATTAAACCCATACAAGCGCTACCTGATACACCAACAGGGCGGCCGGGAAGGGTT
>ERZ779799.691-NODE-691-length-10895-cov-3.432934_pt1 | contig 10895 bp, 9 predicted proteins | sample MGYA00511253_ERZ779799 | MGnify/ENA primary metagenome ERZ779799 (study PRJEB29588, sample SAMEA2159541) | human gut metagenome | biome: human gut; feature: human-associated habitat; material: faeces | place: Denmark | collected 2008/2010 ...
AATATTCTTTAATTTTCATCTTTAATCCTCAGTTTTATATTCTTCCCCCTCTTCCGCAACTCTGCTTAAATTATAGCCTTCTTCCTCATCAGTAACCTTATATTCAATGTCATCATCATTTCTATCAGTAGTTCCAAGTCCAAAATATTTTTCAAAAAACTTCTTAACTTTTACTATAATATTTTCTTTTTTCTCTGCCCTATTACCTCCACCAAATCTTCTCATAGGTGGTAATATTTTTTCTATATCTGTTCCATTTGTTTTAACTTGTCCATCTCTAAAAGCATTATCTAAAAACTTTCTAGTTTCTTCTTCATTCAAATTTTCATCATTAATTATTTTCTTTAAGTCTATTTCTTTTTGTTCTTTTACAAATTTACTCCAATCATCCATAACATTTGTATCTGCATTTATTTTTGAAATAAATCCATCTATTAATTCTTTCTTTGAACGTAGTGCTAAACTTGATTTTATAGCTTTATCAATAGTTCCAAGTATTTCTTTATCTTCACAATTAGATTGATGATATTTTGCAACTAGCATTAAAATGTAGTCTATGTTTACTTCTACTTGTTTTACAAGTTCCATTTCAAATACTATATCATCTTTTATACTTTCTTTTTCTCCATCATCTTTTTGTTTATATTTTTGATATAAATCAACATACATTCCTGTGTAGTCTTGAAAATCTCTTTCAGATAATATTTCGTTTCCAGCAAATTTATCAAATGATGATAATATATTTCTTAATCTTAATATATTTCCTATTGATACTATAAAATCTTTTTCTGCTTTTTCTCCAACAATTTGTACTCCTAGTGGATATTTTTGTAATAGCATTGCTATTCTTTCTTCATATCCTATTTGTTTTTTACTATTATCGTCTTCATATCCATAATAGTAATCTTCATAAGATTTCAATAATACTATTCCTGTTGCATTTTTATCCCCGAATAATGCTATTGCATCATTTGTTGCATCTTGTAAGTTTCTAAAGCATACAATGTTTCCATAAGTTTTTACAGAATTTAATATACGATTTGTTCTTGAATAAGCTTGTATTAGTCCATGTTGTTTTAAATTTTTATCCACCCATAATGTGTTTAATGTAGTAGCATCAAAACCTGTTAAGAACATATTCACTACTATTAATAAGTCTATTTCTCTATGTTTTACTTTATCTGATAAATCTTTGTAGTAGTCTTGGAATCCGTTTCCTTCTGATGAGAAATTTGTTTTGAATTTTTTATTATATTCGTCTATTGCAAATTCTAAAAATTCTTTTGAGCTTTTATCTAATAAATCTGTTTCAAATCCTTCGTCATCTAATATTCCATCTGAGGTATCTTCTTCATTTTGTGCATAAGAATAAATTGTAGCAATTGTTAAATCCTTTTGTTTTTCTTCTAATTGTTTCTTAAATTCCAAATAATATTTTTTTGCCATTGGTATTGAAGCTACTGCAAACATTGAATTAAATCCATTTACTCTTTGTCCTTTTAAATCATAAAATGAATTTCTTTTTGTTTTCTGATCAAAGTGTTCTATTATGTATGAAACTACATTTGATACTCTCTCTGGTGATGATAGTGCTTCTTCTGTATTTATTGCCTCTACTTCTTTATCTGTCATTCCTTCTTTGGCTTTTATTGTGTTTATATAATCAATTCTAAATGGTAATACATTTCCATCATTTATAGCATCTACTATTGTATATGTATGTAATTTTTCTCCAAATGCTTGCTCTGTTGTACAAAAATCTGGATTTGTTGTTCTTCCTGCATTTTTTGCAAATATTGGTGTTCCAGTAAATCCAAATAAATGATAATTTTTGAAGTTTTGTACTATCATTTTGTGCATATCTCCAAATTGAGAACGATGGCATTCATCAAATATCAATACCAGATGTTTTTGATATACTGGATGATTTTTGTTTCTTTTTACAAATTCACTTAATTTTTGAATTGTTGTTACTATTATTTTTGATGTTGTATCTTCTAATTGCTTTTGAAGTACTTTTGTACTTCTGTTTCCGTTTGCTGCGCCTTTTTGGAATCTATCATATTCTTTCATTGTTTGATAGTCCAAATCTTTTCTATCTACGACAAATAATACTTTATCAATATATTCTAATTTACTTGCTAATTGTGCAGTTTTGAATGATGTTAATGTTTTTCCAGATCCAGTAGTATGCCAAATATATCCACCTGCTTCAATTGTTCCCATCTTCTTATAATTTGTTGCTACTTGAATTCTATTTAATATTCTTTCTGTTGCAACAATTTGATATGGTCTCATTACAAGTAGTAAGTCTTCTGATGTAAATACACAATATTTTGTTAATATATTTAAAATTGTATGTTTTGCAAAAAATGTTCTTGTAAAATCAACTAAATCAGATATTACTTTATTATTGCTATCAGCCCAATATGATGTAAATTCAAAACTATTGCTTGTTTTTTTACTTTTATTTCTAGTTGATGTTTGTTCTTTTATATGGCTTTCTCTTGTTGTATTTGAATAATATTTTGTACTTGTACCATTTGAAATTACAAATATTTGAATATACTCATATAGTCCACTTCCAGCCCAAAAACTATCTCTTTGATATCTGTTGATTTGATTAAATGCTTCTTTTAGTGCTACTCCTCTTCTTTTTAATTCCACATGTACTAAAGGTAATCCATTTACTAATATTGTAACATCATATCTATTGTCATAATTTCCACTATTTTCTATATACTGATTAATAACTTGTAATCTATTATTATGAATACATTTTTTATCTATTAGAGTTATGTTTTTACTTGTTCCATCGTCTCTTTTTAAAACTTGAATATTATCTTCTTGTATTTTTCTGGTCTTTTCAACTATTCCATCATTATTATTTGCAATAGAATCATTGAAAAATCTGTCCCATTCACTATCTGTAAATTTGTAATCATTTACTATTTCTAGTTGAGTACGAAGATTTTTTATTAATGATTCTGAATTATGAATTTCTAAATAGTCATATCCTTGTTCTGTAAGCATTCTTATAAATTCATTTTCTAATGCTTGCTCACTTTGATAGCTGTCTGATTTTCTTTTTACTGGTTCGTATTCTGTTACTACTGTGGAATCGTTCATTTCCATTACTACATTATATTTATTCATTTACTTTTAACTCCTTAAATGTTAATAGCTTGTCTCTATAATATTCGTATTGTTTTTGTCTTGCTTCTATTTCAGCTGGTAGACCTTCTGAAATGTCATTACATAACTTATCAAATCTATCTAATATATTTACTATTTTTTCTACTATTACATCTGATAACACAGGAATTGGTATATTTCTTAATTTTCCTAACGCTAAAAATACTTGACTTCCTTTACTTTTATTATTTTTTATATATTTTTTTACACCGTTACTTGTTAAATAGTAAAATAAGAATTTTGAAAGTAGTATATTGTTTGTTTTTATTAAACCTACATTTTTTATTGCATAATCAGGCTCTTGTTCAACAATTCCCACTTCTCCAATAGTTCCAATCATAGTGAATAATAAATCATTTTTATCAACTTTGCTTCTTTGATTTATTAAGTTATAATCTTTTTCAGAAATAAGGTATGAACCATCAAAATTAACAGTTCCATTTTTTATGTTTTTAGATGTGACCAAATATTTTCCAACATTTACGGGCTTAGGACTATCATGTGTACCATCACGAACATCAGTAATTTCATTTAATTTCTTAAACTCTGTCTTTTCACTCACAACATCATTAAAAATTTTATTCTTATAATATTCATATTGTTTTTGTCTAGCTTTCAGCTCTGCTGAAAGCTCTGCTGAAAGTAATGTGAAATCGTCCAAAATATGGACAATTTCGCATTGTACCTCCAACGGAGGTACAGGAATGCGAATTTTATCAAAATCACTAACAGATAAAAACGGTTGACTTCCTTTTTTATATGATGGTAAATCAAGAGTTGTTAATACATAATATAAATATTGTGAATTAACTTTTGATTTATCAACTACTTCAGCAATAGTACCATTATATGTTACAAAACATTTTTCTTTACATCTGTTAACCATTCCTACAGCTCCAATATGTCCAATTATTGAAATATCTTCGCAGTTATACTCATCTATATGTGATACTACACCATTAGCACCATATACATTATATATTCCACCATTATCTTCAGGAATTTTATTGCCTTTTCCATAATAAAACTTAAATAATTTTTTATTTTTTAATTCTTCAAATCTAACTCCATTAGGACATAGTTTTTCTATCAATTCTTCTATTTTACTCATCTCTACACCTCGATTTCTGAAATAATTTTCTTTATCTCTTCACGAAGTACATTTTCTCTTGCAACTATTTCATCAATTTCTTTATTCAAAACATCAATATCAATTTTTTCTTTAATATCTTCTTTTTCAACATAAGTAGAAACAGACAAATTATAATCATTTTCTGCTATTTCTTTATTTGAAACTAGTTTTGAAACATAATCAATATCCTTTCTATCTGTAAAAATTTTTACAATATTTTTAATATTTTCATCTGTTAATTTATTATTATTTGTAATCTTTACACATTCTTTTGTTGCATCTATAAATAATGTACTATTATCTTTTTTACTCTTCTTCAAAACCATAATACATGTTGCTATTGATGTTCCAAAGAATAGATTGTCTGGTAATTGTATAATGCAATCTACAAAGTTATTATCAATTAAATATTTTCTTATTTTTTGTTCTGCTCCACCTCTATATAAAATACCAGGGAAGCAAACTATTGATGCTGTTCCATTTGTTGCAAGCCATGAAAGTGAATGCATTATAAATGCAAAATCCGCTTTTGATTTTGGTGCTAGTACACCTGCTGGTGAATAACGTGGGTCATTTATAAGTACTGCGTTATCATCTCCAGCCCATTTTATAGAATATGGTGGATTTGAAACAATAACTTCAAATGGTTCATCATCCCAATGTTGAGGAGAAACTAATGTGTCTTCACATGCTATATCAAATTTATCATAATCTATATCGTGTAAAAACATATTTATTCTGCAAAGGTTGTATGTAGTTAAATTTATTTCTTGTCCATAAAATCCGTTTCTTACATTATCTTTTCCTAATATTTTTGCTGATTTTAATAGTAAAGAACCAGATCCACAAGCTGGATCATATACTTTATTAACTGATGTTTTTCCAACAATCGCCAATCTTGTTAGTAATTCGCTTACCTCTTGAGGTGTATAAAATTCTCCTCCTGATTTTCCAGCATTAGATGCATACATTGACATCAAAAATTCATAAGCATCTCCAAAAGCATCTATTGAATTATCTTTATAATTTCCAAGTGGAATATTTGCAATTCCGTCTAGTATTTTTACTAATTTATCATTTCTCTTTGCAACAGTTGCTCCTAATTTATTACTATTAACATCAATATCATCAAATAAGCCTGCAAAGTCTTCTTCACTTTCTGCTCCTTTTGCTGAGTTTTCAATATTATTAAAGATTCTTTCTAATGTTTCATTTAAATTTTCATCATCTTTAGCTTTTTTACATACATTATCAAATAATTCTGATGGTAATATAAAGAAACCTTTTTCGTTTACCATCTCTTTTCTAATCGTTTCTGCCTCTTCATCTGATAATTTTGCATAGTCAAAGTTATCATCTCCTGCTTTTCTTTCGCCTTCATTTATGTAATTAGTCATATTTTCTGATATGTATCTATAGAACATTATTCCTAATATGTATTGTTTAAAATCCCAACCATCAACTGATCCTCTTAAATCATCTGCTATTGACCATATTGCTTTGTGCAATTCTTCTCTTTCTCTTATATTTCTGTTTTCCATAAGTTTCCTCCGTTAAATCTAATTATCCTATTTATTTTATATCACACAATCCAATTTTTAACAATAAAAATTCCAATATTTTAAACTATTTTGTCGAAAATCTTTATAATTTCTAATGTTTTTCACCACTTATTTTGTAACATATTAATTACACTCCATACCTTTCCTATTTCTTGTTTCACCTCACTTAAATCAACAGTATAAATCCTTCCACTATTCGCCAAATAAGTTAATTGATTTATATTATTTCCTATTCTTCTAAGTTCTGATACAACTTCATTTAATCCATCAACTATAACTATCTCTTTATCTAAGCCTTGTTTAATCAAATATTCTGATAAACTAAGTTTAGCAACTTCGCTTCTCTCAATCAATTTTTTCTTCTCTTTTTCACTAACTCTAATTGTTATAATTTTATCTTTCTTCAATTTATCATCTCCATTTCATAAAAGGGTTTGGGACTTTCCCAACTATCAAGAACTCTTTGTATACACAAAGGGGAATCTTGCTAAAAACATTTCTCTTATTTTAGTTCTTATTGCTCCAAAACAATATAAAAAGAAAAGTGACATTTTTATCTGCCACTAATCATTTCACGTCTAAAGTAATTTAGCTTATACTCCAGTCATCTCAACCATTTCATAGTGATTCCCTGATTAGGGAATCGCTCATTCTATGGTCATCGTCTGTTAATTGTAAGTGAAAAATGGTCCAACTTATAATTAAAATTTTTAGATGACATAATAATTCGAATAACCTCTTAACTGATAAAAATAAAAATTTCTTATAAGTGTCAATACTTGATTTATCAATACAGTTTAGTATTGATACGTTAAGAAATTTCTATATAATTAATCGTTAGGTTATGTAACTTAGTGGCCCAAAATTCAATTATAATAATGGACCATTTTTCATTCGGAAAATAAACTAATTTTTATGTTTGAAAAAGTGGACCATTTTTCAAATATAAATTGGACCAAATTTCACTTGACCAATACAACAGTTGAAGAATATAAGAAAATTACAAATTATGAAAATACTAAGAAAGTTTTAAAAGAAATTAAACTAGAAATGCCAGAAGTTCCAAATATAAATGAAATTAGTAAATTTTCAATAAAAAGAGATGAAAAAATATTAGAACAGATAATAAAGCCTAAAGATAATCTAATTAAAGAATTATACCAAGATAATTTATCACTTCATAAGGAACTTTCAAAACAATCCAAAGTTGTTGATGAGGCTGTAAAATATCAAAAAGAAAGAGAAAAACTACTTGCTGATAATGAAGAATTACACAATACTGTTAAAAATTTGGAACATAAATACAAAATAAAAAGCAATAATCTTGATTTTGACTTTAATAACAGAAAAAAAGAATTAGAGGAAGAATTTGAGAAAAAATCTTATAATTTAGAATATGAATATAAAGGCAAATATCGTAAATTAGAAAAATAAAATAATCATCTTCATAAAGTTATAGATAAATTCTATTTTGCTATTGATAAATTTATAGAATGGATCTGTCAGAAATTCAGTTTAGGCGATTCAAAAGAACTTGTTAAAACTTTTGAGAATGACACCAATATTTCTCTTGACCCTCAACTGCAAATAAAAAAAGAGGAAAGAGAAAAAGAATGGGATTTAGAGTTATAATCCCATTCCTAATGCTAATTATCTGTTTGTAATTTTTTTCTATATTGTAATAATTTTTGTTTCCTTCTTTCATTACTCTTTGTTATTTCGCTAATTTGTTTTTTATATAAATTAATTAGTGCTTTAATCTGGCTTTTAGGTAAATCATTTGTCTCAATAAGTCTTTTATCATATTTTTGTTGAAGTTTAAGTAATTTCGTTTCTTCATTCTCTGTAGTTTGAATATCTTTTAAGAATGATGCTCCATTTTTGTTTTGTCTTATTTTATTAATCCTTCTTTCATTTGATTGTTCTAAATCATTAATTTGCTTTTTATATAATGCTGTTAAATCTGCAATTTGTTCCTTTGAAAGTTGACTTTTTTCAATTTTTCTATTATCAAATTGTTCTTGAAGTTTTAATAATTTAGTTTGTTCATTTTCAACATTTCTAATAGATTCAATAAAATCATCTTTTCGTTTATCAGACTGAATTTCATTTTTTCTACTGGAATTATTGAAAATCCATTCAATGCATTTTTCTTTCCTCTAAATAGTTTCAAAAAGAATGATTTTATCTTATAAAATAGGCTATTTTCATTTACTGCTATTAATGATTTTTCCTCTAAATGTTTTCCCATCTTATTCTCCTTTATTCATCAAGATTTGGTCCTTGTTTTTCCATAGCCTCTACTAATTTCTCTGTTTTTGCAATTTCCTCTTGTTTTCCTAGTAGTTGTTGCTTTTTATCTCTTAAGCTTTCTAATTCTTCTATGTCTGGATCTTTCTTTTCAATTTCGCCATATTCGTTTATTGAATATCCTTCAGCAGTTCCTTCAACTTCTGGAGCCTCTCCTCCCAACCATTGTGACAAATCATCATCTATCTTTTGGCTGTCTGTTCTTGTTTTTGAAGTCTTTTTACTATCAATTTCTTTATGTTTGTTTTGTGTTTTTACAACTTCTTGAATCTTAGTATAAAATTCTAATGCTTTTCTATATGTAGACTGCAGTTCTGGATCATTAGTGCTATTAATTGCTTTCTCTAATTTTTCTCCAATATCTTCAGATAAGTCTGAATTAATATCAATATAAATCTCTGGTCCAGAAGTACCACCATAACGTCCAGCTTTATCAGGTAAAAAAGCTACTGCATCTTGCATATCATCTTGATAATCTATAAATCCAGGAACATCATCACTGCTTTTAACATCTCCAACTGTAAACTCTAATTGCATGTTATAGAAATTACCTTCAGTATACTCATCAAGAAGCATACTTCTTTGAAATTTTCCAGCTTCTTTATATCTTTGCAAACTTGGTCCATCAAATACCCATACCTTACTTTCACCTTCTTCAGGATTACTTATATATACATGTAAATCATTATCAAGTTCATAATGACTATATACATCATAATCACCAACCTGTAATGTTTCTGTTACCATAAAATTTTTATCATTACATTTCTGCCTTATTCCTTCAACCCAACTAGAATATTGTTTAAATTTGTTTTCTGGCGTTTCAATTAGTTCCATATCCTCTACAAATTCATCTTGTCTTTCTGAATCAATCTCTTGTTGTCTAGAAATATCAAGAAATTTCATATATTTTTTTCTTTGTTCAGAATTTTCGCCTAAAACCAAATCTCGAGTGTAAATCTTTTTAAGAAACTCCCATAATATGCGATTATCTGCATTCTCATTTATTGCATGACTTTCAATTTCTTTTATTATTTCAGAATGTGGTTTTTCTCTATATTTTTGTTCTAATTCTTTGATTTTTTGATCAACTTGCAAACAAAAGTTAAATGCTTTGCTATCTTCTAATTCGGGACATCTCATCCTTAATACTCCAAGAAATCCATCTTTTAATAAACAATTCCATTCTTCTTCTGAAAAATATTTACCTTGAACATTAGCATTCCATAATTCTTCTAAATTGATTCTTTCTTCAAAGATTTTTTCTGCATGGCTTTTAGCCAATCCTATTGGACTAATCCCAATTTCCATATAATTTTCTACACTAAATCTACCATCATAATAATGACATCTTGTATGTAATCCACCTGGGATATCGTCAAGCCATGTTTGTGAACCTTGTATTTGTTCTTTATTTTTCAATATCATCTGTTGCATTGTCCAACCTCTATCATCTAAAATAATCATATAATTACCTCCAAAATTATATATAATTACATAAGTATATTAAACCATAAGACTATTTTTTTTACAATAATTTTGCAAAAACTTTTTAAAAATAGATGGCAGTCTATATCTTTTTTTTGCATATAAAAAAAAGATAGGAAGTTGGCAGACTACCTAGACTAAGACTACTTTCTAGTCTTCGTTGTTCTGGTCATCTTTGTTATTACTACCCAATAGTAGTAAAACAATTAGACGCCAGATTAAATCATAAGAAGACATTTATGTACCCCCTTTCCATAAAGATTTCCTTTAGAAAAGGATGGTCTTATTATACTTTAATTTTGATAAAAAAAATATTTTCTCAAAATTTCAACAATTATTTTTTGTCATCTTTATTTTTATTTCTACTTTTATATACATTTGCTTGGTTTCTACATTGACTACTATCATATTCAGCTTTTGGATTTTTAGCATAAAATACTTTACCACAATGCTTACAAATTTTTATTGGATTTTGTTCACTGCAAAGCATAAAACCAAAAGCCATATCGTTTTTCAGGAAATACTATAAAACATTATAGAGCAAATATTAGCAAGGCTTTAAAAAGTGCAGTTATTACAGAAATAATTGATAGTAACTCAGCTACTAAATTAGAAACAATTAAAACTAAAGAATATACAGCAGATTATTATACACAAGATGAGCTACTAAAACTAATGGAAGTCATAAAAACTACACCTATTGAATTGCCAGCAATTATAGCTGGCGTATATGGATTAAGATGTGAAGAAGTTATTGGTATTAAATGGAATGCTATTGATTTTAAAACTAAGACATTAACAATTAGACATACTGTAGGTCGTGGTAAAATTGATGGCGTTACACAATTCATTTTCAAAGATAGAGCAAAAAGTGATTCAGGTTATAGAACTTTACCTTTATTTGATTTTATTACTGATTTACTAAACTCTTATAAAAAATGGTGTACCAGTTAAAGACATACAAATATGGCTAGGTCATTCTAATTTTCAAACTACTTTAAGATATGCACACGCTGATATAGAAAACAAAAGAATTTCTGCAAGTGTTATTAGTGACAAACTTGCATTAAATATAAAAGATACAAAAAAAACAAATTACTGAACTCGCTATTTAGGTAATCTGTCTTAAAAAATATATTTCTAACTATTTATAAAAATTCTAATTTGGGAAAAGTGTTAGAACTTTGCACATTTTTTATAAATTAAAA
>ERZ779799.710-NODE-710-length-10717-cov-3.607297_pt1 | contig 10717 bp, 7 predicted proteins | sample MGYA00511253_ERZ779799 | MGnify/ENA primary metagenome ERZ779799 (study PRJEB29588, sample SAMEA2159541) | human gut metagenome | biome: human gut; feature: human-associated habitat; material: faeces | place: Denmark | collected 2008/2010 ...
CGTTGCGGGCAGAAGATCGGAGAGGTTGGCGGTCGCTTCGTTTCCGACAACAGCGGCAACGACACTTCCCGTGTCGCTGCCGTTCGTTGCGGAATAGAAGAACTGCACCTCGGTTGCGTAAGCGGCGTCGGTCAGACTACTGGAAACCTTCGCTGTACTCGAAGTTATGTCGCTTACGCTCGGTGTAGCAATTCCCGGGGTAGGGTCTGGAGTCGGAACTCCGCCTCCTGTTCACTCAAGCTGCCAAGAGAAATCACCGATAGTAGTACGGTTTTCCGTGTTTTGCTCGATCTTGATCGTTGCGTCCTGCCCGTTGCATACTATATCCGAGAGCTCGAAAACTTTTTTTGAATTTTTGGTTATACTTAATGTTCCTACGCTTTTTCCTCCGACTGTTACGGTCAAGGTTGCACTGCCTTTCGAACTTGTCAAGGCGTTGAACTTGAGTGCTGTGATTCCGCCAGGGATTGTTACGCTCAATGAACCGCTCTTACCTATCGTGAGGTAAGTTTCGCTGGAAACTGTGATCCCTGCCGTGTTGGACAATGTAGTACGGTCGGTTTTGGATTGGTTCGGATTACCACATTTTGCATAGGTCCATACCGGAGTCCCGGTTGTTACGCCGTTGAAAGTTCCATTAGAGTTGTAGGCTGATCCTGCATCGGGTTTATAGTTCTCGAAAGTTTCCGAAACCCATGCCTTTGCGCCGGCAGCAGCCTGCTCAACAGTCAGCGTCGCTTGGGCTGTACCCAGTGAAGTAGTGGCGGTAAGAACGATGCGTGCTGTACGAGGTGTTGCGACCGTATTTTCTGTGGCTGCGACTTCGAGGCGATTTTCGCTGCCGTTGTAATCACCTGTGGTGATCCAGTCCGGCTGTTCGGTTCCTTCAGTGCCGTCGTAAATAGCGACGGAAACGTCTTGCGTTTCGGCGTTCTTCAACGTAACGGGGATATAGTGAGTTTCCGTATCGTTATAAGACAGTGTCAGGGTCGTCTGATCCAACGTGATTTCAGGCAACTTGACGTATTCGGCAGGGATTAGGGTCAGATCTTTTGTCTGACTGCCGGTATAGAATCCAAAACCGAGAGCTGCTTGATCGTTTTTCGCCAAAATACGGGAAGGGGTCGCTGCCGATGCGATTTGGTAAGTACCTTCGGACTTGTTCTTGGTAATTACCAGTTCATAAGGAGTCGTAGAGGTCGTAGCGCTGTTGTCGCTCTCCCAGGAGAGATAGTTCTCGCCTTGACTGATCGTGTAGTTGTCGCCCGATTTGGTGATTGTCCAAATGAGGGTTTCATCACCCGTTTTGTAGGGATTTGACGGTGTAATTACTACGGGGGCCAAACGAGAACCGTCAGCCAGAGAACTCATTGCATAGGTTATTTCGGATTGGGTCGCCGTGATGACGTAGTCGCCGCTCAATGTTTCGGTCGCCTCTTCCGCAGCGCCGGTCATATCGACCGCGAAAGTCGAACTGTCGCCTGCTGCGAAAGCCAGGGCCCGCCCCTCCTGAACGGTTACCGTCTTGGTGAAGATCTTCGTTGCGGTGGTCACGGTAACGGTGAAGGTTTCACCGGCAGCTACCTCGAACGGGAAGCAGGTGAAATAGGCGGTCATGCCCGTTGCGCCGTTGGCCGTAAGGTTCATCTCCGAAGAGTAGCTCAGCGTCACGTTGTCCGAGAAATTACCGGGATAACCGTACTCCTTGACGGTGCCTGCCGTCATATCGACATAGCTACGGCCCGTGACCTTCTTATCTGGAGCCGTGAATTCGACGCCAAGGACAGGCTCCTCCGATGCGAGGTTTTTGACCGTCATCTTACCGATGGCAACGGCACGGCCGAAACTCATTTGCAGTTCGGTCGGCTGACTCTCCAGCGAGATCGATTTGGCGATCAGCAGGTCCGCGTTCGAATCGAAGCTCGTAGCGGTCGGCTGTTGAGATGTGCGTGTGACGACTTTCATGTTGGTAATATCCGTATTGTTGGACGTAATCCATGCCGAGGCGGGATAAACCGCGTTATAAACGAGCGGAGTGTTCGTATTCTCCGGGAACGATACGGCGAATTTCGCCGTGCCGTCGCTTACCGTACCTTCCTGCGAGTTGGCGTATGTGGTTTTGGAGGCGGCCGTTTCGAACACCTGAAGGTATTCGCCGGTTTCGTTCCACGAGATTTTCCCCGTCAGGGGATCATACGTCGTACGGGAACCGGATGCCGATTCGAGTTCAGACGATGCGGTGACCGTCATCGTTACTTTACGACCGTTCGACGGGTCGGAAACCGTGTCGTCTTTGGAACAGGCTGCGAACAGAGATGCACACACTGCGACAGCCAAAATGGATTTGAAAAAAGTTTTCATAGTCGTAGGATGTGTTTGTTAGTATTCTCCGTAATCGGTGTCATTAACGCTGCCGCCTGCTTCGCCGGCTCCGCCATAGTCCAGGACAGTGCTGTTGGCAAAACCTTTCTCGATCGAGATGCTGAGGATCTCAACCGAAGGAGCGGAGTACGAAGTTCCCCCCCCCTTAACCGTAGATTCGTAGTGTTTTTTCATAATCATAGAGGTATTATGTTTGAGAGTTTTTACATCGTGTCCTGGTTATGGGCTACCACAAATATAGACAATATTCAATTAAGGAACAAGAAAGAATCCAAAATTCATCGAATCTTCATATTTCGATGCGGATTATGCGTGAAAGCGTCCGAAATTTAGTATAAATTGTCGAACATGCTCTGGCTTTTGTCGTATTTCAGGTCGGCGAGGGAAGCCGCTTTGACGCCGATGTTGAAACTCCAGCTCTGATAGTGGCCGAAGGGGACCCACGCGAACGACATTTGCCAGCAATGCAGGTCGCGTGTAATGGTGATGGAGGCCGGAGTCAGCTCCTTGGCCTGGAAGTCGTAACCGCCCTGGATTGTTACACCCATTTTTGGCAGAATCGTAACGCTGCCGTTGATGCCGAGCGTTTGGGTGATGTTTTTCTGGTAGCCCGTCGTGCCGTTGTTGGTCGGTGATGCGGAGTAGCTGATCGTATAGTTGAATCCCAGGTTCCAGGGTAGCGAGAAGTCGTAGTAGGCCTGGGTCATGTATTGCCGTCGCAGGGCCGGGTTCATTTGCCCGTAAGGGTCGTAGAAAGGATTGGCGTAGGCCGGATCGACCGGGGCGCTGTTGATGTCGTTGATCGCCGGGGTGGAGTTGTCCTGGCGGGATTGGAACGTATAGCCGAACGAAGTGCTGGCCGATACCACACGGCCCGGGAAAAAGAGTTTGTTGATACGCTGGCCCTGCGGGGTGACCCGGTAAGGGTCGAGCGTAGCGTTGATATTGATGCCGAAATTCTGGAAAACGGTCGTGCGCAGCGAAATGGGGATGTTCGAAAGTCCCATGGAGTCGGCCAGGAAGTTATAGGATACCTGTCCGATGCGGAGTTCGTCGATCAGTTTGATCTTCTTCATACCCGAGGTATCGCGTTTGCTGAGCACCTTCATTTCGAGCGTCTGCGAGAGCGAGGCGTTGATGGCCATGGACTGACCGGAGCTGGGCACGCCGAAGATGCTCCCTTCGAAAGGCGAGTAGGTCTTGAAATTACCCAGCGTATCGCTCTGCACGGTCTTTACGTAGCCGTATTTCTGCTTGGAGAAGTCGGGGGCGTAGGAGAAGCTCACCGTCGGGGTGATCGTGTGGCGGATCGCCTGTATCTTGCGCGTTTTCTTCTTGGCCTCGTAGCGGCCATAGATGATCGTCGAGGCCTGCAGGCTGAAGTTGTAGTTGTACAGACGGTAGAACCCGTACTCCGGGTCGAGTTTGTCGATGCGGTTCAGCACCGGGTTCCAAACCTGCTCCTGTTTTTTGAAATACCACTTTTCGGTGTAGTTGATCGTAGGTCCGAAGTTGATATAGTTGAAGATGTTGTACGTCGCCGAGATGGGAATGCTATGCTCGAAGCCGTACTGCATGTTCTGGAGTGTTTCCTTGGTGAAGATTTCGGACTCTTTGGCGTTGGCCTTGTTGTTGAACTTGCCGGTGTAGCGGAGCGAAATCTTTTCGTACCACCGCTGCTTGCCCATCGCCTCCTTGCGTTTGAAGGGGTAGAAGGTCGAAACGTTGAAGACGACGTTCGGCAGGGCGATCGAGAGCGTTCCGCTCTGCGAGTTCTGCGAAACGGACATGTTGGCCGAAAGGGAGAACGGTGTGCCGAGCCAGCTTTTCGAATAGGAGATCGTCGAACTTGTCTGCGTCTGGAGCGCTTCGTTCAGGCTGGTAGCCGAATAGCGGTTGTAGCCGCTGGTACGGAAATCGACCGATGCGGAGAAGGTCGATCCCGGATTGGCTTTGGGGTCTTGCGTATGCTGCCAGTAGAGCTGGAAGTTGTTCTGCTGGAGGAAGTCGGGTTCGCCCTTGTCGCCGACACGGACGTTCGAGTAGTTGAAATTCAGGGTGCCGTTGTACTTGTAACGCTTCATATAGCGCGACATCGCGGATGCCTCCCACGATCCGAGGGTGTAGATACCGCCCCGGATGGCCAGGTCCATGTGCTCTCCGAGCGTGAAGTAGTAGCCCAGGTCACGAATGTAGAATCCCTTGGTCGATTCCTCGCCGAAAGTCGGCATCAGCAGACCCGACTTGGGGCCGGAACTGAGCGGGAAGAAACCCTCGGGCAGCAGCGGAAAGTAGATGGGAACGTCTTCCAGGACCAGGTAGGCGGGACCCGTGACCACTTTCTTGCCGGGAATCACCTTCGCCTTGGTCATCGCCAGGTAGAAGTGGGGGTGGTCCGTCTGGTCGCAGGTGGTGTATTTGCCGTCCTGGATGTGGATGGTGTTGTCGTCCATCTTTTTGACGTTGTTGCCGATCAGCCAGCCGTCGCCCTCCTGAGTCGCCACGCCTTTGATTTTCGCCTTTTTACTGCCGATGTTGTAGGTGATCGTGTCCATTGTGTAGGGATTGGCGGCTCCTTCGGTGAAAGTGGGGTTGGTAACTGTCGGTTTGCCGTCTATCGTGTCGCGCTTGCCGTGGGCGTAGATGATCTTTTCGTCCATATTGACCCGCATGAAATCTCCCTTGAGATTCATGTTCTGGTAGTTGATATCGCCCTGGTTGTAGATATAGACCGTGCGGTTGCGTACGTCGTAGTAGAGCGAGTCCTGGTTTTTGCCGCTGATGATGTCGTCCAGGAAAGATTTTTTCCGGGTCGTATCGCGCCGGGTCGTGTCCTGACGCAACGAATCGCGTAGCAGCGAGTCGTTGCCGGTGGGAGCCGTACTGTCGGCGGGGGCGATCGGCGAGAGGGGAGGCGCTCCGAAGATCGAGTCGATCTTGGTGTCGAAAAGCGAATCCTGCTCCTCTTCCGTACGTGTTTCGGCGGTCGGGGGGCGGTCGGCTTCCCGTTGAAGGCGCCGAATCTCCCGGCGGGTTTCGCGGCGGGATTTTTGTACGGCTTGTGTCGGAGTGCTGTCGGGCGGTGTTTGGCGTTCGGGTGTCGCGGGATGCTGCACTCCGCCCGGCAGCGCCATGCCGAGCACCGGAAGCAGGAAGAGCAGCAGGAGTGCTCCCGAGAAGATATATTTTGCCTTTAGCCTGTCCAAAATTCCAAAAAAAATCATACCTTTGCCGACAAGTCGGCAAAACCGCCCGAAAATGGCTCCGAAAGCCTCAGTGCGGGGGTTTTAACATCCGGCAAATATAGGTAAAAAATTCAGAACCGTTAAATTTTCAGCCACTTTTGCTATGCGGAAATCGCTTTTTCTTGTTGCCCTGTTTTTGATTGCGACACTCTCTTTCAACGGAGTTGCCGCGCAGAATATTGCACAGGGCGTGCGGGTCGTCGTAATCGATGCCGGGCACGGGGGGCCGAAGTTTCCGGGAGCTCATTACAGAGGAGTTTATGAGAAAGATCTCAACCTTCAGATCGCTCTGAAGCTCGGGGCCTTGATCGAGAAGGAGATCCCCCAGTTGAAAGTGGTTTACACGCGTAAGACGGACAAGCAGTTTTCCGAAAGTCTGACCCAGGATTTGCAGGCTCGGGCCGATATCGCCAACAAGGCGGGCGGCGACCTGTTCATTTCGATCCATACCAATGCTGCGGCATCGGCGTCGGCACGGGGAGTCGAAACCCTGATTATGGGTGAGAGTCCGCTGGAGAAGAACGCCAACGAGAGGGCCCTCTATTATAACAACCAGGAGGAGCTGCTCGATATGTCGAACGAGAAGACGGCGGCGATCGTCCGGGCTTATATCCAGAACCTGCAGTTCACCTATGGTGAATACAGCGAAGCGATGGCCCGTCTGGTGCAGAAACATTACGTCAAGTCCGGGCGGCACAATCGCGGTGTGAAGCGGCAGCCGCTCAAAGTGCTCTACGCTACCGATATGCCCGGTATCCTGACCGAGATAGGTTTCCTTTCCAATTCGGAGGAGTATGCTTATATGAATTCGGCGAAGGGGCAGGCTCAAATCGCACGTGCGCTGTGCGATGCGGTGAAGGATTACGTCGCTTTCGTTCGGGGTGCGCTGCTTGTCGATGACGATGCCATTTACGAACAGGCCGATGCCGATGTCGCAGAGCCGGCTTCGGCTGCCGCTTCGGACAAAGCGGATAAGGGTAGTGTCAAAACCGGGAAAGCCGAACAGGAGAAGACGTTTTATGCCGTGCAGTTGATCGCCAGCGCCAAGCGCGTGCCGCCCAAGGACCGGCAGTTCAAAAGTTACCGGGGAAAAGTCACGGAGTTCGTTACCGGCGGCCGGTTCAGGTATAAGTATTGTGTGGGGCGTTTCGATACCCGCAAGCAGGCCGAAGCCAAGTTGGCCGAGGTGCGCAGGGAGTTCCGCGATGCGTTCGTGGTGAGTTGTCGGGGCGACCGGATCGTACAGTAAATAAAACGAAAAAAACAGGTATATGAGAAGAGAAGTTAAGATCGGCATTTTCGCCGTGCTGATGATCGGCGCCCTCTGGGCGGGTATCCGCTTTCTGAAGGGGTTCGACATCTTCAGTCGCAACGCGGTCTATTATGCCGCTTACGACCAGGTCGATGGCGTGCAGAACGCTTCGCCGATTCTGATCCGGGGCGTGAAGGTGGGAGCCGTGACGGATATTTCGTTCGATCCTTCGATCGGTAACGAGGTCGTACTTCAACTGACGATCCAGCGGAAATACCGGATTCCGTCCAATTCCGAAGCCCGGATCTACAGCAACAGCATCATGGGCGCCAAAGCGATCGAAATCGCTCTGGGCGATGCCGGGACCTACCTGCAATCCGGGGACACCCTCTGTTCGAGCCGCAGCAAGGGCCTGATGGATATGGCGGGTTCGGAACTCGAATTTTTCAAGCAGAAGATGTCGCAGGTCGTGGGGGATTTGAGCCGCACGATGGATAACCTGAATCTGATTATGGAGCAGAACGCCGCGAATATCGAAGGTACGATGTCGCACCTGAATTCGATTACGGGCAGCGTAAACGGTATGTTGCTGTCGCAGCGTGCGAATCTGGAGAGCGCCGTAGCGAATTTGACCCGTTTTTCGGAGATGCTCGGCGAGAACTCTCCGCGTATGGACAGTATTATCCTGAATTTAAGCAATTTTACCGACCAAATACAGCGTGAGAATCTGGCCGGGGCGCTCGATTCGACTCTGATGAACCTCAATGCGATCTTGGCCCGTGTCAATGCCGGGGAGGGGACTGTCGGGCAGCTCGTCAGCGATCCCCGTCTGTACGAATCGCTCAACGAGGCGACTGCGAACTTGGCGTCGCTGCTGGCCAACTTGCAGGCCCATCCTGCTCGTTACGTCCATTTCTCGCTGTTCGGCCGCGATCCCGAAAAGGCCGACCGCAAGCAGCAGAAAAAAGAGGCGAAACATGCCCGGCGCGATTCGCTCAAGGCCCTGAAAGCGGCCCGATAGTTTCGAATGTTTTCTCTGTGCGATGATCTATCCGGCGAACTTTGAACAGAAAGTCGGTTTCGACCGGCTGCGTGAGCAGGTCGCGGCGCTGTGTACGATTCGCGGCGGCCGGGAAAGGTTGTGCGCCGAACAATTCAGCACTTCGCAGGCCGATGTCGAGCGGCGGCTGGCGCTGGCGGACGAGATGCGCCGTCTGCTGGAGATGGAGCATGATTTTCCGGACGACGAGTTCGTCGATGTCGATTATATCCTTTCCAAACTGAAGATCGAAGGCAGCTTCCTCGAAGTCGAGGAGGTCGGGTTGCTGCGCCGGGCGCTGGCTTCGGCGGGGGCGATCGCCGGTTTTATCCTGGGGCGCGGTGAGGAGCTATATCCCGAACTGCGGCTCCGCAGCCGGGGGATCGAGGCTTTCCCGGAGATCGTTCGGGCGATCGACGGCATCGTCGATCAGTACGGCAAGATTCGGGATAACGCTTCGCCGGAGTTGCAGCAGATCCGGCGGATGATCCGCGAGCGGGAGGGGCAGGCCGCCAAACGCCTGCAGCAGGTGTTGTCGAATGCCAAGAAAGCCGGTATCGTGGAGGCCGACGCGATGCTCTCGATCCGCGACGGCCGGGCGGTGATTCCGGTCGCAGCGGCCAATAAACGCAAGTTGCAGGGTTTCATTCACGACGAATCGGCCACGGGCAAGACCTTCTACGTCGAGCCGGTCGAAGTCGTCGAAATCAATAACGAACTCAAGGAGCTGGAGTACGCCGAGCGGCGCGAAATCGTGCGGATCCTTTCGGCCTTCACCGACTCGATTCGCCCCGAAGCGGATCGGATCGCGCTGATCGGCGACTATCTTTCGGATCTGGATATGATCCGTGCCAAAGCCCGCTGGGCCGTTGCCAACGGAGCGGTGAAACCGATCGTTTCGACGGATGATCGGCTGGTGCTGCGCAATGCGCGGCATCCCTTGTTGCAGCAGACGCTCCGGGCGCAGGGCAAGCAGGTGGTGCCGCTCGATCTGCAGCTCGACAAACGGCGTCATATCCTGGTGATTTCGGGGCCGAATGCCGGCGGCAAGTCGGTGTGTCTAAAAACTACGGGTATCATCCAATATATGTTTCAGTGCGGGTTTCTGGTGCCGGCATCGGAGAATTCGGAGCTGCCCCTGTTCCGCAACCTAATGATCGACATCGGGGACGAGCAGTCGATCGACGACGATCTTTCGACCTATTCGTCGCACCTGCTCAATATGAAGAACATGCTCGCCGGAGCTTCGAACCGGACGCTGGTGCTTATCGACGAGTTCGGTTCGGGTACGGAGCCTATCATCGGCGGGGCGATCGCGGAGTCGATCCTCGAACGGCTCCGCAGTAAAGGCTGTTACGGGGTGATTACGACCCACTATGCCAACATTAAGTATTATGCGTCGAACACCGAGGGAATCGCCAACGGAGCGATGATGTTCGACGTGCAGAATATCCGGCCGCTGTTTCGGCTCGAGATCGGCAAGCCGGGCAGTTCGTTCGCGGTGGAGATCGCCCGCAAGATCGGGTTGCCGGAGGATATTATCCGCGATGCGGGCGAAAAGGCCGGCAGCGATCATATCAACCTCGAGAAACAGTTGCGTGAAATCGCCCGTGACAAACATTACTGGGAGCAGAAGCGCGACCGCATCCGGATCGCCGACCGCAAGGTCGAGGAGCTGGAACAGACCTATGCCGACCAGCTTTCGCGCATCCGGCAGGAGCGCTCGGAAATCTTGAAAAAGGCCAAGGAGGAGGCGCAGCGGATGATCGCCGACGCCAACCGTCAGATTGAGAATACGATTCGGACGATCCGCGAAGCGCAGGCCGAGAAGGAGCTTACCCAGTTGGCCCGTAAGGAGTTGAACGATTTTCGGGACAGGGTGGAGAGGACGGATGCAGCGGATGCGGCGCACGACGAACGGGTGGCCCGCGAAATGGAGAAACTCGAACGCCGCCGCCAGCGTCGTGCCGAGCGCAGACAGCAGGCCGGCGAGACTCCGGAGGTCGCACAGCCTGCCGTGCCGGAGAAACCCCGCGAGGCGGAGGTCGGCTCGAAGGTGAAGATCGCCGGGCAGGACATTCCCGGCGTGGTGCTTTCGATCAAGGGCCGGAAGGCGCAGGTGGCATTCGGACAGATTCTTACGACGGTGGATAGAAGTTCGCTCGTCGTGATCTCGGGCGCCGAATTCAAGCAGGCGACCAGGCCCGTGCAGCCGCGCACGGTGGTATCGGTCGATGTGTCGGCCCGCAAGCTCAATTTCAAGGATCATATCGATGTGCGGGGCCTGCGTGCCGCCGAAGCATTGGAGGAGGTGCGGGATTTTATCGACGACGCGATCATGGTCGGCGTCGGCACGGTCACGATCCTGCACGGCAAGGGGACGGGGGCGCTCAAGGAGGAGATCCGCCGTTATCTGCGCACGGTGCCGGAGGCCGAACGGGCTGCGGACGAACATGCCGACCGGGGCGGAGCGGGGATTACGGTGGTGACTCTGCGTATGGATTGACGGCAGTTATGTAAAGGAAAGATACGACATGAAATACATGTTATCGGAAATCGCCCGCATTTGCGGGGGCGAACTCCTCGGGGAGGATTTGCCGGTGGCACGGGTGCTTACCGACAGCCGCAACTGTTCGTTCGGCGAGGAGCCGCTGTTCGTGGCCATGAAAGGTACCAAACACGACCCCCACGCCTTCATCGTCGCCAAGGACGGCGCGGTCGTCTATGGGAATTATAAGAGAAAGCTGTAAACGCATGCGCCAAAGGCTCCCCTGAAAGGTAATGTCATCAACTTAAGGC
>ERZ779799.713-NODE-713-length-10642-cov-2.088410_pt1 | contig 10642 bp, 5 predicted proteins | sample MGYA00511253_ERZ779799 | MGnify/ENA primary metagenome ERZ779799 (study PRJEB29588, sample SAMEA2159541) | human gut metagenome | biome: human gut; feature: human-associated habitat; material: faeces | place: Denmark | collected 2008/2010 ...
CCCCCCTCTTCTATTTCACCTACCCGGTATCTCTTATTCATCCATCACCGCCTCCTTATAAATGCACCTGACCACAAAACGCATGGTTCCTTTCTGGGAACAGGTAAAAAGAGTTAATTCTTTTTCATCGCCCTGTGTCTTGATGCTGTTATCATACGGATTTACTATCTCTGTCTCTGTTACCTCATAGATATGCTTCTGCCCATTTTTGTCGGTTATCATTACTTCATCACCTATGGATATCTGACTTAGCGGTGTAAAAAATGTGCCATATCTGCTGCCATTGTGACCGCACAATACACAGTTGCCACTCTCTCCGATTCCTGCTGTTTCTTCTATATGACCAATCCCGGCATTAAGTACTTTGCTTGTGGTTCCTTCCATTACCGGATACCTGATATCTAAACCCGGTATCTCAATGATGCCGATAACACCGCCTTCTTTAAGAATGGCTTCATCCTCTTTACTAATGGAGGTTTGCTCTTCCTCCACATCTGTTTCTTCATCGTAATCATCCTCCAATGTCTGCTCAAATTCACTTATGAGCTGTTCTGTCTGTTTTTCTCCGGTTGCCCGCCAGAAAAAAGGGACTGCCATAATGGCAATCCCTGCTGTAATCAGTAGTCCTGCGACCACTTTTCTTATGCTCATAGAGTTTCACTCCTATCTTTTCCTGTTTCTGTCCGGCATATAGATTCCCTTATCCTCTGCAACAATACCCGCATTTTCTATTCTGTCCTCAGACTTTTCTTCGTCCGGTCCGCCAAGATCTGCATCCATAGCCTTTGCGTTCTCAAGGTCAAGCTGGGCATTCAGTTCACACTGCCTTGCCAGCTTTTCATTCAGTTCCTCACTGTACGCAAATGGCTTATCATACTCGGTCTTTGATGCTTCAAGGTCATTCTGGTACTGCTCAATCTTCTTTTCTAAGAAATCAATGTTCTCATGGAGTCCATTGAACAGGTTTTCCAGCTTTACCATGCTGCCGACCGGACTTGTGGAAAGTTCTGCCTTGTACTCAGTCTTTCCACGAAGCACCATATAATTGATGCCAAGGAAGTTCTTTTCCACAAGCAGCTCAAATCCGTGGAACTTGCCGATTGCAGTTGTCTCTCCGGTCTTGCACTTGCTGATTGCTTCAAGCATCATCGTTCCACCATCCACACGCTCTGTGTAAGTTGCTTTGCCTATGGTAATGGCAAATTCCGGACTATCAATCAGCTCCTTATCCCTTGCTTTTACATCTTCACGGACATTGGCAAGCTTTTCGGTTGCTGTCTTAATGAGCTTCGGGTACTTAATCATAAAGTTATCCTGCAAGCCATATCTCTGATTGTCATAGGATGCCTTTAAGAGCTTTAATCTTTGGACATCATTGTCAATCTCCATCTTTTCCTTGATTAAAGGATTACCTGTAGCGACTGCCTTAATCTCTGCATAGGAAAGTGTTGCCTCGTCGATATCCTCACAACTTCGGCTTACAGCCTTGCTTGTCATAACCTGACTGATGAATCGCTGCTTATTCTCGACGAGTGACCAATTGTATGCATCAAAAGTTCCTTTGGTGACATATCTGTAGATTGCAACCTCTTCATTTTCGTTGCCCTGCCTGATGCCTCGTCCTTCTCGCTGTTCTATTGAGCTTGGCTTCCAAGGGCAGTCTACATGATGCATTGCAACAAGGTGTGTCTGCACATTAACTCCAGTTCCACACTTGTCCGTTGACCCGATAAGAACCTTCTTTTTACCTGTCCTCATTTCCTTAAAAAGTGCATCCCTTTGTGCATCAGTCTTTGCATCATGGATAAATGCTATCTCATCTGCCGGAATACCATACTGGATAAGTGTTTCTTTCAGATAATCATAAATGGTAAAGTCCTTATCCGGTCCCGGTGTGCCGATATCCGAAAAAATAAGCTGGCAGCCTATATGACCGTTGGCATTTCCTTTCTCATATTCTTTCCAGACATTCTCCGCTACCTTATTGAGCTTTCCATCCGGATTGTTTGGTGCATCCTTATCAATCAGCCTTGCATCTGTTCCGAGTAATCTTGCCTCATGAGTAATCTTTAGGAAGTTATCTACACTTGGATCAACTCCACCGCCTCTGATACGCTCTGCTCTTACAACAAAGTCTTCCATGACCTGCTTTACATACCAGTCAGGCTCCGACTCCACTATGATAGGCTTGCCGCCACGAAGTGCCGGCACATCAAGGTCAAGCATGTCTGCGGTCTGCACATCTGCTACCTCACGGAATATATTCATAAGCTCCGGCAGATTCGTAAACTTATTAAATCTGCTCTTAAAACGGAATCCGCTTCCTTCTACAGTAAGCTCCAGTGCTGTTGTCACTTCACCAAAGTTCGCTGCCCATGAATCAAAGTGATAAATTCCCATCTCTTCAAGTGCTGATTTCTGCAAGTAAAGCTGCATGACATACATCTCACACATGGTATTGGATATCGGTGTACCTGTCGCAAATACAATACCTCTGCCATCATTTATCTCTGATAGATACTGGCATTTAAGCTGCATATCCGTTGACTTCTTAGCTCCACTGCTGCTGATGCCGGACACATTATTCATCTTGGAAAAAATCGCAAGGTTCTTAAAATTATGTGCTTCGTCTACCATGATAGAATCCACACCCAGCTCCTCAAAGGTTATAAGGTCATCTTTTCTGCTCTCATCAGATAGAGATTTCAGCTGTTCCTCCAGCTTTTTCTTCTGGCTTTCCATCTGCTTTACAGTCCATCGCTCTCCGTTACGCTCCTTCATCTCATCAATCGCATAGCTGATTTCATCAATCTGCTCGTTAAGCATCCGCTCCTTTCTCTCTGCGGAGATTGGGATTTTCTCAAACTGAGAGTGTGACATGATAATACAGTCATAGTCACCTGTCGCAATCCTTGATACGAACTGCTTTCTGCGGCTCTTTTCAAAATCACGCTCTGTGGCAACTAAGATATTTGCTGACGGATAAAGCCTTAAAAACTCTGATGCTGTCTGACCGATAAGCGGTTTTGGAACAACCATGATGGTCTTATTGGCAAGTCCGAGTCTCTTCTGCTCCATACAGGCAGCCATCATCTCAAAGGACTTTCCGGCACCAACGCAGTGTGCCAACAGGGTGTTTCCTCCAAGAAGGATTCTTGCCACTGCATTTTTCTGGTGAGGCTTTAGCTCAATCGCCGGATTCATTCCCGGAAACTGTAAGTGGCTTCCGTCATATTCACGCAGACGGATATTATTGAATGTCTCGTTGTAATACTCCACATACTTCTGTCTTCGCTCCGGCTCTGCAAACAGCCATTCCTTGAACTTTTCCTTGATCATGTTCTGCTTTTCCCTTGCAAGCATTGTCTCATTCTTATTGACTTCATAATGATATTTGCCATCTCCGTCATCAATCCTGTCCCTGACTGTTACAGTTTTAAGATTCAGCGTATCCTCAAAAATAGAATAAGCATCCATGCGGCTTGTACCATAGGTCTTAGTAGCTGCCACTGAATGCTTATCCATGCTCTTATTCTCGATGAACCATTCCATGCTCATCTTATTTAAGTGTACCTGAATGCCTGTATTGTAAAACTGGCTTCTGACCGCCCTTGCCCGTCTTGGTGTATTGAGAAGCTCATAGATAAACTGCTCATAATCAAGCGGCTCAATCCATGTCGTACCAATCTTTACATCAATATCCGAGGCTTCAATCCATTCCGGCTGCACCTTTTCAAGTGCTGCCACATTTCCTGCAAATCTTTCTGCCTGCGGATTGTCTGTATCCGCTGCCATAGCTTTTGCTACACGAAGCTTGTCTCTCACATTTCCGGATAGATACTCGTCTGCTGTCTCCCAGCCGATATCAGGATTATTCTCGTTGTAGCGGTCGGGATTTAGGAAAATCAATCCATCCAGTTCTTCCACAAGAACTGCCCTTCTAAGCTCTGCCAAAGCATCGTCACTTAGAGTTATCTCATCCACTGTCTGTCCGGACTTTTCTGCAAGTTCTTCCTTTGCATTTGTAATATCCGGCTCATAGATAGAGAGCATATAGGCAAGATTTACATATCCAAATTCATTGACGGATACATTTAATGCTTCCACAGCAGTCTCAACCCTGTCTATGACAGTCTTTGCCTTAATCGTCTGCTTATAAAACATATCCGCTTTTTTCACCTCCCCGTCTTCGTTTACTTCCTCAAGACTGCAAAGAAGCGGATAATCGCTGTCATCTCTGAAGGCTATTCTGTTTGCTTTTGAAGTAATGGCTCCATACTGCTTTACGAAGGCATCATATTTTACATTAAGAAGTCTCTGCTTATCAGAAAGCTCCTCCTCGCTGCAGCCATCCATCTGGATATCAATCAGCTCTCTTGTTATCTGTCTGATTTCATCAAGGCTTCTGATTCGCTCCTCGGCAGTCTGTGATACTTCTTTTCTTACCATCTCGGAATTTTCCCTGTAATAGAGCTTTCCTTCAAAAAATGTGTAAGTGTAGTTTCTCACATCCGGATCAGCCGGGATAACTTCCTCCGTCTGCTCCGCCTCATCTGCCACTCTCTCAAAATCTGTCATCTGTGCTTTGATATTACCGATAGCTTTGTTTAATGCTTCATACATATTGAAGTTCTCATCATCATTCACACAGACTGTATATCTGCTGTCCTGTCCGTAAATCCTTGTATCATATTCCATATATCCAAGCATCATTTCCGGATGCTCTGCAAAATAAGAGTTGACTGCAATGCCATTCTCGGTCACACCAAGGTGTACCCAGTCAGGTTCAATATCAATCTTTCTCTCCCTCTTCTGCAAAAACAGGATATCTGCTGTCACTTCGGTTCCTGCATTGTCTTTAAATGCAGTATTCGGAAGTCTTACTGCTCCCACAAGCTCTGCCCTTTCAGCCAGATACTTTCGGATAGTAGGATTTGCCTTATCAAGTGTTCCCTTTGTGGTGATCACTGCAACCATGCCTCCCGGTCTTACCTGATCAAGTGCTTTTGCCAGAAAATAATCGTGGATACGGAAGTTATACTTGTTGTACTTTGGATCAAATACCTTGTAATCGCCAAACGGCACATTTCCGACAACCACATCAAAGAAGTTATCCGGATATGTGGTATTTTCAAATCCTGTAATGCTGATATTGGCATTCTGATAAAGCTGCTTTGCAATTCTTCCCGAAATGCTGTCAAGCTCCACTCCATACAGCTTACTTCTCTGCATAGGTGCCGGCATACTTCCAAAAAAGTTACCGATACCCATAGATGGCTCTAATACATTGCCGCCTCTGAAACCAAACTGGACAAGTGCCGAGTTCATGCACATGGCAATCTCCGGTGAAGTGTAAAAGGCGTTATTTACTGTTGCCCTTGCAGCACTGTATTCCTCATCAGATAAAAGTTCTTTCAGCTCTGCATATTCTTTGCTCCAGCCTGCGTTTTCCTCGTCAAATGCCTGTGACAGTCCGCCCCATCCGACAAACTTCGACAGAGTTTTCTGTTCCTCAGGTGTGGCAAGCCTGTTCTCTGATTCAATCTGCTTTAAAGTGCGGATTGCATCCATATTCCACTGGTATCTGGTCTTGGCTCCGCCTTTTTCCATTTCCCAGAGGTTATAGTGGAAATTGTGTTTCGTCTGCCCGGCAACATTCTTCTCATTTTCAAGACTTTCTACTTGCTGTACTGGTTCCTGCTTTGGTGTAAAATCTACAGTTTCCTGTGATTCTGTATCAGCCTGAATATCATCCACAGATACTGATACCACATCATCTGAAACTACATGTCCATTCTCATCAATCTTGGTTTCCCATCCATTCGCTATTGCTCTTTCCCTGGTTTCAAGACGATTGGCTTTTACACTATCCTCGATATCAAAGAATCTCTTATAGACCGGATTCATCTTATCCCTGTCAGCCTTCTGCTTTGTCTCCTGATAATACTTCTTCTGGTCTTCTCCGCAGTAAAATGGCTGTTTTACCATATAGGATAAAATCTCATATAACTCACGCCAGTCGAGTGCACCTTCCTTACGCACACCATTCCTGTTCTTATAGCTGATCTTCACATATCCACTTCTGATTGAGTACTCCACAAGACCATACTTATTGTTGGAATATGCCTTTCTTTCTGCATTATCTGTCCCTAATGCAATATCCCTGATAAGGTCAAGTTTATTGGGCATAAATGCAAAATCAGACTGCACCACATCCATAAGGAATGCCCTAAACGGAGTGTAGCAGCTGCAATCTGTTACAAGAATCTCCGCCGCATCACGCAGGTCTTCATCAAGCTCTGCAATACGCTTGGCATAATCAATCGGTGTAATATACTGAAGCTCTGATGGATCTTTTTCAGTTGTTTCAGCTTCTATCTCTGCACCATATTCTGCCTGTGTTACCATGCGGTCTTCATCGGTAGTTTCCTGTGGTGTCATGCCTTTTGCACTTACATAATCTCTGTTAGAAGCATAGCTCTCCGGCTCATCCGGTATTGCATAATCATCAATATCTGATTCTGCCTCTTCCGGTTCCACTTCCCGGTATTCGGCATCAATGACCTCATCATCCTCACGGAGTCCGTCCATCGCAAGCTCATCAATACGAGGTGTCTCAGGCTGGTATTCCCCTGTAAGAATAAGGACACCAAGCTCTTTTTCGATATCTTTCCACGAAACATATCCTTCAACCTCTCCATCCTCATCTCGCCACTGAAAACGCAGTCCGTTCCCATGAAATGTGTCATATCCGTGCAGTCCCAGTCCGTCAACCGGCCAGCCTGCACCTCCCTGACCATACTCTGCTTTGATACGCTTTGCCCTGGTTCCTGCATCAATCTCCGTTTCAAAAATCTTACATACCCTGCCCTTGCCACCGATAAAGCCTGTACCTCTCATAAGCACCTGTTTGATATACTCACCTGGTACTGTTGCAGACTTTTTGGGATTCAGGTAATTGTATTTACCTGCTAATGCAGCTTTTCTGTCCTGCTCGAACTGACGCATAAACTGATTATTGTTTTCGTCCTCAGTATGAATGGTGCCAATGCTTGCCTGCCCGTTCTGGTCGAAAAAAAAGGAAGCCTGTGTATATTCGGCTTCCTTACTAACACCCAATGAATTGATTTCATCAAGTTCCCTATTCAGTTCTGTATCATCTTCTAGTGAAACTTCATTACTACCTGATGAAGCACCACTTCCTCTGCCTGCATCTTCGCCTGCTCTCTTATCTTCCACATCTCCATTGTCGATGACGGATTCTGTGGCTTGTGCTTCGCCAGATACTGCATCTCCAGCTGGTCGTACAGCTGATTCGCTTCCTCCTCTACCGCTGACATCTTCTCGTACATCTTCCCGAATCTCATCAGCGTCTTGTATCTTGCCGGCTCGTTCTCCTTTAGATAGTTCATCGCCATCCTTCCGTATTTGCCCAGCTTCGTGAGATTCTCCGTCTCGTCCGGCATCTCTATCTGCGGATAAAGCAGTCCGTCCACTTCCTTGTAAGTCATTTCTTCTAACATATCCAATTCTCCTTTCGCTCTCGATTGCCTTTAAGTTACGACTAAATTCTCTAAGAACACTACAGGAGACATCGCATACAATGGAACCAAGACGGTAAATGATCTCTTCGTCTTTGATATTTACGATCTGACTAAAATCCTGTTCTTGCACAGATAAGTCAAATCCGCATCTCGTCCCTACAGCATACATGACACTTGCATATACAAGCTGCTCCATGTCCATTTCCTGCTGTAAGCCATTGCGTTTCTTACTTTCTTCCTTTATCACACTACCTGATAGCTGCATAAGCTCGGTCATCCGGTCTCCGAACTCTTCTTTTATTATAAGCCAAACATCTGTTCCTGTAAACTGTTTTAATATATTTTTTAGAGACTCCCTGTCGCTGTTATAGTACTGCTCAATCTGACCTTCTGACACAAGAAAATCCACATAATCTTTAAGATTTTCTCCCTCAAGGTCCCATGTCAGCTTAACATTCTTCCCTCCGGTATCACTGATATCAAATATATACCTCATGCGTGGATTCAGTGCCCTTGACGGGAAGATAGCGCAGCCTTTCGCACCACGCTTTACATATCTTCCCACCTTTTTCCAGGTATCATAATCTGCCATGAGTGTGCTTTTTTCCGGAGGTCTCTGAGCTGTTACCATAACGATATTGTCAAATTCATAGCGGTATAACTGACCCGCAATCTTTAACACATCCTTCCAGTTCTTTTCTGATCTGGTGATGTTACCAATTTCAGAATCGTATATCGCTTTGACCTTCATATCAACGCCCATACCTTTGTCCTCCTCTACTTAAACATCTCTGCAAACAATCCTTTAAATAGCTTTAACTCATCCTTATCCAGCTCGATTGCAAATTCATTGTCGATTGCCTGTTTTTCGCATTTATCCTTTTTCTTTGCAATCTTACGCACCACACGAAGAAGCACATAGCACTCCTTGGACTTTGCAATGCTCTGTTTAAAGGTCAGCTCATCCTCATCGACCGACTTCTGTGTCTGACAGATAATCTCTTTTAACTTATCATTGATACCATCTACTTCCTCAAGGGAAATAATAACGGATGCCTTAGTAACACCCGATCTGTCCCACTCCTTATGAAGTTCCTTTACCAAAAACTCCATGTTCTTAATTACTGTTGTTGAATCACTTTTCATCTTGCTTTTCCTCCGTTTTCTTTTAATGAAGAAGGGAGCCGACCTTCGCTGATAGGCGCAAAATCAACTCCCTTCATGTCCTCTGCTCCAAGGACTATCTGCTCTGCATAATACATATCCATTGCCTTATTGATGGCATCGTCAAGCGACTCTGCCTTTACTTTCTGTACTCGTGAAAGCACTTCTTTTATCTCAACATCAAATTCCTGTTCCATATGATATCTCCTCCTGTAAAAATCTCATCACCGGCTCTTTTCTTCCTTTACCTGTCTTTCCTTAAAGCCCTCATCGTACTTTCCATCTTCCAGCCTGTCGTAAAAACAGTCCTCTTCAATCGTTCCGAAATCCTCATACATCTGGTGAAGGAAGTCATTCTGCAGCTTCTTTGGTACATCATCATCCTTTGACATATCCTGATAAAAATAGAACTTCTGCTTTAGCTTTGCCCTGTAATCATAGATATCCTCTATCTTTTCCGGTGTGCCATACTCCCTCTTGTATGCCTTGAAATTCGTGGTTGAGAGTGTGGAACCAAGATAAATCCCATGCTCCCACGATACCCCGATTGTGGTATTGTCCTTTGTAGGCTTCTCATCCTTCGGATAACGCTTATACTCTGTCGCACCAAGGGCGATTGTAAGAGAACCTGACTTCATATCCATCACCACAAGATTTCTTGGTGATAATGCTTCAAGCACCATGTAATCATGGTCATTGAAGTTATGAAATGTCTGTCCCCTTTCAAATGATCTGTCCACACTTTCATAATGCAGGTTAAAATCATCCACCCAGCCCTTATCGGTCATTCCAATCTCCTTAAGCTTTGCAACACATTCAGAAGAACTGGCTTCTTTATCAAACCGAAATTCTTTGGAATCGTTATAAAATCCCTGAAGAAAATGTCCCAGCTGAATATCATCCAGACAGAATCTCGCAGATACCGTTACATTTGCTGCCCTGTAATACTCTGTGAAGTTATCTGCTTTACCAAGCGTCCTTCCAAGCTGCAACAAATTGTCTGCAAGCTCTGACATGTCATCAACTGCTATAAAACTCTTATAATCATCCAGAGTCATCAGCATATTTGTCTCTGTTCCCCTGTCGTTTTCTGTTACCAGTATCATATCTTTTAAATCCATTCTTACCTCCAGTCTCAGAGAGGGACTATGCCCTCTCTGTAAATTTCCTGTTATGGTCTTCCTATCACAACAATCTTTCCTGTGCTTGCCACATCCCGGTAAACCACACCAAGACTTTCATTAAGCGCCTCTACCACTTTGCCATTTCCGACATATACTGCCACATGGCTGATGTTCTTATATCTTCCGTTGCTTGTAAAACTGTAGAAAATAAGGTCTCCCGGCTGTAACTCATCATAGGAGACTGTCTTTCCGGCTTCATCCAGTCCCTGTGCCTCCGCTGCCGCTGTGGTTGCACCGCCGTAACTAATATCCACGCCTGCATCTTTCCATGAATAATAGGCTAAGGAACTGCAGTCATAATAGTTACCGCTGTCTCTTAAATCCTGACTATAAGGGAAGCCAACTCTGTGAAGTGCATAGGAGCAGACTGTTTTCTGCCTGCTGTCTGTAATTTCGTTTAGGATGGCATTGATTTCATCCTCAGTCATGGATCTTACTCCCGGACTTCCGCCTCCGCCGCCACTTCCGCTTCCGGCATATCCAAGCTGTCCCATAAACTCCGGACTCATGATCTGCTCAAGCATTTCCACCTGATCAGAATTAAATCCATAGACCGAAATCATATCCCGATAAGATTTCAGCGTTACATTCACATACAGAACAGACTTCGTGACAGTAGTCACATTGCCGTCCGCATCTGTTTCTTCCACATCCTTTGTTCCGGTGCTTGTGGTGTATGAACACATATCATTTACAACTGCCTGCAGCCAGCCTTTTGAAATGTCATTCATGACTGTTGCAGTATCTCCG
>ERZ779799.719-NODE-719-length-10567-cov-3.404680_pt1 | contig 10567 bp, 8 predicted proteins | sample MGYA00511253_ERZ779799 | MGnify/ENA primary metagenome ERZ779799 (study PRJEB29588, sample SAMEA2159541) | human gut metagenome | biome: human gut; feature: human-associated habitat; material: faeces | place: Denmark | collected 2008/2010 ...
CTGTCTATAAAAACCCCCCACATCAACAAAATGATTCCCTTTTTTTCAAAAATCTCAAATAATCGTCTTTATCCTGTTCTTATAGCTTTATCATCATAAAGAGCCTTGTGCTTTTTCTTGCCAATAGGGCTGGCGCCCGCAAGATGGAGGAGCCTTGCCCCGACAAGTCCGCGTTTGCGCAGGCGGAACATGCTCATATTGCAACCAAAGAAAAACAGAGCGTTCCCGATGGGGAACGCCCTGTCAACCTTATCGTCTGTGGATTTTTGCAGGGTGCGTCCGGGTGGATGCCCCCTGTTTTTGTTTTGTCTGAATCTGCCTGCGGACTATTCTTCTGGCGAATCATCCGCTTCAACACGCAGCATCCGGTAGCCGACCCCCACATGGGTCTGAACCAGATGCAGCGAATGTGCGCCTGATTCCAGCTTTTTGCGCAAAGATGCCATGTAGACACGCAGGGATGCAATATCGTTTTCTTGCGAGCTTCCCCAGACTTTTTGCGTAATCGCCGTATGGGTCAGAACCTTTCCTACATTGTGTGCAAGGACACAAAGCAGCTTATATTCAATTGGGGTCAGATGCAGTTCTTCATCGTTCAGCCAGACACAGCCGGCAGCAAAATCAATTTTCAGCGGGCCATTTACAAAAACTGAGCTGCTGACCTCACCGGATGCCTGCAAATTCAGCCGCCTTTGCGTCACGCGCAGGCGAGCCAGAAGCTCATCCACTGAGAAAGGCTTCGTCAGATAATCGTCTGCGCCCTGATCCAGTGCTTCGATCTTATCGGAATCCTCACTGCGGGCACTCAAAACGATGATGGGTAGATTCGACCACTCCCGGATGCGGCGGATCACCTCAACGCCATCAATATCCGGCAGTCCGAGACCCAGCAGCATAATATCCGGGTTATGGCTGGACGCCATCATCACAGCCATCTCTCCGTTGGCCGCTGTCAGGAATTTATACCCGTGTGCTTTCAGGGTGGTTGTGATCAGACTCCGTACCGATGAATCGTCCTCAACAACCAGAATCGTTGGTTTATTCATGAATACTTACCTCGCTTTTGGGAAGTTCAAAAGAGAATATGCAGCCGTGCGGTTCGTTATCCCGGAGAGTCAGGGTACCTTTATGAGCTGCAAGGATCGTCCGGCAGAGCGCAAGTCCCAGCCCCAGACTGCGGTGGCTGTCTGCAATCTGATTCTGCCCGGTAAAGAACATTTCAAAGACCTGCGCTTTATTCTGCTCCGGGATACCGGGGCCATCATCGGATACATCTACCACGATATTACTATTTTTTGCATACGCAGAAATATTGATCCGGGAGCCTTTCTGCGTGTATTTGATGGCGTTGTCCACCAGATTGATAATGACCTGCATGATAAGCCGTGCGTCCATGTCGGCAAGAAGAATTTCATCCGAATAAGTCGTTGTGATGATATGCTCCTTGCTTTTTCGGCTGATATGCCGCAGCGTTTCCTCGACCACCTCATCCATGAGCTGCGGAGAGATTTGAAGATTCATCCGCCCATCCTCAATACGGGTGATAGAAAGCAAATTTTCCACCAGACCGATCAACCACTGTGCATCATCAAAAATATCCGTACAGATCTTTGTCCGTGTTTCTGCATCCAGCGTTTCCGCATTGGAGAGCAGATTACTTGCATTGCCTGAGATGGAGGTCAGCGGCGTCCGAAGATCATGGGAAATGGTTCGCAGCAAATTTGCCCGGAGCTGTTCATTCTGTGCATGAACAGTGGCTTGCTCCTTTTCCAGCGCAATGCGACGGTTTTCCACTGCCAATGCGCATTCACCAAGGATCGACAGCAGGACGCTGTTTTCAGACGCATCCATGGAGCGTTCCGACAGGTCGATGCCGATAACACCAAACACACCGCTGCCTGTACGAATTGCAAAGTACAGTCCTTTTGCATCGGTGCAGTAATCCGTTGATGCACCCGAACGCTTCTTATTTGCAAAGCACCACTCCGCGGCACTGCGTTCCGGCGCAGAATCAAAACGGAGTCGGCTGCTTTCTTCCACTGTGTTAAAAATTTGCCCCTGTCCAAGAGAACCATCCTGCTCTGGATACACGATCAGGTTCCGGTTTAGCAGTTTGGTAAGCTGCGCTGCCGTCAGGGATAAAATTTCGTCTTCGTTGGTCGCTTTCTGCAAAAGCCGGCTGGTATCAAACAGCACCTTCGTCCGAAACGCCGCCTGTGCAGACATTTTTGCCTGATCTTTCAACCGGGTCGTCAACGTACAGGTGACGATGGCAGAAGTCAGCATCAGCACAAAGGTGATTTGATACCCCGGATCATAGGCATGGAATGTCAGTCTTGGCTCCGTCAGGAAGAAGTTATAGAGCGCAACGCTGGCGATCGAACCCAAAACGCCGCAGGAATAGCCGGATGTTGTAAGAGCCGTGAGCAAAACACCCAACATATAGAACATAATGATATTGTAGCGCGCAAAGTCCAGTTGCAGGAACAAAAATCCAATCACCGTGATGCAGGCTAGAATCCCTGCCGTAATCAGCAGATCACGGAACGATGGGACGATGGAACGGGCAAACAGCCTTCTGCCAGAGCCGTAATCCTGCTCAACTGCTGCATCCGGGATGATATAAATATCCAGATTGGGCGCAGTCAGCGTCAATTTTTCAGTCAGTGACGGTCCACTCCAGAAATGGCGGCGATGTACGCTGGAGCGCCCCAGTACGATTTTTGTAATGCCGGAGATGCGGGCAAACTCTGCGATCTGCTGCGGAATGTCATCCCCATAGATCGTAGAAATGTCGGCACCTGCCTGCTCTGCCATACGAATGTGCTGCTGCAAGCGCCGACAGTCTTCTTTTCCCATCTGATCCGAATCCGGAGTCCGGACATACAGAGCTGTAAAGGTCCCTCCAAACGCCTTTGCCATCGTTGCCGCCGTCCGCACGATCTTTGCATTGGAGGGAGAGGACGACAGACACGCCAGAATATGTTCAGTGGGTGGGTCGTTCTGATTCATAAAGATCACCTGCCTTGCCCACAGTATAGCACAATTTGATGGTCACGACCACCAGCCGCGTCTTTTTCCTTCTTGGCGAATGATCTCCTTTCGTATGTGATCCAGCGCATCTGCTGCCCAAAAGCCACTCAACATGACTCCAAGAACCATCAACAACAAAACGACGTCCATATGATCCGTCCTATCTTTTTAGAGCCGGAAACACTTCTGGATCGATGCGTATTTTCCCAAAACCAGCATACTTTCATCCCGGCACAGCTGCGTATCCGGCGTAATGCTCATATCGAGCTTTCCGTCTTTTTTCAGTGCAAGAATGTTGATGTTGTACTTTTTTCGGATATTGATCTCGCCGATCGTGCGATCCATCCATTCCGGCGGAATAGTCACTTCCATGATGGCGTGGTCGTCCTGCAGCTCGATATAATCCAGAATGTGTTCGGAGCTGTATCGGATCGCTGCCCACTTTGCCAGCTGCTTTTCCGGGTAGACCACTTCATCCGCACCGTTGCGCAGCAGAAACTTGGCTTGTACATCCCGCTCTGCACGCGAGACCACAAGCTTTGCGCCCAGCTCCTTGAGCAGTGATGTTGTTTCCAACGAACTCTGAAAATTGCCGCCGATGGTTACGATACACACATCAAAATTGCCGACACCAAGGGAGCGCAGAAAGTATTCGCTGGTGCTGTCACCGATCTGTGCATTCGTCACATAGGAAAGCACGGCGTTCACACGGTCTTCGTTGCTGTCGATTGCCATGACCTGATGACCCAGCTCATTCAGTTCCTGCGCAATATGGCGGCCAAAACGGCCAAGCCCAATCAAAAGAATCGATTTCATACTTGTCTCCTTTATCCGATTGCGATCTTCTCCTGCGGCAGACGAGAGTGGGCAGGGCTGCTGCCAAATGCCGCATAGATCAACGTCAATCCGCCAACACGTCCCAAAAACATCAGTGCGATCAGCACCCCCTGCGAAAGGATGCCCAACTGCGGCGTGATACCCAATGTCAGACCTACCGTTGCCACGGCCGAAGCAGTCTCATACAAACAGACCGACATCGGCAGCTGCTCTGCCGTAGCAATGACAAAGGCTCCGAGGAAGAACAGCGTCAAATACATCCCTGCAATCGTGGCAGCATTCTTGACCGCAGAACTATCTATGCGCCGCCCGAAAAATTCGGCATCTTCTCTGCGGCGGAAGGTCGCCCACATATTGGCCAGCAGAACGGCAAATGTTGTGGTTTTCATGCCGCCTGCCGTAGAGCCGGGCGAACCGCCCAACAGCATCAGAACCACCATCAATGCCTGTGAAGTGCTGCCCATCGCAGCAAGATCAGCGGTGTTAAAGCCGGCAGTACGAGGGGTAACGGATTGGAACATCGACAATAAAATGCGCTGCCGGGCAGAGCCTGCCGTGAACTCGAAGCAATAAAAGTACAGCGACGGCAGTACCAGAAGAAACGCCGTTGTGACAAGGATCACCTTGCTCTGCATCCGGTAACGATGAAAGTCAAGGCGATATGTACAAATGTCCTCCCATGTCAGAAAGCCAAGGCCGCCAAAGACGATCAGTGCAGCGATCACCGTGGTAAGCAACGGATTGTCTGCATACTGTGTCAGCGAAACAAATTTTGCCCCCTCTGTTCCCAGCAGGTCAAAACCTGCATTGCAGAACGCCGAAATGGAATGAAACAGTGCATACCAGATCCCGCGCAATCCATAATCGGCGCAAAATGTCGGCAGCAGCAGTGCAGCACCGGCCAATTCAAACAGGGCGGTGATCCGCAGAATAAAGCCTGTCAGCCGCACGATGCCGCCCATCTGCGGGGCAGCCGTAGCTTCCTGCATCGTGCTGCGCTGCTTGAGGGAGATCTTTCGCCCGGAAAGCAGCGCAAAGGCAGCACCTACTGTAATGACGCCCAGTCCTCCGATCTGGATCAGAAGAAGGATCACGCTCTGCCCAAAAGCCGACCAGTAGCTGCCGGTATCCTGTACCACAAGGCCGGTCACGCAAAGGGCAGAAGTGGAGGTAAACAGTGCCTCATGGAACGGTGTGACGCACCGCTGCTGCGTAGCAATCGGAAACATTAGAAGCAACGCGCCCACCAGATCAACTGCCGCAAAACCTGCAATAATGACCTGAAAAGAAGAAAAACGGTGCCGCTTGTAACGAGGATATTGAATCATAAAAGCTCCTTTACCTATCCGTGTGCATAAAGATTAGCATGGAATAGATAAAAGAGCCGTAAAGAAAATTGTAGAAGTATAAAGATTCCATTAAAATTGGTCAGCCAACGCCAAAAAAATGCCGGACAACACCAGCTCAAAAATGGTACTGTCCAGCATTCATTTAGATTTCTAGCCTGTGGCTCCCGGTTACATTTTTCAAGTATTCCTCCGGGTCACCATTGAGAATCAGGTCTGCATACGCCAGCGGATTATTTTTCGGGGGAAGCAAGGGATTCGTTCTGTTTTCCGAAGAATACAAAAAATCCGAACCCTTCTCCTATCGGAAAAAAGTTCGGATTATGTTGTTGTGGTGCACCTCCAGGGACTCGAACCCTGGGCCCACTGATTAAGAGAAACCGACGTGCGACAATCGTCAATTTCCAGAATCACGCAGTTTCGTTATTTTTAGCGTTTTGCCGTGATTTTACGTTTTGCATCCTTTGCATTATCTGCACACAATGTTCGGTCTTGCATCTGTTATCCAGCTGTTCCGGTGTGCAAAAATGTGCAGAGCCAAAATCAGCCCCTTAAAACAGGTATCGGATTTTTATAGCAAATTCCGTGCCTGTTTATCGGCCACGAGGATAACGTTCCAATCGCCTTCCGGATGCTCCTTGGGCAGGCTGCGGCACATATCCGTGCAATCTCTTGCACCCATGATTCCGCAGTCGTTTTTCTCGATTATTTATCACACAGCTTGTGGGCCAGCTTCATCACGTTTTCGGCATTACCGATGGCATAATCCAGAGAGGGAACTTCTGCGATGGGCAGCTTGATTTCCTCCTGCAGCTGCTTCAGACGGTAGCTCACCTGGGGAGCCAGAAGCACGCACTCGTAGCCATTCTGCCAGGTCTCCACAGCCTCGCCAGTCCCCATAGCCTGAATCTCCAGATCCTCACCGTGTGCGTCAGCCCAGGTCTTCATCTTCTTCATCAGGATGCTGCTGGACAGACCGCCAGCGCAGCAGAGCAAAACTTTCATAATAAAAAGCTCCTTTCAAATCATCTCACCGCACACAGAGGTGCGGAGAAAAACATTTTAGGTCAGATCCTCGCCATTTGTGGCGATGCACTTTTTGTACCAGTAGAAAGAATCCTTGCGGTAACGCTTGAGCGTACCAGTGCCATCGTTGTTTTTATCCACGTAGATAAAACCGTAGCGCTTTTTCATCTCACCGGTGGAAGCGCTTACCAGATCGATGCAGCCCCAGGGGGTATAGCCACGCAGGTCTACGCCGTCTGCCATAGCAGCCTCCATGGCCTGCACATGCGCCTTGACATAGGCGATGCGGTAGGGGTCGTGCACAGTGCCGTCTGCTTCCAGTGTGTCGGAAGCGCCGAGACCGTTCTCCACGACCATGAGCGGCAGATGATACCGAGCGTAGTACTCGTTCAGAGAGTAGCGCAGGCCGTCCGGGTCCAGGCTCCAGCCCCACTCGCTGTACGTGAGGTAGGGGTTCTTGGGGCCCATGTTCAGATTGCCGCCTGCCGTCTCAGTGACCGGGTGGGTGGTAGCACAGCTGGTAGAGTAATAGGAGTAGGTGATCATATCCACCGTACCCTGCTGCAAGTCTACCACATCTTCAGGCGTTATGTCCAGATTCACGCCGTATTTTTTCCAGATCTTTGGTGCAAAGTATGGGTACGCACCCTTGGCCATCACGTCGGCAGTGTAGTAGATGCCTTCCTGCAATTTTTCCTGCACCAGCAGCACGTCCTTGGGGTCACAGGTCAGTGGGTAGGTACTGGGTCCACCGCCGATCATGCAGCCCACCACATTTTCAGGATCGATCTCATGAGCACGTTTCACGGCACGGGCGCTGGCCACATACTGGTGGTGCAGCAGCTGGAAATCCTGCCGGATGTTCTCTGCCGGGTAACCAGGGATCAAATCCTTGATCATGAGGGGCACGTTGATCTCATTGAAGGTGAGCCAGTATTTGACCAGACCTTTGTATTCCCGGAAGATGGTCTCGGTGTAGCGGTCAAACAGCTCGATCAGCCTGCGGTTCTTCCAGCCGCCAAACGTTTCTTCCAGATACAGCGGCACATCGTAATGCTGGATGGTGATCAGCGGCTCGATGCCGTACTTCTTCAATTCCAGAAATACGTTCCGGTAAAAATCCAGACCAGCCTGATTGGGCGTTTCCTCCACGCCGTTGGGGTAAATGCGTGTCCATGCAATGGACATACGGAGCACCTTGAAGCCCATCTCGGCAAACAAGGCAATGTCCTCTTTGTAGTGGTGGTAGAAATCGATAGCCTCATGATACGGATAGTAGTAACCCGGCAGCACGGCACGGTGTGCACCCTCCGGCAGCGGCTGGAAGGCCATCACCTTGCCGAGGTTGCCGTCCTTGTCGAGATAGGTCACATAGCGCGGCTCGGTCAGGGAGCCGGCGGTCTGCACGTCCGAAGCGGCAAGGCCCTTGCCGCCCTCGTTCCAGCCGCCTTCACACTGGTTGGCAGCGGTAGCACCGCCCCAGAGGAAATCCTTCGGGAAAGACATGGGGACGCACCTTCCTTTCTAGTTTTCAGAAGTTGAAACCAAACGGGGTGGAGCCCTTCATGTAGGGCAGCAGTTCGACCTCACGGGGGTCGATGTGACCCACCACGTTGGTCTTGCCGTAGTTTTTCATGGGCTTACGAGCGATCTGCACCTCACCGGCGTACTGGCCATAGAGGTTGTTGTCGATCAGCACGTCACCGGGCTGGATGTCCACGGTGTTGAAGGGCTCGGTCGCCTCTCGCAGCATACGGCTCTCCAGGGTGCGGATGATCCACTCGCCGCTGTCGCCACGAACGGACAGGTTCATCCGCAGGCGCTTCTTCATGCTCTCGGGCAGGCCTTCGGCCGGGGTCATGTGGAACATGATCTTGGTGCTGTTGGCGGCGGCCATGGCTTCCAGCTCGGCATCGGTGGCGTAGGCGTTGGCGATGATGATATCGTTGACATACCCCATCATCACATAGTGCCCCACCTGGATCTCAATGGGCCAGTCACGGTGCATTTCCAGCGTGGGCAGACCCTCGGTGACGGGCCAGGGGCCAAAGGCCTCCGGGTTTTGGGAGGTAACGAAGGACTGCAGACGCAGGTTGTGCTTGACCATGGGTGCAGATCCCTTTTCAAAGTGCTCCAGAGAAACGCCGGTGTAGCGGTGCGGATAGTAGTTGTGGCAGCCCAGGATCATATCACGGTCACCGCCGGCAGCCAGCACATGACCCACATGATCCTGCGTGTTGCAGCCGTTCACGCAGATCTTGATCCCCTCTTTGTTCTTGGAGAGGAAGGCTTCTTCCATATCGTTCAGGCCCAGATCCAGACGCAGGATATCCACCTGCAGCTCGGTGAAGAAAGACAGATCCAGCGGACCGTGGAAGAAGCTGGCGTTGATGCCCATGCGTTCAAACATCATGGGGTTCACATCGGCTTCGATCTCAAAACCCAGCTCCTTGGCCTTGGCCAGCAGGGGCTTGTAGCGGTCGATGGTCTGCTGGCGGTCACCTGCGCCCAGCAGAGCGATGAACAGCAGGTCAAAGCCCAGCTTTGCAGCCTTTTCCATATAAGCCACATCCTGCTCAAAGGTGCTGCGCTCAGGGTACAGGGAGATGCCCAGTCTTCTCTTTTGCATTTCAGTTTCTCCTTAAATGTTTATTCTGTGTGATAAAAACCGAAAAAGCGAGCCGATCCATGCCGACCGGCCCGCTTTTTTTCAACCGGCTTTGGGTTCCAAAGTGGTAAATTTACAGTTGTAAGGGTTGCCCGGTTCTTGCAAGATCACTTGTTCTGGGCAGCCAGTTCAGCAGCTTCGGCAGCAGCCTCTTCCTCGATGCACTGCTTCTCGTAGATCTTGTAGAAGGGGCGCCAGATCAGCCAGCAGACCGGGAACATCAGGATCGCGAAGATGACGTTGCGCCAGTCCAGTGTAGTAAGGAAGGTCTGGAACACGACCGGCAGGGTGGTCATGATCAGCACCTGCGGATAAGCGATCCAGTGCAGGTTCCATGCCACCAGCAGCAGAGCGGAGCAGACCATCGGGCACAGCATGAAGGGGATCAGCAGGAGGCCGTTATACATAATGGGATAGCCGAAGATGGCAGGCTCGTTGATGCCGAACAGACCGGGAACAAAAGATGCCTTGGACACGGCCTGGATGCGCTTGGACTTGCTCTTGAGCCCCATCAGGGAGAAGGGCATGGTATTGCCGGCACCGCCCATGATGCCGTTGGCGCCCATCAGGAAGACGGGGAAGAACTGCAGAGGCTGACCGGCAGCGGCCAGTGCAGCGTTGGTGGTGTAAGCGGTGATGTAGGGCACCATCAGAACGGTGAAAATCACGCCGGTGCCGTGGATGCCGAAGAACCAGCACAGCTGAGCCAGAGCAATGACCACGAACATACCCGGAGTGGAGGTTAGGAAATTGACCGGCACGGACAGGATCAGGGTGATCAGACTGGACAGGGTCAGAGCGCCGCCGGAAACAGCGGAGATGATCAGGGAAATACCGTACCAGACGATGATGTTCACGCTCATGGGGATGATGGCGTTGAAGGAGTGTGCAATGCCTTCGGGCACAACGTCGGGCAGCTTGATGGTCCAGTTATGGTCGATGACGAACTTGCTGATGGCTACAGAGCACAGACCCACGATGATGGCCACGAACATGCCGCCGGTGCCCAGGCTGCTCAGATTCAGGGCATCAAATGCTCTGCCGATGGTGCCGTCTGCGGCGACCACGGAAGCAGAGACCGGGGGAGAAACGACCAGGATGTAGCAGACCAGAGCGGTAACGACCGACTGCATCTGGTTCATCTTCTTGCGCTTGGCATAGTTATATGCCATGGAGAAGCACATGAAGAAGCCCATCAGACCCATGGTCAGCTTATAGGGCATATAGAATGCCTGATAGGATGCACTGGAAGTATCCCAGCCGAACATTGCGCCAACAGCACAGACGATCTGGATGACGGCACCAACCATGATCAGACCCATGGTAGCGCCCATGCCGCCGGAAATGGTCGAGAAGATCTCGTTGGAAGCCAGCTTCTGGCTGCCTTCCTGCAGTTTTCTCATAAACTTGCTTTCGGCAAAACGCTCGATCGCGCTTTTCTCTTTTGCCATGAGAAAATCCTCCTTTAAATGTGTGTGATGGGGTGGATGTTCGGTCAAGGGTTACTCTTTGTCTGCCTTCTTTTCGTGCAGCTCGATCAGCTCTTCGATCAGCTCCTGTGCCAGCATACTGGTCATCAGGTGGTCCTGTGCGTGAACCAGCAGCAGATTGACCTGGGGGCCTTCGCCGTTGCCCTCATCGGTCAGCAGGCCGGTCT
>ERZ779799.729-NODE-729-length-10441-cov-3.672925_pt1 | contig 10441 bp, 9 predicted proteins | sample MGYA00511253_ERZ779799 | MGnify/ENA primary metagenome ERZ779799 (study PRJEB29588, sample SAMEA2159541) | human gut metagenome | biome: human gut; feature: human-associated habitat; material: faeces | place: Denmark | collected 2008/2010 ...
GTCCGTTTCCATCGTTAGCCTCATTTTTATATCTTTCGATAAGTTCTTCTTTTGTCGGAAACTCATCCATGGCAAAAGTGCGTTCCTTGCCTGTCAAGAAGTCATGTTCGGCAAAGCCCTCCCCATTAGAACTATATGCAAACTTAACATCAAGCATTTGGGCATAAGTCATAGCTTGTTGCAATCCATGAGAAACAGAATGATTAGCATCCTTTGCCTCTACAATGGCTAAGGGTGTTGCCTTGTTTGCATAAAGCACATAGTCGGCAAACTTAGGTTTCTCTCTATGCACAAGATTGCCATGAAGACTAATTTTACCGTCAGTAAATTTAACCTTCTGTTCCATAAAAATGCTATCCTTTGACCATCCTTTGCTTGTAATGGCCTCGTTGATATAGCGGAACTTGACATCCTCTTCTGTTAAATCTTTGCTTATGCCCATATTCAACTAATATTTTATTATCAGAAGTTCTACAACATATTTACTAAGACAGGAAACTACGAGTTCATTACACTCTTTCGTTCTCGTCCGTAATCAAATCCTTGAGGTCAACTTCTAAAATCTTTGAGATTTCAAGAAGTGTCTCTAAATCGGGTTGATATTTATTCCGAGCATAGCAATTAACCGTGCTAAAGCTCTTGCCTAACTGTTTTGCCAGCCAGGTTTGTGAAATACCCTTGCTATCTAAGACATCTTTTATCTTGTTTAGTTTCATAAATTCACCGAATTTTGCTACAAATATACATTAAATTTTGCGATAATCATTATAAATTTAACGATTGTTATTTCATGTAGTTATTGTACCTTTACAGCGGAGAAGAGTTGTTTGACAGCAAACGTATGCATATTGCAGAAATTGGAACTGTTGCCAAATCATTACCTCTATTGAGGTGAAAGACTCATAAATAGCTCATTTTAAGCTATTCAGCAGATTTTAGTGTAATTTTTTTGTGAAAAAAGTTGGGAATTTATTTGGTTTTTTGATTACCCCCCCCCCTATATTTGCAAAAAAATATCAGAGAAACGACAATGAATGCTACAATTCATAACTTCAACAATGCCGAGAAGCGCACAATTTCGGCTGAAGGACGCATTGTGCCTGTTCTTTCTCTCATTACGACATTCCATTCCCAAACAATAATTATAAAAATCACAAGCACCTCGCAACGCGACGCATTGTCGGCGTTCCGCTAAGCGCGGGTGCTTGTGCCAATATTGGGGCACAGCCCCGAAACATCCGACAAACTTGACCAAACAAAACTAAATTATAGACATAACCAAACAAAAACCAACCAAAACAATGAAAAGGTATCTACTTTCCACTTTCACGATTGCAGCCGCGGCGCTGCTCGTGACATCGTGTAACGATGAGATGGACAACGGCCTGAAGACAGGCGACGAGGGAACCGTGACATTCACAGCGCAACTGCCTTCGGAAATGGGAACTCGTGCGTTTGCCGACGGACTGACGGCGAAACATCTGCAATATGCAGTGTATGAGGCTGGGCAATCAACACCTCTGAAGGTGTTCGGCGACGAGACAACTGTTGTGGGAGAAGCCGAAATGAACAATCTCAAGCAGACAGTCTCGTTGAAACTGACCACAGGCAAGACCTACGACGTGATTTTCTGGGCTGACGCCACAACCGATTCTCCATACACTTTCAATCCGGCATCACAGGAAGTAAGTGTGGACTACAGCAAGGTGAACAACAACAGCGACAATTGCGACGCTTTCTTCAAGAAAGAAACAATCACCGTAAGCGGAAACCAAAGTGTTGACGTCCAACTTACACGTCCGTTCGCGCAGGTGAACATAGGAACCGACGACTTTGACGCCGCCAAGGCTTCCGGACTGGAAGTGACCCAGACCGAAGTTGTGGCAAAAGCATTCGCCACGCTGAACCTTGCCACCGGCGAAGTTGCCGACGAGGCTGACCGCACATTCACTATGAAAGCCATTCCGACAGCATCCGACGGAGAGTTTCCCGTTGCCGGCGGCTACAAATACCTATCGATGGACTACCTGCTCGTAGGTGCAGACAAGGCGACTGTCGATGTGGCTTTCAACTATGGAGGTCCGCAGAACCGCACGTTCACAAACGTGCCAGTGCAGCGCAACTACCGCACAAACATCTACGGCTCGCTGCTCACAAACACCACTGACTTCAATGTGGTCATCGAACCGGCATTTGCAACCACCAACTACAATCTCGGCGCTCTCTACACAGCTTCGCAAATCGGTGGAGCGGTGACGCTGAGCGACAACGTTGACTTTGACCGCACAATCGCTGTGCAACCAGGCAAAACAATGTCAGTGAACCTCAACGGGAAAACGGTGAAAAACACCACCGACTTGTGGAAAAACCCAAGCGTGCCAAACAGCTGGTCTCTGTTCTCTGTAAGAGGCACCGACAGCAAACTGACTCTTTCAGGCGACGGTGATGTCATCGCCAAAGCCAACGACTGCTACGCTGTCGATGTTCAGGACGGAGGACATCTTGTTATCGAGGACGGACACTTCAACGGCAACATCCACGCAGTCTATGTACTTGAAGGTGTTGCTGAAATAAAAGGCGGAACATTCGAGGTGCAACAGAAATATCCCGACGCAGAGAAAGCCGATGAGTTCGTGCTCAACTGCTATGACGCGAACCGCGAAAACGGAACAGCGAAAATCATCGTTACCGGCGGCACATTTATTGGATTCAACCCTGGTGACTGCAAGGCTGAGGGCAACGGCACCAACTTCGTTGCCCCTGGCTATGCTTCAATCCCCAACGGAACAGCTGCCGACGGCCGCACCATCTGGAAAGTTGTGCCGGCTGTGGAGGCTACAACAGCCGAAGGACTCAAAACCGCACTCACCACAAGAGGCAAGATCGTGGCGTTGGGACAAGATTTAGAATACGCATCATCCATATCTCCAGCCAGCAACACTTCCTTGGTAATGAAAAACGGCGCAGTGTTCAAATCAACCAACGATGATTCAAACAACATCAACACCTTACTGTCAATAAGCGAAACGGGCGTTAAAATCTCCGGAAACGGCACATTGGAAGCAGCACCAAACCGTCCGAACCACACATCAGCTGTCATAGAAGTGAGAACTGGCGGCTCTGTTGATATCTACGGCAATTTGACATTTGATGCAAAAGGTGGCAGTAAGGCCAACAATGCCATCAGGATTTTCAAGGGTACTGCCAATATCCACAGCGGATATTTCCACACCGTTGGTGGTTCACCAAAAGAAAACTCCAGCGAATGCATTCTGATTGGCTATTATAATACGGACTGTTACCTCAATATCACCGGTGGCATATTCGAAAGCGATGGAGACGCAACGTACTTAATAAATTGTATGGATGACTACAAGAAACGTTGCCATGTCAAGGTTATGGGCGGCACATTCGTAGGCTTCAATCCTGCCGACAACACCGCCGATGGCGCACACACCAACTATGTTGCCCCTGGCTACAAATCGGTAGAGACCACCTACAATGGCAAGCAGGCTTGGAAGGTTGTTAAAGAATAACTAACAGCAAGCATCTAAAGCTTCACAATATGGTCGGCGTCGTGTCTGCACAGGCACGGCGCCGATTTCATTGCGCATGTCACCGTCGTGCCTCGCGGCGCTCGTCGGCGCGGCTCTTGCTCGTTGTGACGAGAAACACGCCCACAAAAATCATCGCCACGGCAAGCCCCTTCATCACGTTGAACGAGTCGAGCCCGAGACAAACCGTCACGACACACGCCACTACGGGCTGCACGTAGTTGTACATTCCAGCCACCGTGGGACGCAGATTCTTCTGTCCGACAATGATAAACATATAGCTCACAAACGTGGCAAACACCACGATAAACGCCACGGCAAGCACATCGTCCCATCCAAGCGCAAGCCAGTCGGTTGCCACAAGACTCGAATATGAGAACGGAAGCGTGCAGAGAAAAGCATAGGTAAACATCCACTTCATCACCGTCACAAGCGAATAGCGGCATATAAAATTCTTGAACAGGACAAGATAGGTGGCATAACTCAGTTGGGCGAAAAGCACAAGCAGGTCGCCAAGTATGGGATGTGCACCGGCTGCCGTGGCAGTGGCTCCACTGCCCAGAATGAGCATCAACGCGCCCCCAGCCCCGAAAGCTATGCCTGCCACCTTTTTCCCCGTGACCGGCTCACGAAGGAATACGGCGGCAAGAAGCATTGCCCACAAAGGCATACTCGTGGTGATTATCGACGCGTCGGCAGGCGACGACAGTTTGACCCCAAAGATGAAACTGCCCTGATTGAACACTATGGCAAGAAGCGACGCGACAAACAGACGCAGCATGTCGCGCGGCGGCACGTGCTCCGATTTTTGAAACAGCGACACTGCCCAGAACAGCACCATCGCGCCGAAAATGCGCAAATCGGTGAGCACAAACGGCGTGACCACACCGCCAGCCATAACAACCTTGGCAAGGGGCGACATCAAGCCCCAACTCGTATTCGCCAGCAGCATCGCGCCGTGGCCTTTCCAACTGAATTTTTCCATAATCGGGCACAAAATTAGACATAAATATATTATTTATACCTACCTTTGCACCAAAATTCAAAAGATGACAGACAAGAGTTATTCTCTCACCATAACAAAAGAACAACTGGCAGAATTGCCCCGAGTGGAGTTTCCCGGTGTAATCAAGGTGGTAAACACCGCCGCCGAGGCACGCAAAGCGGTGTCGATACTGAAAAAATATCCTATCCTCGGCTTCGACACCGAATCAAAGCCCACATTCAGAAAAGGAGTGCCTATCCACGTCTCACTGATTCAGATTTCAGCCGACGATGTGTGCTTCCTGTTCCGCGTGCGCAAGATTGACGACCTCGAGCCTCTGCACGAAATCATGGACAACCCCGACATTCCAAAAATCGGACTGTCGCTCCACGACGACTTCTCGATGCTCGCCCACAACTACGACTTCCACCCCCAGGGATTCATCGACCTGCAGAAACTTGTGCCCGACTATAATTTCGGCTGCTCAAGCCTGCAGAAAATCTACGCAATCCTGTTTGACATGAAAATCTCAAAGTCGCAACAGCTGTCGAACTGGGACGCCGAGACGCTCACCGAGGCCCAGACATCCTACGCCGCCATCGACGCATGGGCGTGCATACGCATCTACCGACGGCTGCTCAGCGATGCGTTTGTGCCGGAAGAGTCAAAATATAAAGTCATAAAATCAACCGACAATGAAAACTAAAAAATCCACATGGCTGCCGCTGCTGCTGCTTGTTTATCTGATGGTGATGGCCTACGTAGGCCGCGGACAGGTGGCTGCAGGCAAGTATCTGCAATATTTCGGAGTGATGGGCGTGTCGCTGCTCGTAATCGTGCTGCTGCATTTCACGCTCAAACACAAAGAGCGCCTCAAAAAGCTGCGCGAGAACGATGAAGAATTGCCGCAACGGAGCCGAAAAGAAGGCAACGAAGAAAAATGACCCGTTTATTTTTGGTCATTACCTTTTATATCATTAAATTTGTTCACTTTAGAAAAATCTTATAAAACCTAAAAATATTATGGACAACGAACTCCTAAAACAAGTTACGGAAAAAGCCGAGAAATGGCTTTCTCCTGAATACGACGAAGAAACACGCGCTGCCGTAAAGGCTATGCTCGACAGCGAAGACAAGACAGAACTCATCGAGTCGTTCTATAAAGACCTCGAATTCGGCACTGGTGGCTTGCGCGGAATCATGGGCGCCGGCTCAAACCGTATGAACATATACACCGTTGGCGCCGCCACCCAAGGCTTGTCAAACTATCTGAAAGTGGCGTTCAAGGACCTTCCGGAAATCAAGGTTGTGGTGGGTCACGACGTGCGCAACAACAGCCGCAAATTCGCCGAAATCGTTGCCGACATCTTCTCGGCCAACGGCATCAAGGTGTATCTCTTCGACTCTTGCCGCCCTACTCCGGAAATGTCGTTTGCAATCCGCCATTTCGGATGCCAGAGCGGTGTGATCATCACTGCATCTCACAACCCGAAAGAATACAACGGCTACAAAGCCTATTGGGACGACGGTGCGCAGATGATCGCCCCTCACGACGTGAACACAATCAAATATGTCAACGAGGTGACCGACGTTGCCGACATCAAATTCAAAGGCGACCCGTCGAAGATTGAAATCATCGGAGAGGAAGTTGACAAGATTTTCCTTGAAAAAGTAAAAAGCCTGTCGCTCAGTCCAGAGGCAATCAAGAGACATCACGACATGAAGATTGTCTACACGCCAATCCACGGAACCGGCTTGAAACTGATTCCCCGCTCTCTTGCAAACTACGGCTTCACAAACATCATCGGCGTGCCTGAGCAGGAAGTGCTCAGCGGCGACTTCCCCACCGTCGCTTCGCCAAACCCAGAAGAGCCGTCGGCTATGGCAATGGCCATCGAGAAAGCAAAGGAAACCGGCGCAGAGGTAGTGATGGCTTCCGACCCCGACGCTGACCGCATCGGCCTCGTGATCCGCGACAACAACGGCGAGTATGTGCTCATCAACGGAAACCAGATTGTGATGATTTTCCTCAACTATCTGATGACCCGCAACACGGAGCTCGGCACACTCACCGGCAATGAATACATCGTGAAGACAATCGTGACAACCGAGACAATCCGCACAATCGCCGAAGCTCAGCACATAAAGATGTATGACTGCTTCACCGGCTTCAAATGGATTGCCAACGTGATGCGCGAAAACGAAGGCAAAGCCCGCTATCTGGGTGGCGGCGAGGAAAGCTACGGCTTCCTGGCCGAGGATTTCGTCCGCGACAAAGACTCAGTGTCGGCAATATCGCTCATGGCTGAAATCGCAGCTTGGGCAAAAGACAAGGGCTTGAACATGACCGACATGCTGATCGACATCTATATGAAGTACGGCTTCTCGCGCGAGAAAGGCATCTCTTTGGTGCGCAAAGGCAAATCGGGCGCAGAGGAAATCATCGCCTTGATGAAACAATTCCGCGAGAACCCACCGAAGGAAATCGCCGGATCGCCAGTGGTGACCGTAAAAGACTTCCAATCGCTCGTAGAGACAAACGTGGCGACAGGCGAGACAAAGAAACTCGACATGCCGGCTACGTCAAACGTGCTCCAATACTACACAGCCGACCGCACGAAAGTGTCTGTCCGCCCGTCTGGAACAGAGCCTAAGATCAAATTCTACATCGAGGTTCACGACACTCTCGCTTCCGCCGATGAATATAAAGCAACAGAGGCACGCGCAGACGAGAAAATCGACCGCATCGCGAAAGAATTCGGCATCACTAAGTAAAAATAGTCTGATATTTATCATAAATAATGGGTTGCGCATGTGTGCAACCCATTATTTTTTTGCCTGTTATATAATAATTCGCCACACTGATGCGTTACTGATATGTATGAACTTTAAACAATATTGCCTATGCAGAAAAACTCTACTCATTTGATTACAAAAGAATGCAACGGAACACAACAATCTTCCGTTAAACCAAGAAAATCAACAATCGAGTTTTTGAAGCAGTTTGCAAGAGCCTACACCTATCAGCAGCAAATGCCATACCAGTTAGGCGGATTCATTGCCAATTAAAACTGCCAATTCAGAAACCTGGCACAACGCTTCCTCCACATGGAGGAAGCGTTTTCCATTAAAAATCACACTTTTCCGTCCAACCGCCGCATTTTCAAGTTAAAAACAGTTTACAATCGTGCATTTTAATTAAAAAATAAAAAATTAATAAATTTAAGAGTCGGATTTAAGATATGTTTCATATATTTGCAATATCAAAAAAAGTGTAAAAACGATGAAGAAAAGTACGATTTGGATATTGACCATCATAATGGCGCTGACATTTGTCGGCCTGTTGTATATGCAGTTCGTATATATGGAGGAGATGGTGAAGATGCGCGAACAGCACTTCTCGGAAGGCGTGAAGCGCAGCCTCTACTCTTTGTCGACAGCTTTGGAGAAAAACGAGACAAAAAACTATCTCGAGGAAGAGCTGCTGATGTTGGAGCCAGGGATATTTGACTCAAACTCATTCCTGAAGACAGATAACTTCATGAACACATCCCTCTCGCAAGAGTCCGACCTTCCGGCAACAAACCGGCGCACTCCCGTAGAGCAGGACAAGCTGCGCAAATTTCAGGAAAACCTGCGCAAGCAATTCCTTTATCAGAAAGGCCTGCTCAACGAAGTGATACTCACCATACTCAACCAGTCGAGCAACCGCCCCATCACAGAGCGCGCCGACTCAGCTATGGTCAACAACTACCTTCGCACCGAGCTCGGCAACAACGGCATTCCACTCGCATGGGAATATGCCATAGCCGACCGCAAAGGCCACATTGTCTACAAGACTAACGGCTACGACGAAACGGTAGACAAAGAAGACGTATTCATACAGACGCTGTTTCCCAACGACACCGAGTCGCGGCGCAACTATCTATACGTCTACTTCCCCGAGCGCGACAAATACATATTCTCATCCGTACGGTTCATGATTCCGTCGTTCGGATTCACATTCGTGCTGCTTGTAGTGTTCCTGTGCACCATCGTAATCGCATTCCGCCAAAAGAAACTGTCGGAAATGAAAAACGACTTCATCAACAACATGACCCACGAATTCAAGACTCCGATATCAACCATCTCGCTCGCAGCGCAGATGCTCAACGACGACACCATGCGCAAAAGTCCGACGATGATGCAGCACATATCAACCGTAATCAACGACGAGACAAAGCGGCTGCGCTTCCAAGTTGAGAAGGTGCTCCAGATGTCGATGTTCGACCGTCAGAAAGCCACCCTCAAACTGCAGGAAGTAAACGCAAACCAATTGATACAAAACATCATAAACACCTTCAAACTCAAAGTTGAGAAATACGGCGGACGCATCGACGCCCGACTCGACGCCGAAATTGCCGACGTGAAAGTCGACGAGATGCACTTCACCAACGTGATTTTCAACCTGCTCGACAACGCTGTCAAATACCGACGCGACGACTGCCCGCTGCAGCTCACCGTGGCGACACGCAGCCTTCCGGGCGACAAAATCGAAATATCGATAGCCGACAACGGCATCGGAATAAAACGCGACGACTTGAAAAAGGTGTTCGAAAAGTTCTACCGCGTGTCGACCGGCAACCGCCACGACGTGAAAGGATTCGGCCTCGGACTGGCATACGTGCACAAGATGGTGACCGAGCTGAAAGGCGAAATCCGCGTGGAGAGCGAATTCAACAAGGGATCGAAATTTATAATTACATTACCATTAATAAATGAATAATCATGGAAGAAAGATTGCGTATTTTGTTATGTGAAGATGACGAAAACCTCGGCATGCTGCTGAGAGAGTATCTTCAAGCGAAAGGCTACAACGCCGATTTGTTTCCCGACGGTGAAGCCGGCTACAAGGCTTTCTTGAAGGGTAAGTATGACTTGTGCGTGTTCGACGTGATGATGCCTAAGAAAGACGGCTTCACTCTCGCACAGGAAGTAAGAACCGTAAACAGCGAAGTGCCTATCATTTTCCTTACGGCAAAATCACTGAAGGAGGACATCCTCGAAGGCTTCAAAATCGGTGCCGACGACTATATCACAAAGCCGTTCAGCATGGAAGAGCTCGTGTTTAGAATCGAGGCTATCCTGCGCCGCGTGAAAGGCAAGAAAGGCAAAGAAATCACGATGTACAAAATCGGCAAGTTCACTTTCGACACTCAGAAACAAGTGTTGATGATCGAGGATAAAATCACAAAACTCACAACCAAGGAGTCGGAACTGCTGAGCCTGTTCTGCGCTCACGTAAACGAAATCCTCGAGCGCAACTTCGCCCTGAAGACAATCTGGATTGACGACAACTACTTCAACGCCCGCAGCATGGACGTATACATCACCAAACTGCGCAAGCACCTGAAGGACGATCCTTCAATCGAAATCATCAACATCCACGGAAAGGGCTACAAACTCATTGCTCCCGACGTGGAAGCAAAGGCGAAATAAGACAACGCCAACTTAAACCCCAACACAGGGCGGAGAGCTGCAAAAGCAGCTGACTCCGCCCTGTTTGCGTATGCGCCGACGGAAAAACTTCCACATCGCGGCAAAGCGGCATATAAGCCGGGAAACGGCACGGCATGCGTGACGGCAGCACACACCTGTTTGGCGCGGAATCGCACAGGGCGCATCCAGACCATCGGAGCGCATGCCTGCCAACGTAGCCGATGCGCGAGCACAGCAGAGCGCGCCGGGACTCGACATGCCCCAGCAGCCTGCGTGCCGGAGGTACGCCACTACGGATGAGTCGGCGCACATGCCTATGCCGAGCATATAAAAGAGAGAGACCCACCAAATGGTGAGCCTCTCTTAGTGGCGGGAGCAGGATTCGAACCTCCGACCTTTGGGTTATGAGCCCAACGAGCTACCA
>ERZ779799.731-NODE-731-length-10431-cov-7.608520_pt1 | contig 10431 bp, 9 predicted proteins | sample MGYA00511253_ERZ779799 | MGnify/ENA primary metagenome ERZ779799 (study PRJEB29588, sample SAMEA2159541) | human gut metagenome | biome: human gut; feature: human-associated habitat; material: faeces | place: Denmark | collected 2008/2010 ...
TCGGATAGTGCGGCTTGCGGAAGAAGGAGAGAAGAGTGAAAAATAAAGTAGATTTTTGGGCGCACTTATATAAGGGTTCATAAAACCCTGTTTTTACAAGTATAGAAAGCAGAAAAAATGTTAGTTATCGTTGCGTTTCACTAACTTAGAGCTGTCGTAACCAAGGCTTTCAAGGTAAGCAAACACATTGTTCTCATTCAAGACGACACTCTCTACATGATTCTGAGGGTCCATCAATTCCTCATAGTCAGTAGGGGTAAAGGGCTTCTTTTCTGAAACCATGTGGTAAATACAGACCATCATCATTCTTGCAATGGCAATGATTGCCTTTTTGTGTCCACGTCGCTTTTTGATTCGACCATATTTGATTGCAAAATAAGGCTGCTTTTTGCTCTTAATTGCAGCAAGGGCACATTGAACCATCATTGGTTTCAGGTAATCGCCTGCTTTGGCAATGCGGACAGACTTTTTCTTACCAGCGGATTCATTGTTGGCAGGAGAAAGTCCGCACCAGGAACACAGATGTTTTGCATCATCAAAAATATCCATATCAACGCCTGTTTCTGCAAGAACAATCGTGGAACTTAACTCTGTCATGCCGGGCATGGTACTGACAAACTCCACGAACTCGTAATAAGGCTTGATGCGGACATAGAGTTCCACTTCGGTCTGGGTAATCATATCATCGAGATATTCCAGATGCCCCCGGGCAAGCTCTAGTTTTTTAGCCTGATCTGTTTCAATAGTGTAGCCTTTGATGGCTTCGATGATTTCATCAGACTTGGATTTAGCCCCTTTCTTTATGAGTTTGCGGACAGCTTTTTCATCCATGGAATCGGCAGTATGCTCCAATAGATAAGAGATGATTTCAGTTGCTGTCTTGCCAAAAGGATCAGAAAGAACACTGGCAATGCCGACATTGGAAATGGTCATACAGTTCTGGATGCGATTCTTCTCGGAAGACTTCATGCAGACCAGCTTGAAACGGTATCTGGAAAGTTCCCTAAGCTGACGAAAATCTTTTGGAGGAATAAAGGAACATCTGACAAGATCAAATTTGTAGAGGTCGGCAATCCATTTAGAATCCTTTTTGTCCGTTTTCTTGCCTTTAATGGCTTTGACATACTTCGGATGTGTAAGGCAGACATCAATGTCATTTTCGAGATAATTAAAAATAGGAATCCAATACTTTCCGGTGGATTCCATACAAACATGATAGCAATTATTCTCGATAAGCCAGTTGTGAAACCTTTGAATATCTGAGTTGATGGTTGAAAAAGATTTTTGCAGATATTCGGATATGCCGTCCTTATTGGTAGTTACGATGGTTGCAACGATAACATTTTTGTGGACATCAAGTCCACAGCAGATGGAGTATTTTAACTTCATCATTAAGTATCACCACCTTAATAAAAAGGGAATAGCAACATTGACTGTCATCCTGCGACTGAATAAACATGGTTTATTACCAATGATAAGAGTCCGGGCTCAATGTCCCACTTGTTTGTGCTTGTAAGGATGACGGCACATATAACTATACGGGGTCGAAATAAATTCGCCACTTCTCCTTCCGTGCTCTGTAGTGTATTGCTATTCCTTGAAAGAATTATAAATCAAAGAGTGGAGGGGCACAACATTTTTCATAACTTGTTTGTGCCTTGAGCGAAGCGAAAGGAATGACAAAAACTATGATTAATGTGGATGCTATAAAAGAATTGATTGATCAAGCACCGGAAATCAAAACACTATTTACCATAGAGAGCTACCCAGTGGCTTCAATGTATGACTACAATACTGGAACGCATGAAACATCCAGCATAGATCTGCAAACCATATATAAAAATCCAGTCTTTTTGCAGTGGAAAGACCGAGTGTGTTTTGAACTTGCCAAAATAGAAGGTGACGCATACATTGACGAAATAATTGCATTGTCATCCCATTTTACCGGATGGGATGACAAAACACGATTTGACAAATTAGAGTCAAAATTATATGTATTGAAGAATCATTTGGAAGAATACAAAGAAGATTGTAGTACTGCACAAATAGAAGATGATAGCCGAATACCCGAAAAAGAAATATGCGACAAAATGTTACGAGCACTTTCAAAGCTACAGCGTAATCACCACTACAACGCAGATAGTAGCGAAGATACAATGAATGATTATATTCGGGATATTTTGGGCGAGAGCTATTTCATGAAAGATCAAACAAGGCAAGGAGACTCAGAAAACGGTGACGAGGCTGGGGAGGTTGATATTCAGCTTTGTTATGATGGATTACCTGTTGTAATGATAGAGGGAATAAAGGTATCTTCATTGGAAAGAGAGCGATTAGACTCCCACATGAATAAAGTTCTTACAAAATACGACCCCAACGGTTGCCCGTACACTTTTTTGATAGTTTATACCACTGCCAAAAACTTCGATTTGGGTTATAAAAACATTTTCAACCATTTTGATAAATATTCCTACCCGTTTCCACGAGAATGTAGTCTTTTAGATGTGGAAACGGGATATGGAGAGTTGAAGCATGCTCAAATCATTTTGAATAGAAATGGTCAAAAAATCAGGGTACATATTTGGGCAGCACATATTGTTTGACTGAATAGATTTTGAAAGTTGAAAGAAGGTGCGCTATGCTGAATGATTTTACATGGGATATGACCGGATACATACCAAAACACCAAGTCAATCCGCACGGTGACGGCATCATTCCTTATGCGGCAGAGCGCATCTTCCAACTGGAACCGGAGCCTCCAGCGGTAAGCAGTCTAAACGAATATATCTTGTCTGCATTGCGGGAAAAGAATTTGCTATATTTTTCGTTCTTCCTGCACCACTACGAGCCGCAGCTTAACAAGCGCATCAAAGACTTTCTCGGTGTGGATGGCGGCGATTTGTACGACACAGACCGATTTATAGATATAAAGCTCTCCTGCCGGGAGCAAATGCTCCAAAAGCTGATGGACTATGACCTTGCCAAGAGTGCAGAGTATGCTACATACATTTTCCCGTTCATCCGGGATGCTATGCTCCGTTTTCGCATGGGCGAAGAAAAATGGTCGGTGTCCTCTCTGACCAATTACAAAATGGTGCGGTCAATGGCTTGGCTGTACCACAATACCAAGGATGCGGTCAACGAATTTTCCAAGAAGTACAACTGCGATCTTGCCCTTGCGGAAGAATATCTGAAAGTTGTCCGTGGAATCCGCAATCAGCAGCCTTTCTATGTAACAGACGAGGATGGCGAGGAAACTGGCGAAGATGTCGCCATTGACGATAGTTGGAACTATACCGATATCCTCTGGAACGGCATACAGGCAGAAAAGGTGCAGCGGGCATTTGAGAAACTGAATTACCGGGAACAGACCTTGCTCGAAAAACGATTAGCAATTTGCATGACCTGTGGGCGTGTCAGCTCATGGAAAGACCGCCCCACCTTTGAAGAACTGGCGGTTATGTTTGAGGGCAGTACAGCCAGCGGTGCAGAACGAGCCTACCGAAAAGCAGTGGACAAGTTGACGGAATTGTTGGTTGCCGAGGGCGCAATCCATGCAGTCCGGCTAAAACAGAAATCCAAGACCAAGCGAAAAAAGAAAATCGCCGCCGCAATCTACGAATATCAGGCAGACTGCGACGGCGAATGGGGCGAAATATCATTAGATTTTGAGAACGGCAAGGCAGAGGTCATTTTGCTTGCCGATTGGGATACAGTGAAAACAAACAAATTTGCAAGCAGAGCAATCGCCTATCTTCTGAACTGTGAGAACGAAAAATTACCCAAGGAAATAATGGTGGCCTTTGAATAACGAGGGAGTGAGATACATGGAACAATTATTGATTGTTGAAGATGATATAGGGTTGAATCAGGGTTTAAGTAAAGCACTGAAAGCAGATGACCGTCAGATTATATCCTGCCAAGACCTAAAAACGGCGAAGGAACAGCTTCTTTGCGGCGGTGTATCCCTGATCCTGCTGGATATCAATCTGCCGGATGGCAGCGGGCTCGAGCTGCTCCGGGAGGTCAAGGAAAACACACCCTATATTCCTGTTATTCTGCTGACTGCCAATGACACCGATCTGGACATCGTAGACGGACTGGAGAGGGGCGCTGATGATTACATTACCAAGCCCTTTTCTCTTTCGGTTTTGCGGGCAAGGGTGAATACCCAACTGCGAAAGCAAGCGTCAAACCATAAAAATGCGCCGTTCCATATGGATCTATTTCACTTTGACTTTGAGGCTATGACCTTTTATGTGGGAGATTCAAAAGTGGAATTGAGCAAAACAGAACAAAAATTACTGCGTCTGCTTGTTGAAAACCGTGGTCGAACCATGACCCGTGGAGACCTTGTAGACCGGATCTGGACAGATGGCGCAGAATATGTGGATGAAAATGCTTTGTCTGTTACGATCAAGCGTCTGAGGGATAAGCTTGGCGCACAGAAATACATTAAAACCGTCTATGGAATCGGTTATAGCTGGGTGACAAAAGATGAATAAAACCGGCATTGTGATCATACTGCTGTGTTTTCTGGCGGCGGCAGCTGTTGTGTTATGGGAGCGGAGAAAGGCCAGAAAAACGATGGAAGAAATCGAAAGAATGCTGGACGCTGCCATGACCGGCTCCTTTTCTGAAAACAATTTTGATGAAAGCCAGCTGTCTGCATTGGAAACGAAGTTTGCGCACTATCTTTCCGCAGCAGAAGCATCTTCTCAAAATATAGCGCAGGAAAAAGACAAAATCAAAACCTTGATTGCAGACATTTCCCACCAGACGAAAACGCCGATTGCAAACCTGCTGTTATACAGCGAGCTTCTGAAGGAGGAAACTCTGCCTGCATCGGCGAAGGCAAATGTGGAGGCGCTGTACAAACAATCGGAAAAGCTGCGATTTCTGATCGATTCTCTCGTAAAGCTTTCCAGACTGGAAAACGGGATCATTTCACTCTCCCCTCAGCAAGCAGCGCTGCAGCCGCTGCTTGAAAGCGTAGTAGAACAATATACTGCCAAGGCTTCTGAAAAAGGATTGTCTTTGCAAATGCAGGATACAGATGCTTTTGCTGTATTCGACTTCAAATGGACAGCGGAAGCGCTGGCTAATATCGTAGACAACGCCATCAAATATACAGAGCATGGCACCATTACTATTTCTGCCGTAAGCTATGAAATGTTTGCAAGGATCGATATATCGGATACCGGTTCAGGCATCCCGGAAAGTGAGCAAGCGAAGATATTTGCTCGCTTTTACCGCTCAAATAGTGTGCAGAAACAAGAAGGTGTGGGCATCGGCTTATACCTTGCCCGACAGATCATATCCGGCGAGGGCGGTTATATCAAGGTTGCTTCCGTTCCGGGAAAAGGAAGTACGTTTTCCATATTTCTGCCGAAATAACAACAATTCTATCAAAACTGTTAGATTTCATTTTCCGCCGGAAAGAATGTGGAAAGATTCCTATGCGATAATCTGTATGTATCAAAGGATCATTTCCTTTCATACATACAGATTTTTTCATGGAGGTACTCATTTATGGAAGTTTTACAGGCAAAAAACCTGAAAAAGATTTATGGCTCCGGCAATAACGCAGTTCATGCGTTGGATGGAGTTGATTTAAGTGTAAAGAAGGGCGAATTTGTTGCAATTGTCGGCACATCCGGCTCCGGCAAATCCACGCTGCTGCACATGCTGGGCGGGCTGGATCGCCCTACAAGTGGCACGGTCATGGTGGACGGACAGGATATTTTCTCCCTGAAGGAGGAAGCGCTGACCATCTTCCGTCGCAGGAAAATCGGCTTTGTGTTCCAAGCATATAATCTTGTTCCGGTGCTGAATGTGTATGAAAATATTGTTCTACCCATTGAGCTGGACGGTGGCAAGGTCAATAAGGATTTCGTACAGCAGATTGTACAGACACTTGGGCTGGATGATCGTCTGGATGCGCTGCCCAATCAGCTCTCAGGCGGTCAACAGCAGCGGGTAGCCATTGCCCGTGCGCTGGCGGCAGCACCCGCTATCATTCTGGCAGATGAACCCACCGGCAATCTGGATTCCAAAACCAGCCAGGATGTATTGAGCCTTTTGAAAGTCACCAGTCAAAAGTTCGCCCAGACAATCGTAATGATCACTCACAACGAAGAAATTGCGCAGATGGCAGACCGCATTATCCGTATCGAAGATGGTCGGATCGTCTCCCAGAACTAACGGGAGGTGGCTACGATGAATGTCAAAAACAGAAAATGTATTCGAAAGCTCAGCTTAAAATCTCTTTATGCGAACCGTCGCCGCAATCTGATCGCTATTTTTGCCATTGCGCTGACAACGCTGCTATTTACGTCCATGTTCACCATTGTCTTGTCACTGAACGCCAGCTATGAAACCTACCAGTTTCGGCAGGTAGGCGGCTATGCACACGGCACCTTTAAGGATGTTTCCCCCGAGCAGGCGGAACGTATCGCTGCCCACCCAAAGGTGAAGGCTACGGGGGCACGGAAGGTAATCGGTATCACTGCGGAGGGGGTCTTTGCCAAAATACCGGCAGAGATCAGCTACATGGATGCCAACTGCACTAAATGGAGCTATGCAACCCCTACTACCGGACGGATGCCCGAAAGCGGCAAAGAGGTAGCCATGGATACGGCAGCGTTGCAGCTGCTTGGCGTAACGCCGGAGCTGGGCGCCGAGGTCACGGTTTCCTATTCCATTACGGACAAGGATCAAACCGCCTTTACTGTAACAGATACCTTTACGCTGGTGGGCTATTGGGACTATGATGAACTAATGCCTGTTCATTACATCAACATCAGCCGTGATTACGCAGATGACATCGAAGCGCAGGCAGTGAAAACAGGTTTACAGCCTTTCCGCACCGATTTGAATGTCATGCTGGCCTCCGGCACAAACATTCAAGGGCAGATGGAGCAGGTGGATACCGATCTTGGCTACACATGGGACAGCTATACCGATCCCAACAGCGTCCGGATCGGCGTCAACTGGGGATATACCTCATCCCAGCTGGAGTCGAAGCTTGATCCGGAACTTGTGATCGCCATAGCAGCTTTTTTGCTGCTGGTGATTTTCACTGGGTATCTTATCATCTATAACATTTTCCAGATCTCTGTTGTAGGGGATATCCGGTTTTACGGACTTCTGAAAACCATTGGCACAACGCCCCGGCAGCTCAAACGTATCATTCGCCAGCAGGCACTTCTGCTTTGTCTGATCGGCATTCCGGCATGGCTGCTGCTGGGCTACGGCATCGGCGCTGTTCTGGTGCCTGTTGTCTTGCGCTCCACCCAGTTGGATGCGGGCATCACCACCATCAGCACTTCGCCTGTGATCTTCCTTGGGTCCATGCTGTTTGCCTTGTTGACGGTGCTTTTGTCCTGTTCTAAGCCCGGAAAAATGGCAGCCAAGGTCTCTCCGGTGGAGGCTACCAAATATACGGATGTGATGCAGACCAAGAAAAAACGGCGCAGCATCCGGGGAGCAAAGCTCCATCAGATGGCCTTTGCCAATCTGGGACGAAACAAGAAAAAGACGGTGCTGGTGGTGGTGTCTCTGGCACTGTCGGTGACACTGTTCAATGCGCTGTGTGCCTTTGTGGGCGGCTTCAGCATGGAGAAGTATGTATCCGCCATGACCTGCGCCGATTTTATCGTCAGCACGCCCGACTATTTCCGTTACAACCCGGCAGATGAATTCATCACGCCAGAACAAATCGAAGAGATCGCAGCAAACACAAAGGCCAGTCTTTCCGGCACGGGATATGCTGTGCGAAAACCCGCCTACCTGTGGATGACGGAGGATGCTCTGCGGCAGGACTATGCAAGGTACGAAAGCGCCGAGCAGTTGGACAGCCATATGAGCCGTCTGGAGCACCGGGGCAATATGGTGATGGGAGATACCAGAATCGAGGCTCTGGATAACAGTCTGTTTGACAAGCTGCAAGTATTCGACGGAGATATTTCTCCCATGTTGGAGCCGGACAATAACGCCATTGCCATTGCGGTTTCCTTAGATGACTACGGTAATCTGCCCAATCTTGAATACTACCCCAAGGTGGGAGACACGATCACCGTTACCTATGCGGACGATGTGAAATATATCGACAGCCGCACCGGGGAACTCACCGAAGATACACCGGAGGAGTACTTTCAGGCAAAATTGTATGGAGCCAGAGATGTAGAGTACACGGTCTGCGCCTTGGTAGAACTTCCGAATTCCATGAGTTATCGTTATAGTGGTATTGGATATGACGTAGTTTTGTCTGTGGACACCGCACAGAGGGACAGCGGTGGTGCAGCCATTCCGATGCTCTACCTGTTCGACACAGCGGACGAAGTTGACGAGGCCGAAGCAGAGCAATATCTATCGAAGCTCACTGCCGGTGAGTTTTCGCCCTTGATGTATGAAAGCAAGGCCACGGCTCGCTCTGAATTTGCTCAGTTCCGGCAGATGTTCCTTCTGATAGGTGGTATCCTCTGTGCTATCATCGGGCTGGTGGGACTCTTAAATTTCTTCAACGCCATGATGACCGGTATTCTTTCCCGCCGCCGTGAATTTGCTGTGCTTCAGGCTGTAGGAATGACGAACCGGCAGCTCAAAACCATGCTGATCTACGAGGGATTATTTTACGCAATGTCCTCCGTAGCGGCGGCCTTTATTCTGTCGCTGGCGGTGGGACCTCTTGCAGGAAAAATGCTGGGCAGTATGTTCTGGTTCTTTGAGTATCGATTCACCATTCTGCCTGTCCTGCTGACAATTCCGGTATTTCTTCTGCTGGGGTGGCTGATTCCTTGCATGATGTATGACAACGCAGCGAAATGCAGCGTTGTAGAGCAATTAAGGGATGCTCAATAACTGTTAAGCAAAAAACGGCCCTCTGCCAAGGAAAAGGCAGAGGGCTGAGTTTTAATCTAAGGGTTTACATTCAGTTACAGTTTTTAGATAAATTTCGGGGTTTCCGTTCAAAACAAGGTCTGCATATCCAATCGGGTCATTGTAGATCAGATAATCCAGCTCTGACCGCTGGAAGCGGTTATCGGCAACTTCGTTTTCAACGGCGGTGCAGTCAATGGAAATCTGGCTTCCATCATCAAAAACCGATTCCACGCAGGCTGTGTCTATGTTGAATTGACAGGATATAAGTTTGCTCATGGTCATACCTCCAAGATGTTTTTGAGGTGAATCAGGCGGTCAATTCCGGGTGATTATTGGCGGGAATCATATCAAAACCCGCTGCAAATCATTCAAAATAAGTCGTTGCGAACGGTTAGTACGTATAAAATAGCTGGCTACAAAACGGCTACAAAATTCGTAAGGAACCTATGTACAGCCCGAAATACGTGGATTATGTGGACAAAAAGCGTATCGAGAGTGCACTTTACAACCCTAAATCAAAGCCCAAGACTTGAGTGGGAGTGAGTTTTTGAAACTCCGAACCCGTTGCGGCACAACGATTTTGCGGTTTTATATCTCTCTTTTGATAACGATTTGATAACGCTCCCCATAGGCCGTATCATTCTGTATCCCCAGTGGATTGCGGGTAAAGAATGTTCTTTTGCGGCTTATAAGTGAGGACAACCATATTAGAAAGCCCTTACCGATGGCAACGTCGGTAAGGGCTTTTGCTGTCTATTCATCAGTATCGGGGCTATCTTTGAGTGCATCCACCAGGAAATCACTCAATTCCTGTGAGGGAACTTTTGCCCACCGCAGGGTGGTGTCGTACTTGGGGTAGTTGTACCGCCAGCGGTCATAGTCCTCCCTGGTGATCTCCCCGGCCTCCAGCTTCTTGGCCTGCTCCGCCCAGGCGGACAGCATATCAAGCATATTGGCATAGGTCTTGCCTTTGGATTTGTCCAGACGCAGACAAACCTCGCCGTCAATCTCCCCAATAGTCAGCCCCCGAATATCCTCCAAAGCAAAGAGGGTGTGCATCAGGCCGATGTCGGTATCTATGTCAGGGACGGTCAGGGCATCAGGGGAAATATCAAAGAAGTCAGCCAGGGTCTTTGTCAGGTCGGCCTTGGGGGTGCGGCTCCCGGTTTCATACTGTGCCATACGCACATCGGCGGAGCGTTCCGGGAAACCCACCACCATGCCAAGATACTTCTGTGTGATGCCCTTCATGTTGCGGAAGAAACGAATACGTTCACCAATCGCCATAACTGCCAACTCCAATCTATGTAATGGGGACACTTGAAGTATAACAGATATGTTTAGACCAGTCAAGAGAAAAATAAATAAATTTGTTTATATTTTCTCGTTGGAAGGTCTTGACATAACGGAATAGAGTTAGTATAATAGGACTACGTTAAGCAAATAGCGTTAAATCAAAAGAAAGGAGGAATCCATATGGAGAACAGATTCATCCGGGCGGAAGAAGTTGCGGACGAGCTGGGTGTATCGAAGCCCTACGCCTATAAA
>ERZ779799.744-NODE-744-length-10333-cov-9.369333_pt1 | contig 10333 bp, 8 predicted proteins | sample MGYA00511253_ERZ779799 | MGnify/ENA primary metagenome ERZ779799 (study PRJEB29588, sample SAMEA2159541) | human gut metagenome | biome: human gut; feature: human-associated habitat; material: faeces | place: Denmark | collected 2008/2010 ...
CCCGCGTATCTGTCTTCACATGCAACTAATCGCTATTTTATCCCGAACTGGGGTATACTATAGACTTTTTGCGTTATGATATAATTTCACGAATTAGTGACTTCTTCTGTTGTTCCACCATTTCATCCCAAAGGTATGCCCCCTGAAGCTTACTGGTAGGGATATACTCTCGAAACTTGTCAGCAAGACAAAACGGCACGGGGGTAATCCACGGAAAATTCCCCCTGTGCCCTTTCAGGAGCACCTGCAAAAACCTGTGTCAAGCATAGATATTTGTTAGCCTAAACAGGAAGAACATAACATCAACACCCCATGCAACTGTGCTCTGAAGAATTTAATCTTAGCGTTAAGAGACTCAGCAGAGGCATTAGTGGCATGATTGATGAAATAGTTGAGTATTTCTCCTTGTCTATCAGCAATGGTTGTGGCAACAGTACAGAAATTCTTGTCCCCAAAGTTCTACATTACTTATCCTCCTTATACATGTTCCACATCCTCTTTACTTTTCCTGTTATCTCTTTACGAAGCCAAAGAGGTTCGAGCACTTCAAGGTTTTCACCATAGCATAGCAGTTTCTGTTGGAAGTCGAATGTCGGGCGAACATGCAGTTCAAAAATGCTGTATTCATCTGTTTGCCCAGTCTCTTGTTGCGACTCATGCAGAGGAAGGTCACGAAGATAGTTTGCCTGAGCGGTACTGGCTTTGAGTTTCACCTTCTCGATACCACAGCCGTCGCCTGTGATTACACCAATGCAACCATTGAAATATTCCTGTGGGTCGAAGTCTTCGGGATATTCAAAAGTATGGCTCGACAGACGGAAGTTTTGGATGCGGTCGAGACAGAAGACGAGGTCGTAGCCTGCAGGCCAATTACGCCCCACCAAATACCAGCGTTGACGGAATAGCTTTACGCATAATGGCATCACATAATGGTCATGTGTGTCACCTTTCTTGTAGTTGAAATAGTTGATATGAATGAATTTGTTCTTCTTCATAGCATCGATGATTTGCTCCAAATATACCCTGCCACTGGGCACGTCTTCAAGGATAATCCTGTTCTTGATTGATTTGCTTTCAAGGAGATAATTACTCACCGATAGTGTACTGAGTAACCAATTTTCAATACTTCCACTCTTTATATCATCTACATTGGCAATATAATACCTATAAGGAGCCACTTTCTCACAGTCGATAGACAGACCGAATGTGTCGAAGATATTCCATTTCCACTTGTGGAAGGTGCGCTTCAACATCTCCTCACCGCCACTCAGATCAACATTATTCATCCAACGGCGGTTCAATTCCTCAAAAGAAATCTTGCGTGCCCGATAGATTGTTTCCACTATCCAAACGAGCTTATTGGTTTGGTTCAGTGCCATATTCGTATATTACCTTAATTCCTCAACACTATTATAAATGAGCCCACTTTAAAAAGTAAGGCCTGTTTAAAAGATTATATTTCACGAAAATAATCTCTGATTTATGCCGTTATATGGATTATTTTTCGTATCTTTACACCATCAATTAAAAGGATGACTATGTTTAAAGAGATAGATTCGAATCTTCAGTTATATATAGAGAGACTCATCAACGGGCGCATCAATGAAACCTTTCGCCTTCCATTCTTCTTTCACGTTCATATTCTCAACTTATTTATATTATTATTTCTTTTTTTCTCTTTAAAAGAAAATATGATGAGTTATGATAGGCCGTGGATAACTTCTGGGTCTTATTGCCCGTTTTCCATTATCCACACTTTCCTAGCCTTTTCCCTGCTTTATCATTTCTTGTATTTTCTGACAATCAGTTAGTAAACTCACTTTTCCACATTTCCACATTCTGTTGCAAAGATAATAAGTTTATATCTTTTGAGCGCCTAAATCCGTTAAAAACTTGTCTAAATCGGCTTGGATAACCCTGTGGATATCCACTCTGGGTAGGTTTCGGCCGTGGGTCGGTGGAAATCCACAAGGTTATGAGAAGATTGTTCCCCTACTTTTCCACGGGGTTTTCCACAGGTTTATTCACAATGAGGCACGTATGCTTCTATCAAACCGATTCGCCTATCGCCGTCCTTTTTCTACTTGAAGGGTGTAACACTACGCGTATTCTTCTCCGTAAATCTCTATGATCCGTCCTCTTCAAGAGGGGGTGAAGGCTCTGCAAAGGTAATACTATTTTTGGTATTTTACCTCTACTGGTTGGAGTAAACACAAAAAAAAGTATTATCTTTGCGGTTGCTGAAGATCCATTATAAATGAATACTCATTATGAATAAAGATATGAATAAACGTCCCTTCTCCTCCCGCAAGCGGGCTCTTGTAGGCTTCGCCGTGGTCTGCGTGGTGCTCCTCGCGGTCCTCGGCCTGGGCAGCGACTATATGTTGCGTTATGCCCTCCGTCCGTCAATGGAACACAGTCATGACCTCTCTTGGCGCTTCCACAACATCATCGACGAAAACCCGCAGTTGCGCCCCTGGGCTGATAGTCTGCAGCGACACCACGCCCTGCGCGACACTTTTGTCACCATGCCCACAGGCGAGCGCCACCACGCCACCTATATCCTCGCTCCCCGCCCCACCGACCGCGTGGCCCTCCTCGTCCACGGCTATGAGGACAACGGTATGGGTATGATGCACATCGCCTCCATCTACCACCACATGGGTTTCAATCTCCTGCTCCCCGACCTCCACGCCCACGGCCGCAGCGAGGGGGAGGCCGTGCAGATGGGTTGGCTCGATCGCCTCGACGTGATGCGCTGGATGGAGGTGGCCAACAGCCGTTTCGGTCATGATGGTAGCACGCGGATGGTGCTCCACGGCGTGTCGATGGGAGCTGCTACCGTGATGTGCGTCTCGGGCGAAACGCTTCCCTCCTATGTGAAGTGCTTTGTCGAAGACTGTGGCTACACCAGCGCCTGGGACGAGTTTGAGGGTGAACTCCACGACCGTTTCGGCCTTCCCGCTTTCCCCCTGCTCCATGCCTGCAGCGCCCTTTGTCGTGTCCGCTACGGCTGGAGTTTCGACGAGGCCTCGCCTCTGCGTCAGGTGGCCCGTTGCCACAAGCCAATGCTCTTCATTCATGGCGACCGCGACACCTTCGTGCCCTTCTCCATGCTGGCGCGCCTCTACGCTGCCAAGCCCCAGCCCAAGGCGCAATGGGTCAGTCCGGGCAGCATCCATGCGCGTAGTTTCCACGACCATCCCGTCGCCTACGCCGCCCACGTCCGTGCCTTCGTAGGCCAATATATTTCCCTGGGTGATTCCCTTAAGTGAAACGGCAAAAAACAAGGGTCTATACGCCACTTATCATTGTGGCACATAGACCCTTGACGTTGAGTCGATCACTATTCCATCATCTTAGTCGGCCCATATACTTCCGTCCTTTTCGCGATATTCCTCTATATTCTCTTCGTAATATAGTTCAGCTGCTTGCTTGAGCTCAAATTTTGTGAGAGATGTTGCAAAAAACGTCTGTGCTTGGATAGCCACGCTATTTGTTTCCGGCTTGATATAATTTTTCTTTTTCATAATTCTCATTCTTTATTTGATGACTATTTTCATGGTTTTTCCACCACGTTTCACAATGTTAATGCCCTTCTGAGGCTCATTGAGGCGACGGCCCTGCAGGTCGTAGTATTCCGCCTTCCCATCGCCTATAGCATCGAGATGATCGATGGCTGTCGTCTTGTCGCTGATACTGATGTTCAGCGTTTTGGCGCCTACAGTTTCAGAATTGTAAACAAAGTAAGCACGGAAAGGCTTGCAGGCCACTTTTGTGGTCTTTTCGTTCTCCAGCAGTTTAGCAGGATTCATCAGCATGTTGCCCTTCACGATGAAGCAGTTGCCATCCGTATCCTTGTTGAACTCCTTTTGTTGATAGATACCCACAAACTTGTAGTTGTCGTCCTCAGTAGTCGCGGGTGAAATATTACTTATTATTGACGAATTGTCTATAGAGAACTGGAGCTTGGTCTCCGCCTCTTTCATCATGATGACAGCAGGCGTACCAGCCTGGATTACTTTCTCCATTTCCTTGAGTTCTACGCCATCTTCTGTAGTCGAAAGCAGATGGAAGGCGCGGAAGTTCTGACCATCGAGTGAGACATCAAACGGTAGACAAAGCGTAGCCCATTTTGTACCTTCCTTCATCGTGCGACTGTATGCGGCCTTTTTAGCTACGAAGTTATTGAATAGATATAAATCTTTGTCGTCGTTAAGGTTGAGATGATTTGCTGTAAGTCCATTATCTACTACAGCTCCTATCCTCTCCTCACCCGATTTGGCCACCAGTTCCTCGAAGTAACCATCTTTGAATCTGTTAGCATGTGTTTTGTCCACGACCTTAACATCAAAGTTTGGAAGTTTCCGACAATCATTAAACATATTAGTTGAATTGGTTACTTGTTCCGTTGTGAATAATTCTTTCGCATAGATATGTTCCAACTGTGCCGTATATTGGAACATGCCAGTCATTTTTTCTACCTTGGCTGTATTGAAGCTTGATAAATCGATCCAAGTAAGCTGGTTGCACATCTCGAACATACGAGTCATGTCCGTTACGTTTTCAGTATTGAAGTTCGATAAGTCAAGTGAACTTACTCCGCAGTTATAGAACATGCAATACATATCCGTTACGGTATTCGTTTTTAAATGAGTTATATCGAGAGATGTCAGCGCCTTGCAGGAGCAGAACATCTGACCCATTTTCTTTACATTGGTAGTGTTCAGATATTCCAGGCCTGTAATGGATTTCAGATTATTGAATTCATTAAACATGTATTCGCATGTTGGTACCGCATAGTTTTTGAAACTCTCTTCTATGATTACCGAAGTGGCACTCTTTATTTCTTTTGTCCAATTATAAAATGTAGAATACTCACCATTGAACCATTTTGGGTTGTCTGACGGATTGTAAAACTTCACCACCGTTAGATTCTCATCTTCCGTTGCTGAAGGAATATTATATAAAAATGTAAGAACTTTTGTAGTTTTATTGTATTCTGCGCGAGCTATTGGTTCTGTGGAAGCAGACTTATAGGATAAGGAAGACTTGTTGACGCCACCTTTTGCCAGCAATAGAGTTGGTAGCAAGAGTAGCAACATGAACAACAGAGCAATAGTTTTTACTCTCGTCGCCTTTAGGACTGTGCCTGTTTGCAGTTCCTTTAATTGATGTGTGAAATGTAACATTATGAATATGCTTTAATTAATTTGACTTGACAATCCATTGGATCTTATATTGTGCGACACAAAATTAGTATTTTCACATCAATCAAGGTGTCCACTTTCCCTACATAGGTGTCCATTTCCTATCAAAAAAGGTGTCTCTTTCGGGGGGAAGGAGACACCTTGAACGTATTTTTTAACTATTTTTTTCTTTCCAGGCCGTGGGCGAGCAGCCCTCCTTCTCCTTGAACATCCGGTAGAGATAGGAGCGGGATGAGAAGCCACATTCCGCAGAGATGACGTCGTTGCTGTAGTCGGGATGCTCCAATATCATCCGCTTGGCCGCCTCGAAGCGCACCTCGGCCAGCCAGATACGGAAGGTGGTGTTGTAGCAGGCGGAGAGGTATCGTGACAACTCCGTTTTGGTGATGCTTAGCGAGCGTGCCAGCGAGATCATGTTGACCGATGTGTCTTTATATCCCCTGCCGGCGCACCAGGCGTCCAGCTTCTCGCGGATGATCTTCTGTCGTGCTGCAGCAAACTGTTGCTGTAAAGTTTCTTCCTTCTTGTCCTGTTCCACATTCTGCTCTTCAGCGCAGGGTGCAGCCTCTCCACCATTTTTCGTTGGATCGTTTTCCGTCTGCTCGATCTCCGTCTGCGTGCTTTCCGTCTTTGTGGCTTTTATTTGCGTGGTTTCCATTTGCCCGTTTTCCATGACGGCATAGTTTTCTTCCACATCCTTATCCAAAAGTTCCTCGGCAGGGTTGTAGTTATATCCCAGCGACACAAAACTGATCGTGAAGAAAAGCAAGGCAAGCAGTTCCAAGGGTCCGATGACATATAGAAAATCGGTGGAAAGCACGGCGACAGGCATGGCTATAATGAGCAGGAGAAGGATGATCACGCTGGCGCGTGCGAATCTCACGTAGGGCAGAATATCGTTGCCCGCCATTTCCTCCAGCATCTTCCTGCGCTTTCTGATTTCCACTATTATCATCACGTGACAGTAGGCCAAATTGACGCCAAACAGGAAGACCATCACATAGAGCCAGTTGCCAATATGGAAACTTCCGCTCTGGCTATAGCCTACACCGAAGATAGCGAGTATGGCGGCATAAATAGTGGCACAAACGACGTTCATCTTTCGGAGATTGGCGTGCATGGCCTCGATATTGTAGATGCCCATGGCGATGAGCGTGAAGCAGGGAGGATAGACCAGCATGTTGAATATGGCTCCCTCATCGTCGCCTTTCGCCCGAAATTCCCCCCCCCCATTTGTGCCAGAAACTGCAGGGCCAGTCCCACCATGGCTGCGAATATCAGCCATCGCGACTTTTCGTATCGGCAGTTCATCCACTTGATCTGTAATCGTGTGATCCCTAAGATGATAGCATTGATCGACACGAAGAGAAAGCAGGTAAACTGTAGAAGAAACAAACTATCCATTTCTTTGTTTTTTTATATTTGGCATCTATCAAGACCCGCTTTCCACTCTTTATGTCCGTGGGGTGTGAATCCGCTGCAAAAGTACAAATATTTTTTTTAAACGAATAATTTGTTGCCCGCCTTTTGTGTAATGTTTTTCAGGCTTCCTTCCAATCGACCAGTCCCTTTCCCTGATCGTCCAGTTCTATGGCCAGCGCCACGACCCGTCGCTTGTCGGCCTTGAAGGGTTCGGCGTATTGCTTGTCCCGGATTTGTTGCGTCGCGGCGTGAATGCCGCCGTTGTTGCTCAGTTTCAGTTCCAAGACATAGATGATATGGATGGTCTCCACGACCATGTCTATCCTGCCCGTTGCGATCATTTTTTCTACTTCTACCCGGCAGCCGATGGCGTTGAATATCGTGCTCAATATCAGTCGGTAGCGCTCCTCCATGTCCATGCTGGCCAGTTTCTTGTTGCTGTAGGGCACGTCGGCCACAAGCGCCTTCAGACATTTCATGGCCTCGGGCAGGTTGCCCAGCTGGAGGTTGTACAACAACATGCTCTGGGTAGATATGACTTGGTCGTTCGTTTTCAGCGTCAGTGCAGGCAGCACAATTTTGTATAGTGCCTTGCGAACCTCATAGTTGGGAATGCCAAGTATATAGATGCCGTCCGTATAACCTTTGATGGTAAGATAGCCCGACTGATAGAGGAACAGTTCCGCTCCGCCTCCTGTCACGTCGGAAGTCTCCAAGGTGTCGCTGTCTATCGGACAATTCTCGAAGTTTTTCAGTCTTATTTCTATATTATCTACAAACTTCGGAAGCAAGGAAGTGGCGCCCGAGGCGGCCCAGTAGTTCCTCAATTTTGAGTCAGACAGGGCGTTGACCAGACTGAAGGGGTTGAAGATGTCCGCCATGTTGTCATGGCTGAAATGATAGCCGTCGTAATAGGCCGTCAGTTGCGCCACGGCTTCGTCGTAGGTGTGGTTCTCATACGCAGCCAGCTTGTCGATTTCGGGTTTGAAATTGCGGAGCATTTCTTCCTTCGTAATACCGCAGATGGCAGCGTATTCAGGTTCAAAACTGATGTTGCTCAGGTTGTTGAGTACGGAGAAGAGCGAGATCTGCGTAAACTTGGTGATGCCCGTGATGAAGACAAACCGCTCGTATTTGTCATTCGCCTTTAGGATGGCAAAGACCTCTCTGTAGATGCTGGTGCAGGCTTCGTGGTGCGGCGTCTTCCAGGAGTGCTGCAACGGAGCGTCGTACTCGTCGATGAGAATGGCCACCTGCTGCCCTGTCTTGTTGTAAGCACCCTCGATGATATTCTTGAATCTTACGGCAAGCGAACAATCTTGGCGCACGACTATCTTGTACTCCGCCTCCAGGGTATGGAAAACATCGTCCAGATAGCTTCGCACACTTTCTGGTTCTGCTCCGGCCTGGCTCATGTCGAGCCGGACGACAGGGCGCTTCACCCACTCTTTCTCCAGCTCCATGATCCTCAGTCCCTCGAAGAGCTCCTTCTTGCCCAGAAAGTAGGCTTCGAGCGTATCGACGAGCAGCGACTTACCAAAACGGCGCGGACGACTCAGATAATTATACGTGTTGTCAGTGTTGGCAAGACGCCAGATAATATCCGTCTTGTCAACATAAAGGTATCCATCCTTTCTGATTTTCTCAAATGACTGAATGCCTACGGGCAACCTTCTGTTTCTTGTCTCTGCCATAGCTCCCTGGTTTTTGTTTGCAAATATACGATTATTTTCCCAATCCCCATGCTTTTCCTCCATTCTTTGAGCATTATTATGCTTTTGCACTCTATCCAAAAAGATCATTCATTTTCACCTCACTATTCACCCATCCGCTATGCGTGTTCCGCTTCACCCCATACGTCGTGATAAAAGTATGTAGCAAGGCCTTCTTCGTCTTGGTCGCCACGGCAAATGACGACATTCTTTCTCGCAGCCGCTGCTCATAGTTGGCATCTATGACAAATTCGTCCTTGGCGTATTTCATCTCACAAATATTGATCGCTCCGTCAGCACGATCTATCAGCAGGTCTATCTGACCTCCTCGCCACTCCGCACCGGTAGCATCCGCAAACGGTCTGCAAGACCAGGAATAGACATTTGCCAACACGCCTGAAATCCCCAATGCCTTCTTGATCTGTGGGATATGGTGGAAGCAAACCTGCTCAAAAGCATAACCACTCCAGGCTGTTCGGCTTCCCGAATTGCGCATGTTGCTCCAATAGCTTTTGTCCTGCCCACTGTTGTTAGCCACAAAACGGGTGTAAAACAGTGAGTATAAATCGGTCAACTGATAAAGTGCGTCCCGTTCACTTTTTCCTATAGTAGCGTATTTCCTTATAAAATCACATTTCTGCAGATTCTCCAGGATTTCTGACAACTGTCCGCCACTTTTCAGTTTCAGCTCATCCATCAATTCCTTGCGTGTCATCCCCTTCATTTTTTGCGAGAGTACCTCTACTATCTTGCGATAATGCTTGGAGTCGTGGAAGAGAGATCGAAAGAGGAAACCGAATTCTCCACGCAATGGCGCATCCTGCGAGAAAAGCAACCTATCGATACACGCGTCCAAGGGCACACCTCGCTCCAGCATGTCAAGATAGTAAGGAATGCCACCCAGTATCATATACACATCCAACACCTGCTGGCGGGTAAGCTTGAGCCCTTTCAGTTCGTTTAAGAACTGCTCAGTCTCGCCCAAGGAGAATGGAGAGAGGTAGATCTGACGAGTCACGCGACCGTACAACCCTCCCTTGTCGCCTATAAACTTTGATAGCATCCACGTGGTGGAAGAACCACACACGATCAGTTTGAGATTGGGAATCATAGAAGCCCATGAATTCCAAAAGAAACTGAAAGCTGCGATGAAATTGCTTTTTGGTGTATCCATCCACGGCAACTCGTCAAAGAACAGAACAATCGGGTCTTGCTGAGATATTCCCGACAGATATTCCCGCAAAGCAGCAAATGCCTCAAACCAGGTTTTCAGTCTGGGTACGGCTTGCTTGGAATACTGCTCCAATGCCATCCGAAACTGCTCCAGCTGCACTGCGCGCTCCACTTCGTACATACCTATAAACGAAAAGGCAAACTGGTCATTGAACATTTTTCGGACCAAGAAAGTCTTTCCCACACGCCTGCGACCATAGATCGCTATCAGCTCGGCCTTGCTACTTTCACAGCGCTCCTGGATGAGTTTTTGCTCGCACGCACGCCCTATAATCCCGTTTACACCCATAACTTTCTGATTTTATTCGGTTTATATCTCCATCTTACAGGTGCAAAGATACCAAAAAGATATGAATTATGCAAGGATAGCGCCGCCATAACTCCTTTTTTTTCGTAGTTATGGCTGACTTATAGGTGATAACTCAGCCATAACTTGTTTTTTTTGATGGTTATGGCGGTGTTATCGCCACACCTGGCTTTCTTTTCATCCATGATTTTTTCTTGTTCGTTTTAGGGTTTGACAAATGAGTTTTGCTTTGGCCTGGTAGATCTCGAAGAGCTTTTACGTTGACGAATCTTGCCTGACAATCCATAAGTCCCGTAAACTGCTTGCTGTCGCGTTAGCAGAATTCTATCTGGAAACGAGTACGGTATGTCTTCAATACTTCCTCACCTGTTATCGAGAGTTTTGTTGTGTATATTTACCCCAAGTTTGATCCCTCACTAAAGGTTTTTCTTGCTATCCAACGTTTTACG
>ERZ779799.748-NODE-748-length-10320-cov-3.521383_pt1 | contig 10320 bp, 9 predicted proteins | sample MGYA00511253_ERZ779799 | MGnify/ENA primary metagenome ERZ779799 (study PRJEB29588, sample SAMEA2159541) | human gut metagenome | biome: human gut; feature: human-associated habitat; material: faeces | place: Denmark | collected 2008/2010 ...
CTGCTACTCCCCCGGAATGCCGATGGCATCCTTCAACGCACCGCCGTGCGTATTGATGATATGCACGTACTCCTGCGGCACGGACGAGGAGCCGTGCAGCACGATCGGGAACCCAGGGATGCGCTTCTCGATCTCCTCCAGGATGTCGAAACGGAGTTCGGGCGGCACGAGCACGCCGTCCGCATTGCGCGTGCACTGCTCGGGCTTGAACTTATTGGCTCCGTGCGACGTGCCGATCGAGATGGCCAGCGAATCCACACCGGTCTTCTTCACGAAATCCTCCACGTCCTCGGGACGGGTGTAGGTATGGTGTTCGGCCGAAACCTCGTCCTCGACACCGGCCAGCACACCCAGCTCGCCCTCCACCGTCACATCGTGCTTGTGGGCATACTCCACGACCTTCTTCGTCAGCGCCACGTTCTCATCGTAAGGCAGGTGCGAACCGTCGATCATCACCGACGAGAAACCCATATCGACGCAATCCTTGCAAAGCTCGAAGGTATCGCCGTGATCCAGATGCAACACGATCGGAATGTTCTTGCCCAACTCCTTGGCATACTCCACGGCACCCTGGGCCATGTAGCGCAGAATGGTCGGATTGGCATACTTGCGGGCACCCGACGACACCTGCATAATCACGGGCGACGAAGTTTCGACGCACGCCTGCACGATGGCCTGCATCTGCTCCATGTTATTGAAATTGAAAGCGGGAATGGCATACCCACCCTTGATCGCCTTGGCAAACATCTCGCGGGTATTCACCAGGCCCAGTTCTTTATAAGATACCATAATTATATAATAATTTAAGAATTTATGCGTTCCTATCTTTACAAAATTAAGCATTATTTCCTTAATAACAGGCTCTTTCCCGAATAAAAATCAGGCGGGAGAAAAAATAGCGCTCAAACGGAATATTCTGATTTTATTTTAGTAAATTTGCGAATAATTGGCAATTTTTCTAACGCTACAATAAAGACCTCAACACCATGTCGGAATTCATCTATCAAGAACCATTCCCGATCGAATGTGACAAGACGCAATATCGTCTGCTGACCAAAGAGTATGTCAAGATCGTCGAATGCGACGGACGCCGCATTCTCAAGGTCGATCCCAAAGGTATCGAACTGCTGGCCCGCGAAGCCTATACCGACGTATCGTTCTACCTGCGCCCGGCCCATCTGGAGCAACTCCGCCACATTCTGGAGGATCCGGAAGCTTCCGACAACGATAAATTCGTGGCCTACACCATGCTGCTCAACCAGACGGTCGCCGCCGAAGGCGAACTGCCGACCTGCCAGGACACCGGCACGGCCATCTGCATCGGCAAGAAGGGCGAGAATGTCTTTACGGGAGCGGACGACGCCGAATGTATCGCCCGGGGCGCCTACGAAGCCTACAAGGAGCGCAACCTGCGCTATTCGCAGGTGGTGCCCTTCACGATGACCGAGGAGAAGAACTCGGGCACGAACCTGCCCGCACAGATCGATCTCTACGCCGACAAAGGCAACGAATACAAATTCCTGTTCATCACCAAAGGCGGCGGCTCCGCCAACAAAACCTTCCTCTACCAGCAGACCAAAGCGCTGCTGAACGAGAAATCGCTTCTGGAATTTTTCCGCTCGAAACTCATGGATCTCGGCACCTCAGCCTGCCCGCCCTACCACCTGGCCGTCTGCATCGGCGGCACGTCGGCCGAAATGTGTCTGGCGACCGTCAAGAAGGCTTCGGCAGGTTACCTCGACCAGCTGCCCACCTCGGGTAACGAAGGAGGACGCTGCTTCCGCGACCTGGAGTGGGAACAGAAAATCCTCCAGATCTGCCGGGAGAGCGGTATCGGCGCCCAGTTCGGCGGCAAATACCTCGTACACGACGTGCGGGTGATCCGCGCTCCGCGCCACGCGGCGTCGTGCCCCGTCGGCATCGGCGTAAGCTGCTCGGCCGACCGCAACATCAAAGCCAAAATTACCGAAGAGGGCATCTTCCTCGAACAGCTCGAGAAGAACCCGGCCCGCTTCCTGCCCAAAGAGGCCCCCGCCATGTCGCCCGCCGTGGACATCGACCTGGATCAAGGCATGGACAAGGTGCGCGAAATCCTCTCCAAATATCCGATCAAAACGCGCCTGAACCTGCGCGGCACGCTCATCGTGGCCCGCGACATCGCCCACGCCCGCATCAAGCAGATGCTCGACGAGGGCAAGCCGATGCCCGAATATTTCAAGAAACACCCGATCTATTACGCCGGTCCGGCCAAGACGCCGAAAGGAATGCCTTCGGGCAGCTTCGGACCCACGACGGCAGGCCGTATGGATCCTTACGTGGATCTGTTCCAGGAGCACGGCGGCTCGCTGATCATGCTGGCCAAGGGCAACCGCTCGCAACAGGTGACGGACGCTTGCCGAAAACACGGCGGATTCTACCTCGGTTCGATCGGCGGTCCGGCGGCTGTGCTGGCCAAAGATTCGATCAAATCGGTCGAAGTGGTCGATTTCCCGGAACTGGGTATGGAAGCCGTCCGCAAGATCTACGTCGAAAACTTCCCGGCCTTCATCCTCGTGGACGACAAAGGCAACGATTTTTTCGCGCAGCTCAAACACTAAACGCTCCGCCCCGGCCGTTATAGGGGCAACCAAGGAAACAGACAGTCAATGAAAGGTTTTTTCTGTAAAATAACCCTCGCATTATGTTTCGTAATCTTCGTCGGCTCCGCAGCAAGAGCCGACGAGGTTACTTTCAGCGCCAACGCCCCGATGGTCGTCACGGCAGGCGAAAGTTTCCGGGTGGAGTTCTCGCTCAACGCCACGCCCGACGACGATTCGTTCGAAGCGCCGGATTTCGGGGCGTTCGACGTACTGGCCGGCCCGGCGATCTCCCAGGGACACTCGATCCAGATCATCAACGGCGCGATGACCAAAAACGTCAATTATACGATCACCTACGTATTGCTGGCCCAGGACGCGGGCAACATCACGATCGGTCCAGCCTCGATCAAGGTCGATAAAAAAAGATACAAGACCCAGCCTCTGCCGATCGAGATCTCCGACAAACCGTCGGCAGGCAGCGCCCGGGCTCCGCAGGGAAATTCAGACTCTTCGGATGAAAGTATCGAGGAGGAAGCCCAGGGACAGATTGCCAAAGACGATCTGTTGCTGCGCGTCCACATATCGAAACAGTCGGTCTTCAAAGGCGAACCCCTGCTGGCGACCTTCAAGCTCTACCGCCGGGTGGCGATCGTGGGCTACGAAGACATTAAATTCCCCTCCTTCAACGGCTTCTGGACGCAGGACATCGACGTTTCGAACGCCATGTGGCAGCGTGAAACCCTGAACGGCAAGGTCTATGAATCGACAGTCGTAAAAGAGTGTCTGCTCTACCCGCAGCAGGCGGGTACGCTCGTGATCGAACCCGCAACGATCACCGCCATTGCACAAGTTATCGTACAGAGCCGCCGCAATATCGATCCGTTCTTTGGCGGCGGGCACGAAGTCTATAATTTGCGGCGCAAGTTGCAGACGCCCCGCGTGAACATCACGGTCAAAGAGCTCCCTGCGGGCGCTCCGGCCAGCTTTACGGGCGCCGTCGGCAAATTCTCCATGGACGCGTCGCTCTCCGCAGACCAACTGGCGGCCAACTCGGCCGGGACCTTCACGGTGAAAATCACGGGACAGGGCAATCTGCCTTTCATCCAGGCTCCGAAACTGACGCTGCCCGCCTCGTTCGAGCAATACAACGTCAAAACCACCGAATCCATCCAAACGGCGACTGCGGGAACCTCCGGCTACCGGCAATTCGAATATCCGTTCATCGCGCGCGCCGAAGGGACGTACCGTATCGATTCGATCCTTTTCACCTACTTCAATCCCGACCGCCGGGAATATGTGACCCTCTCCTCGCAAAGCTTCCCGCTGCAAATCACACCGGATGCCAACGGCGGAGAGAGCTACATGGTCAAAGGACTCTCCAAGGAGGACGTTCAGATGCTGGGACAGGACATCCGTTTCATCCGCCTGGGCAAGGCACGCCTCCAGCCGATGCGCGAGCCATTCTTCCTGAGCGGACTCTATATCGGACTGCTGGCTGCGATTCTCGTCATTTTCGCCGGAACTTACATCGCGCTGCGCAAGCAGATCCGCGACAGCCAGAATGCGGCTCTGATCCGGGGCCGGCGAGCCAACAAAGTGGCCATTCAGCGTTTCAGGATAGCCAAGAACTATATGGAAGAGCACAACCAGCACGCCTTCTACGAAGAGATGCTGAAGGCTTTATGGGGGTATATGAGCGATAAATTCAATATCCCGGTAGCCAATCTCACCAAGGAAAATGTCCGCGAGGAGCTCCACAAGCGCGGGGCTGCGCCGGAAGACACCCAGCTCTTCTCGGAACTCATCACCCGCTGCGACGAAGCCCAATATTCGCCGGTGGCTTCGGCCCGTATGAGCGACGTATATCGGGACGGCCTCGAACTGATTTCCCGCATCGAATCGATCATCAAACGCTAAAAGCCATGAAACGATATATTCTCTTTCTCCTCGCCACGCTGTTGAGCGCGGCAGTTTCGGGGCAGACTGCCGCCCGAACCGATTCGCTGGCTCAACACCCGCAATCGGAGCAAACCGCCTCGGCAGCTTACGCATCCGATCCCGACAAGTTGTGGGATCAGGCCAACACGGCTTACATCAACAACGACTTTCCTACGGCAATTTCGCTTTACGAAACGATTCTGTCGAGCGGCAGGCAATCGGGCAAACTCTACTATAACCTGGCAAACGCCTATTTCAAGGAGCAGGAAATCGGTCGGGCGATCCTCAACTACAACCGGGCGCTGAGGCTCAATCCCGGGAACGAAGACATACGCTACAACCTGCAAGTCGCTGAGAAAATGACCAAAGACCACATCGACGCCGTCCCCGAATTTTTCGTCAAAACCTGGTTGTCGAATCTGCGCAACCTTTTGAGCAGCACGACATGGGCCGTCCTCTCGCTGGTCTTCCTGGCGGCAATGCTCGGCTCGGCGCTTTTCTACCTGCTCTCCCGTCGTCTGGTACGACGCAAGATAGGATTCTACGGCACCGCGACAGCCTTTCTGCTGCTGGTACTGACCCTCTGCTTCGCAGCCATCGACCGCCGGGAGGCGATCGACCGCACATCGGCCGTCGTACTGCGGGATGCCGTCGCCGTCAAAAGCTCTCCCGATCAGAACTCGACCGATCTCTTCATTCTGCACGAAGGCACCAAAGTAGAAATTTCGGACCGTCTGAACGGCTGGTGCGAAATCACCATCGCCGACGGCAAAAAGGGCTGGATGGAGTGCTCGACGTTCGAAACCATCTAAAACCGGATCCGCCCCTGCGAATCCAAAAATTTCCAAGAACGTGTCCAGACTGCTTCAAGACGTGACCGGAGAACTGTCGAAACTCCCAGGCATCGGACGCCGCACGGCGTTGCGCCTGGCGATCCACCTGCTGCGCATGGAACCCGATTCGGTAAGCGACATGACACGCAGTATCGACCGATTCCGCCGCGACATCAAATACTGCAAATTGTGCAACAACCTCTCGGATGAAGAAATCTGTCCGATCTGCGCCGACCGGGAGCGCGACCATACGACCGTCTGTGTCGTAGAACAGGTCGCCGACGTACTCTCGATCGAAAATACCCGCCAGTACCGTGGACTCTATCACGTATTGGGCGGTGTAATCTCTCCGATGCAGGGCATCGCCCCTTCGGACCTGAAGATCGACCTGCTGATCGAGCGGATCGCCCAGGGAACGATCCGGGAAGTGATCCTCGCCATCTCGACCTCGGTCGAAGGCGAAACAACCCTGTTCTATCTGCTCAACCGGCTGCGCCAGTACCCGCAGGTGAAAGTCACGTCGATCGCCCGGGGGATCGGCTTCGGCGACGAACTGGAATACGTAGATGAACTGACGATTACTCACGCACTGATGAACCGGCGGGAAATCGAATAGGAAACTCGCGCCCGGAAAATCCGAACCTCCGCCAAATACAAAGCAACCGCGAATATCCGAAACGAATATTCGCGGTTGTTTTTCCACCTGGCCGACATTTCACCGCTGATCGACGAAATGAAGCTTATCGGTATCGAATCCCTGTTTTTCGACCTGGTCCAGAATCCGGACCAGCACCTGCGTAGATAATCGAGGTCGGCGAGCGAGAATCCATAAATATTTGGCCGATCGGCCGCTTACGACGACCCACTGCCGCTCGGCAGCGGAATCGCATGCCGGCATCGTATAGTCGCTATAAAAAAACCAAAAAGACGAAACCCGCAGGCATTCGTAATCGGCAGACAACCGACCTTTTGCACTCGAAATCCGGTCCCGGCCCGTTCTGCCGTCCTTGCCCCGATAGACGATTCGCATTTTACTTTCCGACAATAATCGGTAAACCACCCGGGATCCGACCGTCCCCTCCTGAAACGGATGATCGAAACGAGCGATCTCGTACCACTCGCCGACATACAAATCGGGATTCGCCCACGGTCCACTGCCGACAGCGGCAACGACCGGTCCCCGACCATACGCGGCGCCCGCCACAAGCAACATCGCCGCAAACAGCATATATTCGATTTTCACCCTGGTCATAACGAGGGTGTATCGCATATTCTATACCGGATTACGTCTATTGCAAAGATTCCTGCAAACTTTTCAGCGTGCGGTAAATTCCCTCGGCATCATAACCGCACTGGGCATACAGTTGCGCGGGCGTTCCATGTTCGACAAAACGATCCGGAATGCCCAGGCTCACGACCTTCGGCAGATAGCCGTGCTCGCAGAAGAACGCGACGACAGCTTCTCCCACGCCGCCGCGCAAGGCTCCGTCCTCGACGGTCACCACACAACGGAACTTACGTCCGACCTCGTGCAGCAGCTCCTGGTCGAGCGGCTTGGCGAAACGCAGGTCGTAATGGGCCACCCGAATCCCGTCCGCCTCCATACGCGCAATGGCCTCGGAAGCAAAATTGCCGACCGTACCGATCGTAAGGACCGCAATCCGCTCCCCTTCCTTCAGGCAACGCCCCCGCCCGATTTCCATCGCAGCGAACGGCTCATCGCGCCAGGCGACGCCCGCTCCGTTACCGCGCGGATAGCGGATGGCGAAGGGCCGACCGGCCTCGAGCGCCGTAAACATCATGTTCCGAAGCTCCAGCTCGTTCATCGGCGCAGCCACCGTCAGATTGGGAACCGTACCGAAATAGGCCAGATCGAAAGCGCCGTGATGCGTCGCTCCGTCCTCACCCACCAGACCGCCCCGGTCAAGGCACATGACCACCGGAAGACGCTGAATCGCCACGTCGTGAATCACATTGTCATAAGCCCGCTGCATGAAACTCGAATAGATGTTGCAGAAAGGCACCATGCCCGCAGCCGCCAGTCCGGCGGAGAAAGTCACGGCATGTCCTTCGGCGATACCTACGTCGAAACAACGCTCCGGCATCTCTTTCATCAGAATATTCATCGAACTGCCCGACGGCATGGCGGGCGTTATCCCCACGATCCGCTCGTCGGCACGGGCCAGTTCGAGCAGCGTCTGGCCGAAAACATCCTGGTATCGGGCCACTTCGGTCTTGCTGACGATCCGCTCGCCCGTTTCCGGGTTGAATTTGCCCGGAGCGTGCCATACCGGCTTATTGCACTCGGCAGGCTTATAGCCCTTTCCTTTTACGGTCATCACATGCAGCAGCTTGGGACCCTCGATGCGCCGCAAGGCCGCCAGCACCCGCACCAGTTCCGGCAGATTATGTCCGTCGATCGGACCGAAATAGCGGAAATTCAGACTTTCGAACAGATTGCTGTTCTTCAACAGCCCTTGCTTGACAGCATTGCCCGCTTTCTGACAAAACCGCAAAACAGCCGGCGTATGGGACAAAATCCGCCACAAACGGCGTTTGATAGCGTTGTAGCGCCTCGACGTCGAAATCTTGACCAGGTAGTTCTTCAAGGCCCCGGTAGCCTGGTCGATGGCCATGTTGTTATCGTTGAGAATGACCAGCAGGTTGGTCTGCTTGCTCGCACCGGCGTTGTTCAGCCCCTCGAACGCCAGACCGCCCGTCATCGAACCGTCGCCGATCACGGCCACCACCTGCCGCTGCTCGCCCTTGAGTTCCGCAGCTTTGGCCATACCGAACGCCGCCGAAATCGACACGGAGGCATGTCCGCCGCCGAAAGCGTCGTAAGGACTCTCGGACATACGCGGGAAGCCGCTGATACCGCCCAGCTTGCGATTGGTCCGAAACGCCTCGCGGCGCCCGGTAATGATTTTATGGGCATAGGTCTGATGCCCCACGTCCCACACGATTTTATCGTCAGGAGTATTGAATACGTAGTGCAGAGCGACGGCAAGCTCCACCGCCCCCAGGCTCGAAGCCAGGTGTCCCGGATTGGACGAACATTGTTCGATGATGTACTGACGCAGTTCGTCGCAATACTGACGCAAGTCAGAGCCCGACAACTTCTTCAAGTCATCGGGCGAATCAATCCGATCGAGCCATTTATATTCCGAATGCATCATGGATAGGCAAAGATAGCATTAAAAAACGACATTTTTTCGAAATTTTTCCTATCTTCGCATTATCAAATTCCGCTCCGCTTATGAAATACAACAGAATACTCCTGAAACTCAGCGGCGAATCCCTGCAAGGGACTCAAAAATACGGTCTTTCGACCGACGTGCTCCACAGCTATGCGGAGCAAATCAAAGCCGTCGTCGGAACGGGAGTTCAGGTAGGCATCGTCATCGGCGGCGGCAACATCTTCCGGGGACTTCAGGGCGCCCGCAAGGGGTTCGACCGCGTGAAAGGCGACCAGATGGGGATGCTGGCCACGATTATCAACTCGCTGGCCCTGCAGTCGGCCCTCGAGGACAACGGCGTGAAAGCGAAAGTCCTCACCTCGATCCGGATGGAACCCATCGGAGAGTATTACTCGAAAGCCAAGGCGCTCGACTACCTCGAAGCCGGATACGTAGTCATCATCGGCGGCGGCACGTTGAACCCCTATTTTTCGACCCACTCTGCATCGGCGCTGCGCGGCATCGAGATCGAAGCCGACGTCATGCTCAAGGGTACGCGCGTAGACGGCGTCTATACGGCCGATCCGGAGAAAGACCCCGCCGCAGAGAAGTTCGACGAAATCACCTTCGATGAAGTTTATCGTCGCAACCTGAAGGTTATGGATATGACCGCCTTCACGCTTTGCCGCGAAAATGGCCTCCGGGTCATCGTCTTCGACATGGACACTCCGGGCAACCTGGAAAAGGTGCTCGCCGGAGAGAAGATCGGCACACTGGTCAAACTCTGAAAACCTATTATATCGCTATGACCGAACGTAAAAAACCCAATAACAAACGTCTTATACTGATGATCGTCCTGCTCGCGGTCGTCATCGCCCTGATGTGGCTGCTGCCCGACGGGTCGCAGCCTGCAGCCCCCGCAACGGACGCTCCGAAAACCGAACAGACCAAGAATACGAACGATACGCCCGACGACATCGAGGCTACGACCCTTGTTAAAGCCGGGACACAGGCACCCGATTTCCGGGTGGAAATGTTCGACGGTACGACCTTCACCTTGGGCAGTCTGCGCGGCAAAGTGGTGCTTCTGAATTTCTGGGCGACCTGGTGCGGTCCCTGCCGCGAGGAATTGAGCCGCGTGCAGAAGGACATCATCGATCGCTTCAAGGGGAACGAAGACTTCGTTTTCCTGCCCGTATCGCGCGGCGAAACCCGCGAAACGGTCGCCGCTTTCCGGGAAAAGATGGGTTATACGTTCCCGATGGGACTCGATCCCGAACAGAAAATTTACAGACTTTACGCCTCCAACTACATTCCGCGTAATTTCCTGATCGGCAAAGACGGCAAAGTTATTTCCGCGACCATCGGTTACGAGGCCCCCGAATTCGACGAACTCATTCTGCTGATCGAGCGACAACTCAACTCCGCCAACTAAACAAATACGACATATGGATACCAAAACCATTCTTTCCGAAGCTTCCGACCGCATGCAGAAAACGATCGAGCACCTCGAAGAAGAGCTGCTCAACATCCGGGCAGGCAAGGCGAGCCCGACCGTGCTGAACGGAGTTTTCGTAGATTATTACGGATCTCAAACCCCGATTTCAGGCGTGGCAAGCGTCACGGTACCCGATGCCAAGACCATTCTGATCCAGCCCTGGGACAAAAACCTGATCCGCGCGATCGAAAAGGCGATCATCGACTCCAACATCGGGCTGACCCCCTCGAACAATGGGGAGCAGATCCGACTGTCGATCCCGCCCCTGACGGGAGAGCGGCGCCAAGAGGCGG
>ERZ779799.765-NODE-765-length-10154-cov-2.986137_pt1 | contig 10154 bp, 10 predicted proteins | sample MGYA00511253_ERZ779799 | MGnify/ENA primary metagenome ERZ779799 (study PRJEB29588, sample SAMEA2159541) | human gut metagenome | biome: human gut; feature: human-associated habitat; material: faeces | place: Denmark | collected 2008/2010 ...
TCAGACCGAAAAGTCTTTTCATTCATTTTTCTAATTTTGTACCGTTTTGTAACTTTTTAACGAGTAGTTTTCACTTTTCTTTTGTGTTTTTTCTGATATCCCACAATCTTGTACAACCTGCACAGTTCCAAAATGAAAAATTTATGAAAAGGAAGTATGGACAGAATGAAAATATTTTTCTATAATGGAACCATCAAAGGCAGCCGCCCGCACAAGCCGCTGCCACAACGTGAATTGATGAGAGCAAGGAGAAACCATCATGAAAAACTGCATTTCCCGCCGTTCGTTCCTGAAGGCTGCCGGTATCCTGGGCGCTGCCGGTGCACTGGCCGCCTGCGGCGGTTCTTCTTCCAGCCCCACCACTGCTTCCTCCACCGCTTCCTCTGCTGCCAGTGCAGCTGCTACCGGTGCAAGCATCAAGCTGTGGACCTACCCCATCGGCGGCTGGGGCAACGACGACACCGTCCAGAACCTGATCTCCAGCTTCAACGCCAAGTACCCCGACATCAAGGTCACTGTGGAGTACCTGGATTACACCAACGGCGACGATCAGGTGAACACCGCCATCGAGGGCGGCAGCGCACCGGACCTGGTCATGGAAGGCCCCGAGCGTCTGGTTGCCAACTGGGGTGCCAAGGGCGTGATGGCTCCCCTGAACGACCTGTGGACCGACGATGCCAAGAAGGACATCTACGAGTCCGTGGAGTCTGCTTGCCGCAACGACAAGGGCGACTACTACGAGTACCCCCTGTGCATGACCGCACACTGCATGGCCGTGAACATGACCAAGGTCAAGGAAGTGGGCGCTGACAAGTACATCGACACCGACAAGCACACCTGGAGCACCGAGGGCTTCCTGAACACTGTGGACGCTCTGTACAACGCAGGCTACGAGAACGTGGCAGCCATCTACTGCAGCGGCCAGGGCGGCGACCAGGGCACCCGTGCTATCATCAACAATATGTACGGCGGCACCTTTACCGATGCAGCGCACACCAAGTACACCGCGGATTCTGCCGAGAACATCAAGGCCATCCAGGCTCTGTACGATGCCAAGGGCGTCAACTTTGACCCCTCCATCAACGGCGGCGAGGAGATCACCCTGTTCCGCAACGGCACCCTGCAGATGGCTTTCTGCTGGAACATTGCACAGCAGCTGAACGCTGACACCGCTGCCGCCGGCCAGACCATCAGCGGCGACGAGATCTTCCCCATGGCATTCCCCACCGAAAGCGGCGACCCGAAGCTGTGCGGCGGCATCTGGGGCTTTGGCATCTTCGATAACGGCGATGAGGCCAAGATCGAGGCCGCTAAGACCTTCATTGATTTCATCGCTGCTGACCCCGACCAGGTGAAGGACAGCGTCCTGGCTTCCACCTACTTCCCCGTCCGCACCAGCGTGGGCGACATCTACGCCGACAACGAGGTCATGAGCGAGTACAGCAAGTTCATGGGCTACCTGGGCGACTACTACCAGATCACCCCGGGCTGGACCACTGCCCGTACCGAGTGGTGGAACATGCTGCAGCGCGTGGGCTCCGGCGAGGCTGTTGACACCGCTGTCAAGACCTTTGTGGACAACGCCAACGCTGCTGCCGCTGCTGAGGCATAAGCTGCTTTTAACTGCACACCTTTGAACCGAATGGCCCCTTCCTCCGGGTGAGGGAGGGGCCTTGTTATGAAAAAACACCCTATGATCGAAAGGATCGGTGATTTTCTTGGCTGCAAAAACGGCGATCAAGGAGCCCAAGCGCAGCAGCGCCCTGGTCCGGCGTGAAACCTTCGCCTCCTATTGTTTCCTGCTGCCCAGCCTGATCTTCTTCCTGGGCTTTGTCATCTACCCCATGATCCTCTGCGTGGTCACCAGCTTTTTTGACTCCACCATGAACCGTGCAGACATCTTTGTGGGCATGGCCAACTACAAGACCCTGTTTGCTGACCCCATCTTCCTGGGCGCACTGAAAAACACCTTTGTCATCGTCATCGTGTCGGTGCCCATCACCTGCATCTTCTCCCTGTGGGTGTCTTCCGCCATCGTAGACCTGCCGGAGTGGGCCACCAGCCTTTTCCGCTGCGTGTTCTACCTGCCCGTGGTCACCGGCTCTGTCGCCGTTACCGTGGTGTGGAAGTGGATGTACAACAACTACTACGGCATCTTCAACTATCTGGGCAAGAGCCTGGGCCTCATCGACAAAAACATCAACTGGCTGGGTGACGAGCGGTTCGCTTTGGGCTGCATCATCCTGATCCTGCTCACCACCTCGGTGGGCCAGCCCATCGTGCTGTATGTTTCTGCACTGGGCAACGTGGACCAGTCCATCGTGGAAGCCGCCGAAGTGGACGGCGCAAACGATTTCCAGTGCTTCTGGAAGATCAAGTGGCCCGCCATCATGCCCACCACCCTGTACATTCTGGTCATCACCACCATCAACTCCTTCCAGTGCTTTGCGCTGATCCAGCTGCTGACTTCCGGCGGCCCCAACCACAGCACCGATACCATCATGTACTACATCTACTACACCGCCTTCAAGCTGTACCGCTACGGCTACGGCAACGCAATGGGTGTTGTGCTGGCAGTCATCATCGCCATTCTGTCGGCTGTTCAGTTCAAGCTGGGCAACCAGGATAATTAAAGGAGGTGCCGGACAATGAGTGCAAATGCCGCTGCAAAAAAGCAAAAACCGTTGAAGCGTCACCCCAGCAAGCTCAAGAGAATGAGCGCCTACATGATCCTGACGCTGATCCTCATCAGCATCGTTGCGGTGCTGTTCGCCTTCCCGCTGTACTGGATCATCACCGGTTCCTTCAAGACCGGTGCCGCCATCAACGCCACCACCCCGGAATGGTGGCCCAGCCAGTGGGTGCTGACCAACTACCAGAAGCTGTTCGCCGGCAAGAGCGCCCCGCTGTGGCAGCTGGCCGTGCCCTTCGGCAGCAAGTTCAGCGCCGACGGCGAGCCCATCTACTTCTCCGTAGGCCCCACGGCTCCTGCCGCCATCCGCTGGATGATCAATACCGTGTTCATGGCCGTCATGTCCATGATCTTCACCTGCATCACCGCCGCCATGGCCGGTTATGCGCTGGCCAAGAAGCGCTTTGTGGGCCGCAAGCTGCTGTTCACCCTCATCGTGTGCGCAATGGCTCTGCCCAAGCAGGTCATCCTGATCCCCCTGCTGCGCGAGATGAGCGCCCTGAACCTGTACAACACCATCTGGGCCGTCATCTTCCCCATCGTGGGCTGGCCCTTCGGCGTGTTCCTGATGAAGCAGTTCAGTGAGGGCATCCCCACCGAAATGCTGGAAGCTGCCCGCATCGACGGTGCCAGCGAGGCACGCACCTTTGTCAAGATCGTGCTGCCCATGGTCAAGCCCGGCATCGGCGCACTGGCCATCTTCACCTTCATCAACAGCTGGAACGACTACTTCATGCAGTTGATCATGCTGTCCAGCACCAGCAACCTGACCATCTCGCTGGGCATTGCAAAGCTGCAGGCCGAGAACAGCACCGATTTCGGTCTGATCATGGCCGGTGCCGCACTGGCCGCCGTGCCTATCATCATCATCTTCCTCATTTTCCAGAAGTACTTCACCAAGGGCATTGCAATGGGTGCTGTTAAGGGCTAAAATTTCGACCGCGGCCTGCGGCCGAAACAGGGAGAAATTTTTGGCGCAGCGGTCTGCAAGACGCAAGACCCGCCCAAGGGTCGAAGCGGATGCAGGGCACCGCAAGAGGGCGCTGATGCCGCTGCCCGGAACAGAAAGCGTACGAGCTTGATGCAAAACCATTTCATCTGTATTTATTACTATTTTTAAAGAAGGGTTTGGAACATGAAAGATATCAAAAAATATCAGGGTGTCATCCCCGCCTTTTACGCCTGCTACGACGCAGAGGGCAATATTTCTACCGAGGGCGTCAAGGCCCTCACCCGCCACCTGATCGCCAAGGGCGTCAAGGGCGTGTATGTGGGCGGCTCCTCCGGCGAGTGCATCTACCAGCATGTGGACGAGCGCAAGACCGTTCTGGAAGCCGTGATGAGCGAGGCCAAGGGCAAGATCACCGTCATTGCTCATGTTGGCTGCAACAACACCGCCGACAGCGTGGAGCTGGCCCGCCATGCCGAGAGCGTGGGCGTGGACGCCATCGCCTCCATTCCCCCCATCTACTTCCATCTGCCGGAGTACGCCATTGCCAAGTACTGGAACGATATGTCCGCGGCTGCTCCCAACACCGAGTTCGTCATCTACAACATCCCCCAGCTGGCTGGCACAGCCCTGACCATGAGCCTGCTGAAGGAGATGCTGAAGAACCCCAACGTGGTGGCCGTGAAGAACAGCTCCATGCCCACCCAGGACATCCAGATGTTCAAGGATGCCGGCATCGCCGCCCGCGGCGAGGGCAACTTCGTGGTGTTCAACGGCCCCGATGAGCAGTTCGTTTCCGGCCGTGTGATCGGTGCCGACGGCGGCATCGGCGGCACCTACGCCGTGATGCCGGAGCTGTACCTGGCCATGAACGACCACATCAACAAGGGCGAGATCAAAGAAGCACAGGCCATCCAGTACGACGCCGACCGCATCATCTACAAGATGTGCGAAGCCCACGGCAACCTGTACGCCGTGCAGAAGGAGATCCTGCGCCGGATGTATGGTCTGGAGCTGGGCGGCGTGCGCGAGCCCATGCCCGGCCTGATCCCGGAGGATGAGCCCATCGTGGCCGAAGCACAGGCCATGATCGAAGCTGCCATCGCAAAACTGTAAAACCGAACAGCGCCCCCTCTCCGTCTCTTTTCAGAGGGGAGGCGGGCGCTTCTTTTTTGGAGGAATGCACCATGATCTGCGATACTCTGGAGCATCTGGCCCGCTACAAAGGGCTGCATCCCAATCTGGACACCGCCATCGACTACCTGCTCACCCACGACCTTTCGGCCCTGCCGAACGGCCGCACGGAGGTGGACGGTGACGAGGTATTCATCAACGTGATGGACGCCGCCCTGCACCCGGATGCAGGCTACCACCCCGAATATCACAAATTGTATGCCGACCTGCAGATCGACATCACCGGCGGCGAGGGCTGGGGCTACACCAATGAGCCCGGCGAGGAAGTCGGCAAATATGCTGTGGACTGCGGGTTCCAGGACAGCGCCAGCGTTGTGAGCGGTGCCCTGGGCGAGGGGCGGTTCGTCCTGTTCTTCCCCACGGAGCTGCACAAACCCGGCCTGGTACAGGATGGCTGTGCCAATGTGCGCAAGGCCGTTGTCAAAATCAAAATGGAGGGCTGAAACAATGGATAAAGAAAAACTGTTTGCTCAGATCAAGGGCGGTCTGATCGTCTCTTGTCAGGCACTGGAGACCGAACCGCTGTACACCAAGGAGGGCGGCGTGATGCCCCTGATGGCCAAGGCTGCCGCCATGAGCGGTGCCGTGGGCATCCGTGCTAACACCGTGCGCGACATCACCCAGATCAAGCAGGTGGTGGACCTGCCGGTCATCGGCATCATCAAAAAGGATTACCCCGGCACCCCCATGTACATCACTGTCACCATGAAGGAAGTGGACGAGCTGGTGGCCTGCGGTGTGGATATCCTGGCAGTCCAGGGCACCGGGGCCCTGCGGCCTGACGGCTCCACCTCCGCCGAGTTCATCCGTACCATCAAGGCCAAGTACCCGGATCAGCTGCTCATGGCCGACTGCGACAACTTTGAGAACGCCATGCTCTGCGCCGAAGCCGGTGCCGACTTTGTGGGCACCACCATGCGGGGCTACACCCCCGAGACCCAGGGCATCAACGACATCGACTTTGAGTTTGTGCACAAGCTGGCCACCGAGTGCCCGGCCAAGATCATTGCCGAGGGCCACATCCACTACCCGGAGCAGGCCGTCAAGGCACTGGAAGCCGGGGCCTTTGCCCTGGTGGTGGGCGGTGCCATCACCCGCCCGGCCGAGATCACGGCCCGCTTCACCGGTGCCATCAACGCCATGAACAAGTAAACGGAGACGCTGCATGAAACAGTATTTTGGCATTGACATCGGCGGCACCGCCGTCAAGCTGGGCATCGTGGACGAGACCGGCAAAGTGCTGTGCAAGGGCGAGCAGAGCGTGAACTTTGACGGCTACCAGACCCCCGTGCTGGACACCGTGCGCAAGGCCGCAAAAGAGTTTTTAACAGCACAGGCCATCCCGGTGGAGAACCTTTCCGGCATCGGCGTGTCCGCCACCGGCCAGATCGACAGCCGCAAGGGCATCGTGGCCGGTACCTGCGGCAATTTCCCCAACTACATCGGCAGCCCCATCAAGGCCGCGCTGGAGCAGGACTTCGGCCTGCCCGTCACGGTGGCCAACGACGCCAACTGCATGACCCTCGGGGAAGTGTGGGTCGGCGGGGCGCAGGGCTATACCGACGTCATCGGTGTCACGCTGGGCACCGGCGTGGGCGGCGGCATCCTGACCGGCGGCCGCCTGCTGGAAGGTGCCCGCGGTCTTGGCGGTGAGCTGTGCCACTACCGCACCCACGCACTGGACGGCGTACCCTGCACCTGTGGGGCCACCGGCTGCTGGGAGCGCTACGCCGCCACCACTGCCCTTGTGCGTGCCGCACAGGAGAAGAACCCTGCCTGGACGGACGGACGCGCCATCTTTGCCGCAGCAGAAGCCGGAAAACCGGAGGTACTGGCCCTGCTGGACGCCTGGACCAACGAGATCGCGCAGGGCCTTGCCGGCATGGTGCACATCTTCAACCCGCAGCTGATCCTGATCGGCGGCGGCGTGAGCGCCCAGCAGAAGCTGCTCATCGCCCCCATTGCCGCCAAAGTAAAGGCATCGGTGATGCCCGCCTTTGCTGAGGGGCTGGAGATCCGCGCCGCACAGTTGCACAACGACGCCGGTATGGTGGGTGCCGTATACTACTTCCGCCAGACCATGGAAGAAAAGGAGTAATTCACTGATGAAAAAGCACATTCTCTGCCTGGGCGATTCCAACACCCACGGCTATTGCGCCGACCCCAACGACTGTGCCGACCACGGCATCCGCTTCAACGAGGACGAGCGCTGGACCTGCCGCCTGCAAAAGGCGCTGGGTGACGAATATCTGGTGACCGAGGAGGGCCTTTCCGGCCGCACCACCGTGTTCGTGGACCCCATCCACGAGTCCATGGACGCCCTCAGCGTGGCCTATGCCCTGCTGAAGAGCCACGAGGTCATCGACCTGCTCATCATCATGCTGGGCACCAACGACGTGAAAGAGCGCTTTGGTGCCAACGCCGCCTGCATTGCAGCCGGTATGGAGCGCCTGATTCTCAAGGCCAAGAGCGTGGACTGCTGGGGCACCAAACAGCCCAACATTCTGGTGGTGGCACCGCCGCCCATCGGGGCCGGGTTCCATGACGCGGTCATGGGCGACGGCTGTGTGGAGAAATCCGCCGGTGTGGCCGAGCAGTTCCGCATCATCTGTGCGCGCCAGAACGTGCACTTCCTGGATGCAAAGAACTGCGAGTTCAACCAGGTGGATTTCATGCATCTGACCTGCAAAGGTCATGCTCAGCTGGCTGAGATGCTGGCAAAAGAAGTTCCTGCATTGCTCTGATTTTCTCATTTCCGGCCCCCTCCGCTGTGAGGGGGCTTTTTTTCTGCGGCTTGTATTGCGCGGATAAATGGGCTATACTCTTTGCAGATTTTTACACTTGAAAGGACACTGCCATGACCGACTATCTCCGCACGCCGGACACCCCGGCAGACACCTTGCGGGACACCCTGCTGGGTGCCCTTGTGGGCCTTGCGCGCTCCACTTCCAGCGAACCCAAGACCGAGAACACCGACGCCGTGCTCAACGCCGGGCTGCGTCTAGCAGCACAGCCGGATGCCCCGGCCGAAACGCTGCAGCGCATGCTGGACATCACCCGCGCCGAAAAGCACGCGGTGGCCCCCAACTGTGCCACCTGCGCCATGCCCTGCGGCAACACAAAGGACTATGACCTTACCCGGCTGCGCAGTGCAGCGCCCGCTGTCCAGCAGCGCAAGCTGCGGCTGCTGCAGGCCGTGTTCCGCCTGGCTGCACAGCACCCGGATGCCGACGTGCAGCTGGCCATTTACCGGGGCCTGTTCGCCTTTTCCGAGGACTGGGACGAAGAACTTCTGGACCCGGTGATCGCACAGACCGAAAAGCTTTGCCGCCGGTAAAATCTGCACGCCGCACACGCCGCATTTACCCGATTTGTTTCTCTCCGAAGTACAAAACTGTCTCCGGTCGGGAATCCCTGATTTCTGCCGGGAAACCAGAATTTCCGCTCCCCGGACGGCTGCCGGAACGTTTCTTTGCATTGCAGATCCTGTTTCCTGCCGGTTTTGCGAGATTTTTTTGGAAAAAGGCTTTACAAACGAACCGCAAAAAATTATTATATAAGTAATTTGTTTAAATCGGAACCTGCACGGCGGACCTTCACGCACCGCTGTGCTCAGAATCCAGAAAGAAGGTTTTATTATGGCTGAGAAAAAGACTCCTGCAGTTTCCCCCGCAACGGAATCTGCTGCGGACCCCAAGACCCGCAAAGCTGCCGCAAAGGCGCCTGCCCGCCGCGGCCGTCCGCCGCTGGCTCCGGAGCTGTATGTGGAACTGAACGGCAAACAGTACAACATTACCGATGTCATCGACCGTGCCAAGGCCGACTACCGCGCCACCCACAAGGTGGGCGTGCAGTCCTGCAAGGTATACGTCAAGCCGGAAGAGGGCACTGCCTACTACGTCATCAACAAGGTCTCCGGCAAACTGGACCTGTAATTTTTCTGCGTTCCGGGTGCCGCGCACCGCACGACGGAGCACAAACAAAACACGCAAAAAACGCTTCTGCAGAACTCCTGCGGAAGCGTTTTGTTTTTTGCCTGGATGCCCTGTTATTTCTTTGCGCTGCCCCAGAGGAATTTCCGCTTTTGCAGCGGATCCGGATCCGGGATCTCAAACACATAGCGCTCCGTGGCATTGATCACCGTAGTGTTTCCGCGGGTGCACACCCGGGGCAGCTTTGCGTCATAGTTCAGGTGCACATGCCCGTGCACGAACCAGGCAGGCTGGTATTCGTCCAGCAGCTCATTGAAGCACACAAAGCCCTTGTGGGCGCGGTCGGTGCCGTCGTTCAGGCCGCTGGCCGGGGCATGAGTGAGCAGGATGTCGATGCCACCCACCTTGTGCGCCTGCAGCCAGAGTTTGCGTGCCCGGCGGCGCATGGCCGCCTCGGTGTACTGGTAGGTATCTTCCTGGTTGTAGCGGAAACACCCGCCCAGCCCCATGATGCGCAGCCCGTTCCACACGAACACCTGATCATCCACACAGATGCAGCCGCCCGGCTCATCGCCCCGGTAGCTTCCGTCGTGGTTGCCGTGGACATACAAAATGGGCACGGTCGTGAAATTGGTCAGATACTCCAGATACTTCTTTGGCAGGTCCCCGCAGGAAAGGATCAGGTCGATCCCCTGCAGATGTTCCCGGGTGCCGTAGTCCCACAAGGCTTTGGAGGGCACATCCGAAATCGCAAGTATTTTCACGTCTGGTTTGCTCCGTTTTTTGTACCGTTGTGCCGGTTATTTCTCCAGACCTTTCAGATTATCCAGACCGTTGATCGCCATCAGCGTCCGGGTCTTGACGTCCAGGTCATCGTAGTGGGGCAATGCCCCCTCTACGCATTCGTCCAACCAATCCATCTCCATCAATTCCTTGGGGCTGTACACCACCGAGGCCGGGGAATGGGGCTGGTGGTTCTGGTCATAGAGCTCATCCGGGAAGATCCGCAGCTCCTCCTGGCTCAGCAGCATCTCCATCATATCCAGCAGATGCAGGGTGCCGCCGGGCAGGCCCTTCTGGTAGTTGATCTCCTCCGCACCGCTCCGCATCCCCCACCAGTAGTTGATAGCCCGGGCACCGGAGCTGCCCCAGGTGCCGTCGAAGATGGAACGGATGATCTCGGTATAAAAAGCCTCCCACTTCCACACCGGCAGGCCCAGGGGGTCCAGGGTGCCGTCCGGCAGCCTGCGGCACAGGCCGTAGTCCCGGTAAAAGCCCTCCGGCTCCTTTTGGCTGTGGGCGTAAAAGATGTCCACATCCGGGCAGTCCGAAAAATCCAGCGGCTTTGCCGGGTCCGGCAGGCAGGACCACCGCAGCACCACCCCGG
>ERZ779799.768-NODE-768-length-10123-cov-3.758641_pt1 | contig 10123 bp, 6 predicted proteins | sample MGYA00511253_ERZ779799 | MGnify/ENA primary metagenome ERZ779799 (study PRJEB29588, sample SAMEA2159541) | human gut metagenome | biome: human gut; feature: human-associated habitat; material: faeces | place: Denmark | collected 2008/2010 ...
AGCCGTCGCGCACAAAGCGGTCGCCTGCGTTCAGGCGCTCGGCCATATAGCCCTCGCGCACCTCGCCGATCAGGTTCAGTTCCGAGCAGGAAATGACAGCGCCGGTCTCATCCACCACGCCGACCACCCGGTTGATCGCATCTTTCATCTGGTAGATCACGCTTTGAAATACTCTATTGGCCATACTGGTTACCCCTTTTCCTCGTTTGTGCAAACCGCAGCGGCAGCGACTGTGATTTTTACCAATTTCGCTGCATTACAATCTATATTTTACACAAAAGAATTTACTTTTGCAACATATTTCAACAAAAAAGATAATTCTTTCTTGTTGAAATTATCTTTCGGGGCGTTTGCAGGCCAAAAAAGTGCTTTTTTGCGTGGTTCTTGGCACTATTTTAGCTTTAAAATGTGATGTTTTTTTGAAATCCGGGTGAAAAGCTGCCCTCATCCTCTGGTAATTTCTGCCACCTCATCGTCCGAAAGTTCCCGCCACTGGCCCGGAGCAAGGTTCTCGTCCAGTGCAAGCCCGCCGATGGCGTCCCGGTGCAGGCCGTTCACCCCGGCCCCGTACACGCCGAACATCCGTTTGATCTGGTGGTACACCCCCTGCTTCAGCACCACCCGCACGGTCAGGCCGTCCGGAGAAAGGGCGGTCACCTCGGCCGGGGACAGGGCCGTGCCGTCGGCCAGCGTGACCCCCGGGGCAAAGCCGGGGCGCATCTCCTCGGTGAGGGGGGTGTCCAGCGTGACGGTATAGGTCTTGGAGACATGGCGCTTCGGGGCAAGGATATCATGGGCAAATCCGCCGTCATCGGTCAGCAGCACAAAGCCGGTGCTGGTCTTGTCCAGACGGCCCGCCGGGAACAGCTCCCGCCGGGGGTAGGCATCCCCCACCAGGTCCACCACCGTGGTGTCCCGCTTATCGGTGGATGCGCTCACCACGCCTTCCGGCTTATTGAGCATGAGATAGACGAACTGCCGGTAGTTCAGGGCCTTGCCGTCCACGGCCACGGTGTCGGTTTCTTTGAGCTGGGTGTCCCCTTTTTTGCAGACGGCACCGTTCACCTGCACCCGGCCCTTGGCCAGCAGAGCCTTTGCCTCGCTGCGGGTGCACTGGGCCGTCTCGGCCAGATATTTATCCAATCGCATCTGCGGTACTCCTTTTTATGTTCTGCTACCAGTGTAGCATGGCAGACAAAATCGTGCAAGGCGCAAACACAAAAAGGAGAAGCCCGTGGGCTTCTCCTTTTTGCAATTTATACTGTCATCAGACGCTCAGGGATGCATGCTGCTCCACAGCGTCGGGGTTGGCCTGGAAGATGGGCTGCAGCACGTTGGCGATGAACTCCTCCACCTGCTGGGGTGCACGGCCCACAAAGTTCTCCGGCACCAGCCCTGCCACGATCTCCTCCTTGGTCAGGCCAAAGGCGGGGTCGGCAGCAATGCGGTCCACCATGTCGTTGGGCAGGCCTTCTTCCTTGACCTGCTTGCCGGCGGCAATGGCGTGCTGGCGCAGGCGCTCGTGCAGCTCCTGACGGTTGCCGCCCTTTTCCACGGCCTGCATCATGATGTTCTCGCTGGCCATGAAGGGCAGCTCAGCCATCAGGCGGCTGCGCACCACCTTGGGGTACACCACGATGCCGTCGGTGACGTTGAGCATGATGTTCAGGATGGCGTCGGTGGCCAGGAAGCCCTCGGCCATGGCCACGCGCTTGTTGGCGCTGTCGTCCAGGGTGCGCTCGAACCACTGGGTGCCGGTGGTGAAGCTGGGGTTCAGCACGTCCACCATCAGGTAACGGCTCAGGGCGCAGATACGCTCGCAGCGCATGGGGTTGCGCTTGTAGGGCATGGCGGAAGAGCCGATCTGGTTCTTCTCAAAGGGCTCTTCCATCTCCTTGAAGTTGGCCAGCAGGCGCAGGTCGGTGGCAAACTTCATGCAGCTCTGGCCGATGCCGGCCAGTGCGTTGAGCACAAAGGCGTCCACCTTGCGGCTGTAGGTCTGGCCGGACACCGGGATGACGGCCTTGGGGTCAAAGCCCATCTCCTCAGCAATGGAAGCGTCCACCGCGCGGATCTTGTCGGCATCGCCCTTGAACAGCTCCATGAAGGATGCCTGGGTGCCGGTGGTACCCTTGACGCCGCGCAGCTGCAGAGTAGCCAGACGGTGGTCGATCTCCTGCAGGTCCATCACCAGCTCGTTGGCCCACAGGGTGGCACGCTTGCCCACGGTGGTGGGCTGGGCAGGCTGGCAGTGGGTGTAGGCCATGCAGGGCATGTCCTTGTATTCCTCGGCAAAGCGGGCCAGCTTTGCCAGCACGCCGATGAGCTTTTTGCGCACCAGCTCCAGGCCCTGCCGCATGACGATGATGTCGGTGTTGTCGCCCACATAGCAGCTGGTGGCACCCAGATGGATGATGCCGGCTGCCTTGGGGCACTGCTGGCCGTAGGCATAAACGTGGCTCATCACGTCGTGGCGCACCAGCTTTTCGCGCTCAATGGCCACTTCGTAATTGATGTCGTCCACATGGGCTTCCAGCTCGGCCACCATGTCGGGGGTGATGTTGGTCAGGCCCTGGTTCATCTCGGCCCGTGCCAGTGCCACCCACAGGCGGCGCCAGGTGCGGAACTTGTTGTCATCGGAGAAGATGTACTGCATCTCGTCCGAGGCATACCGGGTGGAAAACGGGCTGATATAACGGTCATGCTGAGACATTGGTTGTTTCCTCCTGATGGTTTTTTATGATTGTACCATCAAACCTTGAAATAGTCCACGCCGCCCTCAAAGATCGGCTGGTACTTGTCGCCGGTAACGTTCTTGTACAGATACTCGCCGCTGCGCTCCGAGTGGCCCATCTTGCCGAACACGCGGCCGTCCGGGCTGGTAATGCCCTCAATGGCCAGCACAGACCCGTTGGGGTTGTAGCGCATATCCATGGTGGGCACGCAGTTCAGGTCAACATACTGGGTGGCAACCTGGCCGTTGTTAATCAGCTGCTGCAGCAGGCCGTCATTGCAGACAAAGCGGCCTTCGCCGTGGCTGATGGCGATCAGGTGTTCATCATCCACATTGCATTCGCTCAGCCAGGGGCTCTTGTTGGAAGCTACGCGGGTGCGCACCAGCATGCTCTGGTGGCGGTGGATGGTGTTAAAGGTTAGGGTCGGGTCGTTCTCGGTAATCGGACGGATCTCGCCATAAGGCGCAAGGCCCAGCTTAATCAATGCCTGGAAGCCGTTGCAGATGCCGAGTGCCAGGCCGTCACGCTGGTTCAGCAGACGGTTGACGGCATCGGCCACAGCGGGGTTGCGGAAGAACGCCGCAATGAACTTGGCGGAGCCGTCCGGCTCATCGCCGCCGGAAAAACCGCCCGGCAGCATCAGAATCTGGCTCTGGTCAAGCTCTTTCACCAGGGCTTCGCAGCTGGCGGCAACGTCGGCGGGGGTCAGGTTCTTCAACACCAGAATGTGCGGGTCGCCACCGGCGCGGCGGAATGCGCGTGCAGTGTCGTATTCGCAGTTGGTGCCGGGGAACACAGGGATGATAACGCGCGGGGTGGCCAGGCGCACAGCCGGGGCAACGCGCTGGAAGCAGTTGACCTTGTATTCCAGGGATTTAACTTCCTCGCCAGCCTTGAGGTAGGGGAAGACAGGCTGCAGCTTTGCTTCCCATACATCCTGCAGGTGTTGCAGGTCGATGTTTTCGCCGTTGACGTTGATGACGTAATCCACGGTGGTGGAACCGAGGAATTCACCGGCAGAAGCATCCAGAAGCTCCAGAATAACTGCGCCATAGCAGGGCTTGAACAGGTCGTCCAGGTTGATATCACGGCTCAGGGACAGGCCCACGTGGTTGCCGACGCACATCTTGAACAGTGCTTCGGCAACGCCGCCGTAACCCGGCGTTGCTGCGGCCAGCACCTTGCCTTCGTCGATCATCTGCTCCACGATCTTGTAGATGGAAAGCAGGCTGCCGATCTCCGGCATGCCGTCCTTGTACTGCGGCTTCAGGATGACAACAGAGCTGTTGGCTTTCTTGAACTCAGGGCTCATGACGTTGGCGGTGTTGCCAATGGCGGTGGCAAAGCTGACCAGCGTGGGGGGAACATCCAGGCCTTCAAAGCTGCCGGACATACTGTCCTTGCCGCCGATGGAAGCAATGCCAAGGCCCATCTGGGCATCCAGCGCGCCAAGCAGGGCGGCCAGCGGCTTGCCCCAGCGTTCGGGGGCAGTGTTCAGGTGCTCAAAATATTCCTGGAAAGTCAGGTACATATCCTTGTGGCGGAAACCGGCGCAAACCAGTTTGGTCACGCTTTCCACAACGGCCATGTAAGCGCCGCGGTAGGGGTCCGCTTCAGTCAGATAGGGGTTAAAGCCCCAGGCCATGCCGGAGCAGGTGGTGGTTTCGCCATCCACCGGCAGTTTGGCAGCCATGGCCATGGTGGGGGTCAGCTGGTATTTACCGCCGTAAGGCATCAGCACGGTGGAAGCGCCGATGGTGGAGTCAAACCGCTCGCCCAGGCCTTTCTGGCTGCAAACGTTCAGGTCGCCAACCAGGTTTTCCAGCTTTTCGGCAAAGGTGGAACCGGCCCACTGGGGCTGCCATACCGTGCCGGGCAGAACATGCACATCGGCATGGCGCTCGGCACCGTTGGAGTTCAGGAACTCGCGGGAAAGGTCCACGATGGCAACGCCGTTCCAGTTCTCGCGCATCCGCTTTTCCTCGGTAACGGTAGCAACCACGGTGGCTTCCAGGTTTTCCTCATTGGCAAGGGCAATGAACTTTTCGGCATCCTCAGCGGCAACGGCAACAGCCATGCGCTCCTGGCTTTCGCTGATAGCCAGCTCGGTGCCGTCCAGGCCCTCGTACTTCTTGGTAACTTTGTTCAGGTCAATGTTCAGGCCGTCGGCCAGCTCGCCGATGGCAACGGAAACGCCGCCTGCGCCAAAGTCGTTGCAGCGCTTGATCATGCAGCAGGCGTCCTCGCGGCGGAACAGGCGCTGCAGCTTACGCTCAATGGGGGCGTTGCCCTTCTGCACCTCGGCACCGCAGGTTTCCAGGCTGGTCAGCTTGTGGGCCTTGCTGGAGCCGGTAGCGCCGCCAATGCCGTCACGGCCGGTGCGGCCGCCCAGCAGGATGATCACATCGCCGGGCTGGGGCTCTTCGCGGCGGACATGGCTGGCCGGGGTAGCACCCACAACAGCGCCGATCTCCATACGCTTTGCCACATAGCCGGGGTGGTACAGTTCAGCAACCTGGCCGGTGGCAAGGCCAATCTGGTTGCCATAGCTGGAATAACCGGCAGCAGCAGTGGTAACCAGCTTGCGCTGGGGCAGCTTGCCGGGCATGGTTTCGGCAACCGGCTTGAGCGGGTCGCCTGCGCCGGTCACGCGCATGGCCTGGTAAACATAGCTGCGGCCGGACAGCGGGTCACGGATGGCACCGCCGATGCAGGTAGCAGCGCCGCCGAACGGCTCAATCTCGGTGGGGTGGTTGTGGGTCTCGTTCTTGAAGAGGAACAGCCAATCCTGCAATTCGCCGTCCACATCGCACTTGATTTTGACGGTGCAGGCATTGATCTCTTCGCTCTCGTCCAGGTTCTGCAGGATGCCGCGCTGTTTCAGGGCCTTGGCGCCGATGGTGGCCAGGTCCATCAGGGTGCGGTTCTTTTTATCGCGGCCGGTCTCGGCACGCAGGGCCATGTAACGGTCAAATGCAGCCTGCACAACTTCGTCGTCAATCTTGACATCGTTCAGGATGGTGCCGAAGGTGGTGTGACGGCAGTGGTCAGACCAGTAGGTATCGATCAGGCGGATTTCGGTAATGGTCGGGTCGCGCTGTTCAGATTTGAAGTAGTTCTGGCAGAACACAATGTCGGCGTGGTCCATGGCCAGGCCCTTTTCATTGCGGAAATTCTCCAACGCAGCGTCATCCAAAGCGCAGAAGCCGTTCAGGGTTTCCACAGCGGTGGGCACGGCAAATTCCATTTTCAGGGTATCGCGGGTGTCCAGGCTGGCCTCGCGGGCTTCCACCGGGTTGATGACGTACTTCTTGATGGCTTCCAGATCCTCTGCGCTCAGCTCGCCGTCCAGCAGGTAGATGCGGGCACTGCGCACAGACGGACGCTCGCCTTGGCTCAGCAGCTGGATACACTCGGAAGCAGAATCTGCACGCTGGTCAAACTGGCCGGGCAGATACTCCACAGCAAACACCGTCTTGGCGGTGGGCAGCTCAGTATAGGTCACATCGACTGGCGGTTCGCTGAACACGGTGGGGATGGCTTTCTCAAACAGGTCGCGGTCAATGCCTTCCACATCATAGCGGTTCAACAGGCGCAGAGCTTTCAGGCCCTTAATGCCAACCAGCTCAACCAGTTCATGCTTCAGGCCCTGGGCTTCGCCGTCAAAGCCGGGCTTTTTTTCTACATAAATGCGGTAAACCATTCTTGTTTAACCCTCCTGTGCTTTCATTGCCGCAAGGGCACGGGCACCAATATCACTGCGGCGGTGCAGTTTGTCAAAATGGATGCAGTCAGCAGCGGCGTAAGCCTTTTTCAGGGCTTCGGGCAGGGTGGCGGCGGTTGCCGTTACACCCAGCACGCGGCCGCCGTTGGTAACCAGCTTGCCATCCTTGATGGCGGTACCGGCATGGTACACGGTCACATCGGCAGCACCGGGCACCTGGCCATTCTCCAGGCCGGTGATCTCCTTGCCCTTTTCATAGGCAACGGGGTATCCGCCGGAAGCCAGCACCACACAGGCGGCAGCGCCATCACTGAACTTGACCTCGGTCTTGTCCAGCGTGCCGTTGGTGCAGGCCTGCATCACGGTCAGCAGGTCACTTTCCAGCAGGGGCAGTACTACCTGGGTTTCGGGGTCGCCAAAGCGGCAGTTGTATTCAATCACCTTGGGGCCGTCCGGGGTCAGCATCAGGCCAAAGTACAGGCAGCCCTTAAAGGGGCAACCCTCTGCCTGCATGGCGGCAACCGTAGGCAGGAAAATCTTCTCCATGCACTCGGCGGCAATGGCGGGGGTGTAGCAGGGGTTGGGGGCAACGGTGCCCATGCCGCCGGTGTTCAGGCCCTCGTCATGGTCCAAAGCGCGCTTGTGGTCCATGCTGGAAACCATCGGCTTGACGGTTTTGCCATCACAGAAGGACAGCACGCTGACTTCCGGCCCGGTCAAAAATTCTTCCACCACAACATGGTTGCCGGAAGCGCCGAACTTTTTGTCCAGCATGATTTCCTTTACGCCATCGGCGGCTTCCTGCTCATTCTGGCAGATCAGCACGCCTTTGCCCAGCGCCAGGCCATCCGCCTTGATAACAACCGGGTACTTGCCCTTGCTGCGGATGTAATCCATCACCTTGGCGGGGTCATCAAAGGTTTCATAGCCGGCGGTGGGAATGCCGTATTTTTTCATCAGGTCCTTGCTGAACACCTTGCTGGCTTCAATGCGGGCGGCAGCGGCATCCGGGCCAAAAGCAGGGATGCCCACCTTGGCCAAAGCATCCACCATGCCAAGGGCAAGGGGATCGTCCTGTGCAACAACAACATAATCAAAGGCTTCTGCCTTGGCAAAGGCGACCATGGCGTCTACATCCGTTGCAGAGATGTTTTTGCAGGTGGCATCGTAACCAATGCCGCCGTTGCCAGGGGCACACCAGATATCGCCGCAGTCGGGGCTTTTTTTCAGCGCGCGGATAATGGCGTGTTCACGCCCGCCGCCGCCAACAACCAGAATTTTCATGGCAAACTCCTTAGCTTGAAATGAAAAAAGAATAATGAATAAAGAATAATGAAGGTGGACCGCGTTGCTGCGCACCGCTTAAAAAATATTAGAACTCTAATATCCAAAACCGTGCCGCTTGCGGCACACCTTCATTCTTAATTATTCTTTATTATTTATTATTTAGCAAAAACTTCGTTTTTGCTTAGTGGTGGAACAGCCGGATACCACAGAACGCCATGGCAATGCCGTACTTGTTGCAGGTGGCAATAACCTGATCATCGCGGATGGAGCCGCCCGGCTGCACAATGGCGGTCACACCGCTGCGGCGGGCGCGCTCAATGTTGTCCCCAAAGGGGAAGAATGCATCACTGCCCAGGGCAACATTCGTTACCTTGCTCAGCCAGGCTTTCTTTTCCTCGGCAGTCAACGGGGCAGGCTGCACAGTAAAGGTTTCGGCCCAAACGTCATCCCCAATCACATCCTCCGGGGTATCGCCGATGTAAACATCAATGGCGTTGTCGCGGTTGGGCTTGGCGATATCGTCACGGAAGGGCAGGTTCAGCACCTTGTCCATGTGGCGCAGCTGCCAGTTGTCGGCCTTCTGGCCTGCCAGACGGGTGCAGTGGATGCGGCTCTGCTGGCCTGCGCCCACGCCGATGGTCTGGCCGTGGTAGGTGTAGCACACGCTGTTGGACTGGGTGTACTTGAGGGTGATGAGGGCAATGACCAGATCGCGTTTCTGCTCTTCGGTCACGTCCTTGTTCTCGGTGACCCAGTTGTTCAGCATGGTGTCGGCGTTGATCTCCAGCTCGTTGCGGCCCTGCTCAAAGGTGATGCCGTACACCTGCTTGTGCTCGATGGGTGCGGGCTTGTAGGCGGGGTCGATGGCCACCACGTTGTAGTTGCCCTTCTTTTTGCTGGACAGGATGGCCAGTGCTTCCGGCTCGTAGCCCGGTGCGATGATGCCGTCGGACACCTCGTGCTGGATCAGCTTTGCGGTGGGCACGTCGCACACATCCGACAGGGCGATCCAGTCGCCGAAGGAGGACATGCGGTCGGCACCGCGGGCGCGGGCGTAGGCGCAGGCCAGCGGGGACAGCTCTGCATCCGGGGCGATGTGGTACATCTTGCGCTCCACCTCGGTGAGGGGCAGACCCAGGGCGGCACCCGCCGGGGACACATGCTTGAAGGAGGCTGCTGCGGGCAGGCCGCAGGCAGTTTTCAACTCCTTGACCAGCTGGATGGAGTTGAGGGCATCCAGAAAATTGATGTAGCCGGGCTTGCCGTTCAGAACAGTAACGGGCAGGTCAGAGCCATCTTCCATATAAATGCGGCTGGGCTTCTGGTTGGGGTTGCAGCCGTACTTCAGTGCGAGTTCATTCATTGGTGCATCCTCCTTATTTCTCTATTGTTTTAGTCCTGTTTTTCCTCTGCGTCAAGCTTTTTGAGCAGTTCCAGCTCTTCGGGCAGCAGCTCCGGCTCTTCGGGGTCGTCCAGATCGCTGCACACGGCGTCGTATTTGTTGAAGATCATGTCGCCGCTCTCGCCGCTCTCCAAGTCGATGACCCGGGCGAACAGGCTCACCTTGTTGTCGGCGTTCAGGCTGCTCCACAGGCCGTGGGCAAAGTCGCCGAGGGTGCGGGGGCAGGCAAAGCGCAGCGGCTCGCCCTCAAAGCTGGGGATGGGGCTGCCGTTGTGCTTGTAGGTGCTGATGAAGTGGCCCTCTCCGGCCACGGGCTGGGGGTAATCAAAGAAATAGCGCTGCACGCTGTCGCCGTTGCCGTCGGCAGACTTGAGGATGCTCATCTGGTAGCTGCCGTCCGCATACACCACCGCAGAGATGCGGGGGGTGTAGTTGGGGCCGTCCGGCTCAAAGGTGCGGGTGCGCAGTGCATCCGCAAAGCTCTTGCCCTGGCTCATCAGGTCATAGATGGTGTCGGTCTGGTCGCCGTTGGTCACGATGTGGGTACGGCCCAGCGTCAGCACCGGGTTATAGATGATCAGGCTGGGGTCCTCCAGCTTGGCGGGGTCCGCTGCCATGGTGCAGATGCCACCGCGCTCCGGCACAGGGTCGAACACGCGGTTACGGCTGTTCTCGCTGCGGCCCATGATGAAGTAGCCGATGAACATCTGTCGGCCGTCCGGGGCCTTTGCCACCGCAATGCCGCGGCCGGGGTATTCGTTGGAGGCCAGATATTCGTTCAGGTCGATCTTTTCCATTGTTGTTCTCCTTTACGGATAACGACCTCGCCCTCTCCGTCAGCGCTGACGCGCTGCCACCTCCCCCAAAGTGGGAGGCTTTGGCAATCCACACAAAGTTCATGGTTTTGCCAAGGGCTCTCCCTTTGGGAGAGCTGGACGCGAAGCGGCCTGAGAGGGCGAGCCAGTTTATTTTTTT
>ERZ779799.775-NODE-775-length-10068-cov-3.471487_pt1 | contig 10068 bp, 7 predicted proteins | sample MGYA00511253_ERZ779799 | MGnify/ENA primary metagenome ERZ779799 (study PRJEB29588, sample SAMEA2159541) | human gut metagenome | biome: human gut; feature: human-associated habitat; material: faeces | place: Denmark | collected 2008/2010 ...
GGACGCTTTTCTTTTATAAATTCAACACCCCCAGCCATACCCACCACCTTCGATTTTCCAAATGATTTTCTTTTCTTTTCGCACCGCTTGCACTATCTTTGCATAAGATAGGCGGCGTCTTGGCCTAAAGATCAAACAGCGTTTGTCTTTCCGCTCTCGACTTGCACTATCTTTGCATACATACAATAAAAGGAAAAGAAACAATGAGCAAATATAACATTTTCAGATTTGCATGCGTAGTGCTGCTGTGGCTTGCACTGTGCTACATATTGATCACCAGGAGTCAGGTTGTCGACTTCCGTGTTGTCTTCGCCATCATTGCCTCCGGCATAGTTATATTCGTTCCTATTTATAAGAAATACAAACGTGGAAAAGAAAACTGATACATATCCGCTGCTGTCGAAAATAAATTCGCCTGCAGACCTGCGCAGACTGCCGGTGACAGAGTTGCCAGCCGTATGCCGGGAGTTGCGGTCGTTTCTAATCGACTCGCTGTCGGACAACCCAGGACACTTTGCATCGAGCATGGGCGCTGTGGAAATCACCGTTGCACTCCACTACGTGTTCGACACCCCTTACGACCGCGTCGTGTGGGACGTTGGACACCAAGCCTACAGCCATAAGATTCTTACCGGCCGCCGCGATGCGTTTGCCACAAACCGCAAAATGGGAGGTCTGAGCGGATTTCCGAATCCTGAGGAGAGTGAATACGACAGCTTCATTGCCGGCCACGCCTCCAATTCAATATCCGCGGCTCTCGGCATGGCGATAGCGTCGCGCATCAAGGGCGAGCCTCGCCGCAATGTAATTGCCGTGATTGGCGACGCCTCAATAGCCGGAGGCTTGGCGTTTGAGGGACTCAACAACGCAGCCGCATCCAAGAGCAACCTGCTCATCGTGCTGAACGACAACGATATGGGAATCGCCAACAACGTCGGGTCGCTCAACAAATACCTGGTGAACATCACCACATCAAAAAGCTACAACACGCTGCGCTACAAGGTGTATCGATTCTTCCGCAAGTTCCACCTTATAACTGAGAGTCACCGCGGAATAATACTTAGGTTCAACAACAGTCTGAAATCACTGATTTCACGACAACAAAACATATTCGAGGGGTTGAACATACGCTATTTCGGGCCATACGACGGACACGACGTCGTCCGCCTGGTGCGTGTGTTTTCCGACCTCAAGGCGATGGACGGCCCGATACTGCTCCATCTGCGCACGGTGAAGGGCAAAGGCTACGCCCCCGCCGAAGAGAATCCATGCTTATGGCATGCTCCCGGCAAATTCAACAAAGAGACCGGCGACTTGATAAAGTCGGCCGACGACGGACGTCTGAAATACCAGGACGTGTTTGGAAAGACGCTGGTGGAACTGGCTGAGAAAAACCAAGCCATTGTGGGCATAACAGCCGCCATGCCGACCGGATGCTCGATGACGTTCATGCAGGAACGGTTCCCCAAACGCACGTTCGACGTGGGCATCTCCGAGGGGCATGCCGTTACATTCTCCGGCGGACTGGCCAAAGACGGCGCCCGCCCGTTCTGCTGCATCTACTCAACCTTCCTGCAGCGGGGCTTTGACGAGATTATCCACGACGTGGCAATCCAAAACCTCCCTGTCACTTTCTGCATCGACCGCGCCGGCATCGTCGGCGAGGACGGCGTGACCCATCACGGACAATTCGACCTCGCATACCTGCGCGAGATTCCCAATATGGCAATCGCCTCGCCTCTCGACGAGCATGCGTTGCGCAACCTGATGTTCACCGCCCAAAACGGCGACCACGGCCCATTTGCCATCCGCTATCCGCGCGGCAAATGCGAGCATACCGACTGGCAAAGCGAGATGCAGGAAATCAGCATCGGCAAGGGAAGAATGCTTAAAGACGGCAACGACATCGCCGTGCTGTCGCTCGGCCCCATCGGCAACGATGCGGCAAGAGCCATCGACGCCGCCGAGAAAGACGGCATAAGCGCAGCCCACTACGACATGGTGTTTCTGAAGCCTCTCGACGAAGAGCTGGTAAAGGATGTGGCAACGAAGTTCAAGCACATCATCACCGTTGAAGACGGCTGCATCACCGGAGGTCTCGGCACTGCAGTGATGGAATGCGTCAACAAAAACGGACTGCAGTCCATCGTGCATCGTGTCGGCATCCCCGACAGGTTTGTGAAGCAAGGCACCGTGGCACAGCTCTACAAACAATGCGGAATGGACAGTGAGAGCATTAAAGAATTAATCATAAGCTTAGCAGGAGACAGCAAAAAATGAAAATAGTCATTGCAGGCGCAGGCGAAGTTGGCACACACCTGGCGAAACTGCTTTCAAAAGAAGGCCTCGACATAATTCTGATTGACAACGATGAGAACAAACTGCACGCCATCGATGCCAACTACAATCTTATGACAATGACCGGAAGCCCTACCGCTTTCAAAGTGCTGAAAAATGCCAAAGTAGACAAATGCGACCTGTTTATCGCCGTAACGCCATTCGAGACGCGCAACATCGTGTCGTGCTCGTTTGCCAAGAAACTCGGAGCACGGAAAACGGTGGCACGCATCGACAACTATGAGTTTCTGAAACCCGAGTATCAGCAATATTTTGCCGAGATGGGCGTTGACGACCTGATTTATCCGGAAAATTTCGCTTCCCTTGAAATCAAAACCGCGCTGCAACACTCTTGGGCGCGCAACTGGTTTGAGCTTTACAATGGCGAGCTGATACTGACCGGCATAAAACTGCGCGAGAACTGCCAAATCGTAGGAATGAAGCTCAAAGACCTAGCAATGGAGGGACATCCGTTTCACATCTGCGCAATCAGACGCCAACACGAGACCATCATCCCGCGAGGCGACGACCACCTGGAACTCAACGACATAGCCTACTTCATCTATCAGCCCGACAGCATGAAATACATTATGCAGATATGCGGCAAGCAGGAGAAATCAATAAAGAAAATTCTAATCATGGGAGGAAGCCGCATTGGTGTGCAACTTGCCAACATGCTCGACGACTCCTATAAGATAAAATTCATTGAAAACGACCGCGAGAAATGCTACAAACTCGTTGAGCGAATCCCCGCCTACTGCTCGGTGGCAAACGGCGACGCGCGCGACATCGACCTGCTGCGCGAAGAAGGAATAGCCGACTACGACGCCTTCATCGCACTCACCGACAGCTCGGAGACAAACATCCTTGCCTGCCTGACGGCAAAAGAGTTCGGTGTCTGGAAATCGATAGCCGAGGTTGAAAACATCCAGTTTATCGCCGAAGCAGAGAACTTGAACATCGGCACCGTAATCAACAAGAAACTGCTTGCCTCGAGCAAAATTTTCCAAATTCTGCTCGATTTCGACTCGTCAAACGCCAAATGCCTGGCACTTGCCGACGCCGAAGTGGCTGAAATCACGGCAAGCGAGAAGTCGAAAATAACCAAAGCGCCAGTAAAGGACCTGAAACTGTCGCACGACATGACCATCGGCGGACTGACACGCAACGGACGCGGAATGCTCGTAAACGGCCAGACTCAGATTCAGCCGGGCGACCACGTGTTGGTGTTCTGCCTGTCGGGCGCCATCCACAAAATCGAAAAGATGTTTCATTGACAACAGATGATGATATTCGCAAAAAACAATAATCTAAACTTTGCCGTGGTGGTAAAACTGCTCGGAATGCTGCTGCTCATAGAAGCCGCATTCATGCTTCCGTCAGCCATCGTCAGTTTCGCCTACCACGAAACCGCGGCAATGTGGAGTTTCATCTACTCCATCGCCATCACCGTCGGAGCCGGAGCGTTGGGCTTCCTGCTCCCCGTAAGAAACCACGACATGGGCAGACGGGAAGGCTTCCTGCTCACCAGCCTCACATGGGTGGTGTTTTCATTCTTCGGCATGCTGCCGTTCATCTTCGACCCGTGCGGGCTGCCTGTTCCAGACGCCTTCTTCGAAACAATGTCGGGACTCACCACCACCGGAGCATCGACAATGGAATCGGTTGAAAACCAGTCGCACGGCATTCTTCTATGGCGTTCCGTCACCCATTTCATCGGCGGTATGGGAATCATCCTGTTCACGCTTGCCGTCATCCCTATGCTCAACAAACAGAGCGGACTGCAGCTTTTCAACGCCGAGGTGACCGGTCTGACACACGAGAAAATCCGTCCACGCATCAGCAACACCGCGAAAACCCTGTGGACAATCTACATCGCGCTCAACATCATCTTGATCATACTGCTATGGGCAGGGCCGATGAACCTGTTTGAGGCAATATGTCATGGAATGTCGACAATCGCCACCGGTGGATTCTCCACCCGCGACAGCAGTATCGCCGACTTCAACTCCAATTACATAAAAATCGTGATGACGATTTTCATGTTTATCGCCGGCATCAGCTTCAGCCTCATCTACCGCGTTTCGAAAGGCGACTTCAAAAGCCTGATAAAAAACGACGTGGCACGCTGGTATTTCTTCATTGCCATAGGCGCGGCAGCGGCGATTACAGCCATCGAATACGTCCAAAGCGACGAACCGCTGAGCCAGCTTGTCGTCGACATCCCGTTTCAAACCATCTCCGACATCACATCCTCAGGCTTCAACGCCACCGACATAAACCTGTGGCACCACGGTTCGATAATGATTGTCATAGCCCTGATGATGATTGGCGCCTGCGCCGGATCGACCACCGGCGGTATCAAAATCGACCGTCTGGTGCTGATTGTGAAGAATCTAAAGAACGAGATGTACCGCATACTTTTCCCCAACGCAATCAATCCAGTGCGCGTCAACGGCAAAGTGCTGTCAAACGACATGACCGCCAAAGTATGCGCCTTTCTGCTGCTCTTCGCGCTGTCGCTGTTTGTCGGCTCCCTGGCGCTGTCGCTGTCGGACATCAATCTGTTTGACGCCATCTTCACATCCATGTCGTGTCTGAGCAACAACGGACTCGGCTATGGATTCACCGGACAGAATTTCGCCGACATCAACCCATTCGGGAAGTGGGTGCTTTCATTCCTCATGCTTGTAGGCCGTCTGGAGTTCTCCGCAGTGATGATTTTATTGACCAAAGCATTTTGGAGTAAGTAGCATTTTTAGTATTTTTGTAGATACTTTTTCAAACAATTAAACAATCATACAGTGAGCTTAAATACAGAAGATTACAGAGGCCCTGTCTACGGCAATCAAGAGCAAGAGATGGTTGAAGTGGAAGGCACGCCTTTAAACATACCGGGGAACAAAGACAAAGAAAAGAAACGCAACCGGAAACAAAAGCAGAAAAGCAGCGGAGAGAATCCTATTGTAGCCTTCTTCACCGACAAGCGTTTCCGCATTGTGTTTGGAACAATACTCATGCTGTCTGCCATCTTTCTGCTCATCAGCGGAATCTCTTATTTCGCATATGGCGCGGCAGACCAAAGCCTCGTGACGGCACATCCGATTCTTGCCAATGCCGAGAGCAACAACATCAAGAACTATGGCGGTCCGTTAGGCGCGTTCCTGTCGGAATTCTTCTTCAACCAGGGTTTCGGCATCGGCACGTTCTTCCTGATATACATGCTTGCCGCCCTGTCGTTGAAAGTGTTCGGAAAATACAAATACCGCACATCGTCGACCATACTGATCTCGATGGTGGCTATGGTCACCGTCTCCAGCCTGTTCGGTTTTATCGATGTCGAGATGGGCAGTCTTACATTCTTTGCCGTCGGAGGCGCACACGGTCACTATCTCAACCAATTCTGCGAGAGCGTAGCCGGTCCGTTCGGATGCATCGCGCTCAACATCCTGCTGCTGGTCATTCTGATTGCGTTGACCATCAATTCATTGATGCACATCTACCTATGCGTCAAGGAATTAATCGCCAACTACCGGCTGAAACAACTGCAGAAGAAACACGAGCAGGAGATTGAACGACGCAACACGTTCGACGAGTCGGACAACGAAAAGAAGCTGGAAGAAAAAGCGGCACCCAAAAAAGAGCATCGCGGCATCGCATTCAAGCACGACGACGTAGAAGTGGCTGAAAGCGAGCCTGTAGAAGCCGAAGTGTTTGAGGCTGTTGCCGAGCCAGAGACACCATCCGCCGCTCCCGTAATCACCGACCAGCCCCGATCAGCCGAAGCCCCTGCCGAGGCCGTAGAGATGAAAGAGATAGAAAAAGCCGACAACATTGCAGAAAAGCCTTTTGACCCTACCGCAGAATTGTCGAAATACAAATTTCCTCCCACATCATTGCTGCGCGACATCCCCGACACCGGAAAAAGTGTCGACGTAGATGAGCAGGAAGAGAACAAAGCCACAATCACAAAAACACTAAGCGATTACGGTATTGAGATACGCAGCATCGAGGTGTGTGTAGGACCTACCGTAACCCTTTATGAGATTATCCCGGCAGAGGGCGTGCGCATCTCAAAAATCAAGAATCTCGAGGACGACATCGCACTGAGCTTGTCGGCCCTCGGCATACGCATCATCGCCCCCATCCCAGGCAAAGGCACAATCGGCATCGAGGTGCCGAACAAAGACAAACGCACCGTGTCGATGCGCGACGTGATCGAGTCGAAGAAGTTTCAAGACTGCAAATACGAGCTGCCTATCGCCATGGGATGCACAATCTCAAACGACGTGTTTATCGCCGACCTGGCAAAAATGCCGCATATTCTCGTGGCAGGCGCCACGGGTATGGGTAAATCGGTGGGATTGAACGCAATCGTGACCTCGCTGCTCTACAAAAAGCACCCGTCGGAACTCAAATTCGTGATGATAGACCCGAAAATGGTGGAATTCAGCATGTACTCAAAACTTGAATACCACTACATTGCAAAAATGGAGGGCGAGGACGAATGCATCGTGACCGACATGAACAAGGCAGTGGCAACACTGAAGTCGCTCGTGGCAGAGATGGAAAACCGTCTGCTGCTGCTGCGCGACGCCAACGTGCGCAACATCAAGGAATACAACACCAAATTCATCCAACGCCGGCTCAACCCGGAGAAAGGGCACAAATTCATGCCCTACATCGTGGTTATCATCGATGAGCTTGCCGATTTGATTATGAACATCGGCCGCAAGGAAGTTGAAATTCCAATCTCACGCATCACGCAAAAGGCGCGAGCCGTGGGAATCCATATGATTCTCGCCACTCAGCGACCGTCGACCGACATCATCACAGGCGTAATCAAAGCCAACTGTCCAGGACGAATCGCGTTCCGCGTGACACAGATGGTTGACTCGCGCACAATCCTCGACCGCTCAGGCGCACAGCAGCTTATCGGCCGTGGCGATATGCTCATCAGCTACAACAACGAGATTACACGTGTGCAGTGCGCATTTGTCGACACTCCGGAAGTCGAGGCGATAGCAAACTATATTGACGAGCAGGTTGGTTTTGACAGCGCATACATGCTGCCAGAGTACACACCCGACATGGAAGGCGGAAACAATTCCGGCGGTCAAGGCGGAGGACTCGGCTCGATAAGCGACCGCGACTCACTGTTTGAGGAGGTGGCAAAACAACTCGTAAACGGCGAGCTCAACCCATCGACATCAGGCATACAGCGGCGGTATTCCATCGGCTACAACCGCGCCGGACGGCTTATGGACCAGCTGGAGGCTGCCGGCATTGTCAGCGCAAGCCAGGGAGGCAAGCCGCGCCAAGTGCTGATGGACCCAATAAACCTGCAGAGTCTGCTGGACAATTAATTAACAAACAAACGACAATGAAAAAATTTATTTTACTTGCGATATTGGCAATTGCCTCGCTCTCCGCCGCTGCGGGAACGGGCGACGCCGTTTTCAACAAAGCCATCGCGGCATACAAATCAGCCAAGGGCATCGCCGTGAAATATTCGATGACAGGAGCCGTGGGCAACTCGTCGGGCGAAATAATAATGCAGGGCAACAAATTCTGCATCACGGCCTCAAACATGATTTGCTGGTACAACGGAAAGACTCAATGGAGCTACTCCACCATGAGCAACGAAGTGAGCATCATGGAGCCCACGGCAAGCGAGCTGCAGGTGGTGAATCCGTTCTCCGTGATCAGCAATTTCCAGACTGCCTACACGGCAACGCTGATGAAAGGCAACGCCAGCAGCAACATCGTGCAACTGAAACCCAAGAACGCACGCACATCGCAGTTCAGCCAAGTGGTGGTGACCATAGCCAAAAAGACCAATCTCCCATCGAAGATTATAGCCACAATGCGCGACAAATCAAAAATATCCATCACCCTAAGCGGCTACCGGACAGGGGGCAACTTCCCGGCGTCCACTTTCGTCTACAACAAAAAATATGTCCCGGCAGGCACCCAAGTGGTCGACCTCCGATAAACTTAAAGCATCATAACAATGGAAAATATATCGACAAAATGCCTGATAATAGGCTCAGGACCCGCTGGATACACCGCAGCAATCTACGCCTCGCGCGCAAACCTCTCTCCTATCCTCTTCGAAGGCATGCAGCCTGGCGGACAGCTGACCACGACAAGCGAGATTGAGAATTTTCCGGGCTATCCGGAAGGAATCGGCGGTTTTGAAATGATGGACGAACTGCGCCAACAGGCCGAACGCTTCGGCACCGACGTGCGCGACGGAGAAATCACATCCGTCGACTTTTCAAAACGCCCGTTTACAGCCACAACCGACGACGGCACGGCGATAAAAGCCGACACCGTAATCATTGCCACTGGCGCGTCGGCAAAATATCTCGGCATCGACGACGAGCAGCGTTATGCCGGACGCGGCGTGTCGGCATGCGCCACCTGCGACGGTTTCGTCGACCGCAAAAAGACTGTCGCCGTAGTGGGCGGAGGTGACACGGCATGCGAGGAAGCCTCATATCTGAGCAACCTTGCAGACAAAGTGTATATGATTGTGCGCAAGGACTACCTGCGGGCATCGAAAGTGATGCAGCGGCGCGTTATGGAAAATCAGAAAATCGAAATCTTTTTCAACACAAACACCGTCGGACTTTTCGGCGACGCCAAAGTGGAAGGCGCGCATCTTGTGCGCTTTAAAGGCACTGACCGTGAAGAAACCTTCGACATTGCCATCGACGGATTCTTCCTCGGCATCGGACACCGCCCGAACACCGACATCTTCGCCAACCAGATTGCCCTTGACGAGCAAGGCTACATCAAGACCGACGGAGTGACCACCGCCACAAACATCCCGGGAGTGTTTGCCGCCGGCGACGTAGCCGACCCCCGCTACCGACAGGCCATCACATCTGCCGGAATGGGATGCAAAGCCGCCCTCGACGCCGAGCGTTTCCTTGTGGAACAAGAATAACGCACAACGAGGAAAAACGCAATTTCTTGTGCTGCCAAATAAAAAAATATGAAAAAATTTCTTTTTTCCCATAAAAGAGTTTACCTTTGTCGCTACAACTGATAAAAAAACAATATTTGCAAACCATTAAAAGAAATTGCCTATCGAATCTACATTACTCGTTATTAACAAAATACTGATTAATGGAAGATCTTAATCTGCTTTCGGACGAGACGTTGGTTTCTCTGTTTGCAAAAGGAGAAAACTCCGCGTTCGATGAGTTGTTGCAACGTCATCAGAACCGCATCTTTTCATACATACTGAATATTGTCAAAGATAAAGAATTGGCAGACGACTTGTCTCAAGAAACGTTTGTCAAAGCCATTGTCACAATAAAGCAAGGCCGCTACACCGAGAACGGCAAGTTCTTGGCGTGGATTATGCGCATTGCCCACAACCTCACCATCGACTTCTTCCGCCAGGAAAAACAGATGGCGCAGGTGTCGTGCGACAACGAGGACATAGACATCCTCAACCGCAAGGAGCTAAGCGAAGAAACAATTGAGGACTCAATCGTCCGCCATCAGATTCTCGCCGATGTGAAAGTGCTTGTGCAATCGTTGCCGGAACTGCAGCGCGAAGTGCTTGAGATGCGCTACTATCTCAATATGAGCTTCAAGGAAATCGCCGATGCGACAGGTGTGAGCATCAACACCGCCCTCGGACGTATGCGCTACGCAATCCTCAACCTCCGCCGCATTGCCAACGAGCACCACATCTCCCTGTCGGTGTAACAG
>ERZ779799.782-NODE-782-length-10007-cov-5.451166_pt1 | contig 10007 bp, 8 predicted proteins | sample MGYA00511253_ERZ779799 | MGnify/ENA primary metagenome ERZ779799 (study PRJEB29588, sample SAMEA2159541) | human gut metagenome | biome: human gut; feature: human-associated habitat; material: faeces | place: Denmark | collected 2008/2010 ...
AACATTAGTACATCCCCAAAGAACATATATTAAAGGGGGCTGTCTCAAAATGCGGATCGCAAGAGAACAGCCCTCGTCAAACGTTGGAAAAAGCCGTGAAAATCCAGCTTTATCGGATTTTCACGGCTTTTTTGTTTGGCTATTTTTTAGAAAATGTTATTTTGAGACAGCCCCTTTTACAGCAATATCATTTTAGTGAATCATCTGAAAATACTTCAGTGCCTCCATAATCGCCGCCTCTTTTTCCGGCGGACACTGCGGCACCTTCGCATCTTCCTTCTTTGACAGATTATAATTCTGTCCCACATCCAGACCACATTTCCGCTTAACCTGGGAGATATACAGGCTGGACACCTTCAATTCATGCTTTTCCAGTACATACCCCTTGATTTCATCATAAGTGGCCTTACTCTCCGCAGCAGTCAAATCCAGCTCGTCCGTCTTAATCTCAACCTCGATATGTTGCTTTGCATTTAGTTTGGACAATAAACATACTGTCTCAACGGTATTCCCTTTGTCCCACAAAAGCTCCGTAACTTCCCCGCCATCCTTGAACACCGGAAAATTCAGACCAATCCGCTTTAGCGGATATTCAGACTCGTCATTCCTGTAAATTTCAATTTCCTTAATCAAGGCTGTGACCACATTTCTCTTTTCTTCGTCATTTATTATATTATAAACGCAGTCGAAATTCACCATGATTTTGTAAATATTCTCAAGAGTAATTGCCTGCTGCTTAATTGCATCTCGCCGAAGTCTGGCATCTTCGATTTTTTCCTCCAGCTCAACAATGACATCATATAGGGAATCTAACCGCAAGGTCATATCATGGAGCTTTCGTTCCCGATATTTTGCATCAGCAGGGAGACTGTCAATTTCCCGTTCCAATCTTGTTTTATTCAGATCAACTTCCTTCAGCTTTGCCTGATAGCCCTCCAGTTCTTTATCCACTGCTTTCGTGTCAATCTGAACGCCAATCCGTTTTTTAATGGCTTGGGCATATTCCTCATTCCTTACGATCTCACGAATTGCCTCAATGACCATCGGTTCAATATCGGTCTTTTTCAGCATCGCCTTATATTCACAATGCTTACCCCGGACCATCCTATTCCGACTACATACATAATAGTAAATTTCTTTGTAAGTGCCATCTTTATTTGTCCATGCGTGTTTATTCGTATACATGGGACTTCCACAAACCGGGCATTTCAGCAGACCTGATAACAAATGAACTCGATCCCGCCCAATTTTTGACGGTTGCTTTACTCCGGTTCTAAGACGCTTGGCATGAGCCTTTTCCCATACCTCCTCACTAACGATTCCTTTATGCTGTCCCTCTGTCAGAATGTAATCGTCATTTCTTTTCATCTGGTAATCGTTTTTTGTGCCTTTGACTTTTTCCTTCGTTCTCCGTCCATAGGCAATTTTACCGCAATAAACCGGGTTATCCAATATCAGTTTAATAAAATGTCCTGTCCAATCCTCTAATGTGCCATTCTGCCTCGGAATTTTCCGTATACCTTGTAAGTTCAACTGATTCGCAATACCACCCAAACCGATTTCCGATGAAGTATATAATTCAAAAATCTTCCGTATTGCCACAGCCTCTGTTTCTTCAATCATCAGCTTGTTATCTTCCAGTGTATACCCGTAGGGAGCAAAGCCACCATTCCATCCACCTTGCCGTGCCTTTTCGCGCCGCCCGTTCATCGTCTGCTCGATAATATTCTCACGCTCAATCTCAGCCACAGCAGATAGTACAGAAATCAAAAGTTTTCCGCTTGTCTGAGAGGAATCAATCCCTTCTTCTATGCAAATCAGATTTACACCATAAGATTGAACCAACTCCAAAGAGTTAAGTATATCTGCTGCATTACGGCCAAACCGTGACAGCTTATACACTAAAATATAGTCAATGTCCAAGCCATCCTCAATATCTCTGAGCATTTTTTGAAAGGCAGGCCGTCCCTCAATGGATTTACCGGATTTACCGGCATCTTCATAAGTATCAACAACGATCATTTCCTCACGATCCGCAAATCGTGTCAGCATATTTTTTTGACCTTCCAGGCTGTATCCGTCCACTTGCATCTCTGTGCTGACCCTCGGATACAAAACACAGCGTTTTCCATATCGGTTCATAATTCATACCTCCAAAATTAACTTTTGGAAAATATCCTATGTAAAGCTGCGATTCTCACGCAGCTCCGTCAACCTCGCCCAGCACTCTCATACCATATTTCTCGATGATATGTGCCAGCGAAGTGATAAACGCTTCAAATTTTTGTTCCGCCAGAAGTTCTTCTGACCGGATTTCATCTGAAGGAATCAATGCGCTTTTATTCTGGATATTCTCCATTCAGAATCACCTCCGCAATTCCTAACGAAATTATAACTCTACTTGCACAGCCTGAAAATGATACGGCCTTTCGGCACTTTTATGTAATCCCCAGACTGCACAAGAGCGTCTTGTTTATGTTTTCCATGTCATCCTTGTTTAGATGACCAATATAGTTTTTTAACCTCGACTTGTCGATTGTTCTGATCTGTTCCAGCATAACAACAGATGGTTTCACCAAACCGCATCTGTCATTTAAGTGGTAATGCGTGGGGAACTTTCTGCTTTTTTTGCTTACACTGGTAATTGCTGCAATAATAATCGTAGGACTGAAACAATTTCCCACATTGTTTTGAAGAATGAGTACAGGACGAGAGCCACTTTGTTCAGAGCCGATACCAGGGCTTAAATCAGCCGAATATATGTCACCTCGATGGAATTTTTCAAACATCACTCTCGCCTCCTTAATATCTTAATACTTAAACAGCCGCACCAGTCTGAAAGAAATCTTCGGATAAAAACCTGGTGCGGCTACTGTTATTCTGTTCGGATTACTCGTCATATTTGCCACGCATCCCTGACGCCGGGGACAGAACAGGTCTCCGCTGGCGCGGCTGTCATAACTCCGCAGCATCGTTCGTATCGTGTGCCGCAGGGTTCCCCCCAAGTCTTTGGCGGGCCGTGAGGAAGTATCTTTAAGCCCCCATGCAGTCATCGCGCCGAATCTGCCACAATCCGTTTTATGAAATCGTAGATCGCTCCGAAGCAGTTCTTTCATCACCTCCCTGACTGCTCCATCTTCGCGGCGTTTCATATTCGCTCGTACATGGGTTATGTACCTGTTGTGCTGTCTATTCGATTGTCAATGTACTGATGAAGGAGGAAAACTTGTCCTTCTTATTAACACTGACAAAAAAGGCAAAAAACAGGCGCATCAAATGAAATTTTATCAAAAATATTTTACAAGCTGCTTTAATCCACGGCGGATACTGTCTCGGACACGGCTTGGGTCTACACCTTCTACTTCGGCAATTTCATTTACCGTCATTCCCAGATAGTATCGGGCATAAATTCGCTTTGCCTGTTTCTCCGGCAGCTTCATCACAGCGGCATAGACCTGCTCCTGAAACTGTTTTTCCTCCAGAACCATCTCCGGTGTCTGCGGCTTCAACAACACCGCATTTTCAATGCCATTCTCGCAATCCAGAGAATACTGTGCTTTATAACGATACATCTTTCGCTCATACGCAGCCTCCGCACGTTCAGCTGCTCGAATAGTCTCCATTACTTCCTCTGTCACATCTACAAAAAAGTCTGTTGTATAAACATCAGGATAAAGTTCCCGAAGGTTAATTTTCTTCATTATGTACCTCCATTTCGATTCACGGGTGATTGACGGGTGAATCGAATGGAGGCGGAGACCGACACCGGCAGACAACCGGGTCATCTCCGAAAAAATGGCAACAAAAAACGCCAGATTTCCGTGAGGGAAAACTGGCGCGCCAAGAACAGCCATTATTATACTGAATTACATGGAACGATAATGCCGATGCAATGTTATACTTGCCCGGAGGAGGAGCAATGCTTTTTTTAACTGATGTAGATCATGTGAGCTTTGAAAAAGCAAACGGGACACGGTAAATTAACCTCCAATCGGCTACCGTGTCCCTGCAAGTCGTCATTGGTTTGTGCAATCGCAAAGAAACGGCGGCTCTGAAAATCAAAGCCGCCGTTTCAAATGGGCGTGTTGATAGGCTGCTGTACGACGGCTTTTTTTCTTTTGCCGTCGTGCGGCAGCTTGTTCCTTTTGCGTTTATCTTAACAAGCAATCCTCACAGAAATGTCACCGACACACGCTGTTTCGACAGAATAATGGGCTGAAATCTCACGAACCTGTGAGATTTGAAAAACCGGGAGAATAATCTCCCGGTTTTCATCGCAAATATTTAATTCTGCCGCAGTCTCTCTACAACGCTTTGCTTAACATTTTGCATGAAAGTTATGACGGGAGTTGCCAAGCAGACCAGTAAAACAATAGCTGCGACAACCAACAGAGAAAATACAGGATAGTGAAAAGCTGCATAAGGAACCATTCTTCTAAAGGCTGAGTATATTGGAATATATATCGCTGTTCCCAGTGTGGCAAGCAGTAGGAAAGAAATACTCCAATAATACACGCCTTCCCAAAGCAATACATTTCTAATTTGCTTTTTCGTCATTCCTATACTTTCAAGTGTGGCAAATTCATGTTTCCGAGTATTTACACTAACAACCATTGTGTTAATGAAATTCATAATTCCTATCAGCAAAAATACAGTGGACAACCCTGCGGCTATAATCCTTGAGGTCAGCAAATATCCGGCCATTTCTTGCTGCTTTTCATATCGTGACAGAATCGTAATGCCCGGTGACGAAGCAGTAATGGATTGAAGCTGCTCCATAATCCCTTTGTCATAACTGCTATCAATCGTGTCAAAAGCAATCCGAAAGATTTTGGTTTCTCCAGACAACTTCTCTATTGCCTGCTTACTGATATACAAATCAGGGGCAGTACCTCTCTCATTTCCTCGACCACTCTGAAAATCAGCGTCCAGAAAGCCAGTTGCCACTGTAAAGACCTGTTCCCCGGACTCACCGACAACGGTGATTGCTTGCCCTGGCTGAATCAATAGGTTTCCCTCATCATCCGTCATAGCGGACAAAACCACCAACTCTCCCTTTTCAAAGGCGGTTAAGTCAATAGGCTTATCAAGCGTTTTATTAAGTTCTTCGATATATCTGGAATCTATTCCGTAAACGCCGCTCCAAAAATTATCTGTATAGTTTTTTCGTGTTTCCGCATTTGAAAAATCAAGACCTGATACGCCATCCAAGGAATCAATATATTTCCCGAATACATTTTCGTCGTAAATGACATCCATAGTGGGCCACGGTGAAGCAGAATAAGTGACGCGCAGATTTTCAATTCCCTGCATTGTTTCAATTTGCTGCAACATTTCATCAGAGAGCAGGTTTCCTTCTTCGGAAATGCTGTAAGTCAATGCGAAATCACTTTCTCCCCATTGATTTACAAAATTGTCGGGACTTAGGCTTGATAGTAGACCAGCAGAAACCAAAAACAATATTAAGCCTAAAAATAAGGACGCAAAAGTAAGGAAAGCGCTTTTAGGGTTTCTAAAAATATTATCTCGTGCCATCCGAGATAATTTTGTTCTATGGCTCTTATGATCTCGGTAACTCCTTGTATTTGCCTCCGTATAGCGTGAAGCCGCAACAGGAGAAATACTTGCAGCTATTTTCGCTGGTTTCATGCTGCCGATGATTGCAGTAAAAAATGTGAAGATTGCGGCACCCGCAAAAATAATGGGGGAAAAGGACACTATCTCCCCAAGGTCTGTATCGCTTGAGTACATCATATTCATGGCAAACGGAACAAGTCCAAGCGAAACAATACCACCGACAATCAGGCCGCTGGGAATACCGATCACCGCCGTTCTGAATATTTGAGAACGCACGATTCGCTTGATTTGTCTTTTTGTCGTGCCTATCGTTTTAAGCTGTCCATAGAATTGTGTATCTCTTGAAATTGAGATATACAGAATGTTATAAATCAGCAAATAGCCGCTGATAATGATAAAGACGATAATAGCAGCCAGTGGAAGAACAATGGTGGTGGAATTGCTCTGAGCAATAGGTACAATTTCAAAGGACTGACTTTCTGTAAACGAAATCTTCCGTTTTAGTTTTTCACAGGATCGCAGGGCATTACTGTCATCAGAAAAAGAAATCATTGCGGTAGACACACTATCAAAGGGAAGCCCTGTTTGTGTTGCAAAAAGCTCCGAAACATAAGCAGCACCACGGTTGCCTGCACGCGAAGCCGAATAATCTGTGTAATAGCCTGACAAAACAAATTCATCGGAGCTGTATTGATAATCTGTTCCGAGCTGATAGGAAAGGGAAATAATCATCCCTATCTGTGGATCATCAATCCCCATTGCACGCAAAGCCCATGTAGGGAGCATAATTTCATTTTTTGCTTGCGGATAATCTCCGTGTATATCCGAAATTGTTGGTACACGGTGTTCTTGCCATTCTGTTTCGTCTATCCAAGTAATACTCAGCAGGGCATCGTCCATTCCAGATGTATCAATGCTGCCCAATCTCTGACTGACACCAACTACGGATACCAAGCTGGATCGGCTCAATTCTTCATATTGTTCTTCTGAGAGGCTTGTAATTGCCACATCCGCAGTCGTGCCCATCGCACGAATTTGCTGCATTTGATAGGTTTCAAAATAACTGCACCCCAAACTAAATACAGATGTAATCATAAAGGCGGTCAAGAATAATGCGATGGTAACGAAAACATTTCTCTGCTTATTAGCGCGGTAGCTTCTTTTGGCAAGACGATTGATTGTTGCCTGATTATTGTTCCCAAATAAAATATCATCCATCAATGTCACCCCCTGTCACTGTGCGATTTTTCCGTCCTCAATACGGATAATTCGGTCGGCAAGCTGGGCAATTTCATTGTTATGGGTAATCATTACAAGCGTTTGATGGAACTTCTGACTTGTAACTTTCAGCAAACCAAGAACATCACTACTTGTCCGGCTATCCAAATTGCCTGTCGGTTCATCTGCAAGTATAATAGCTGGTTTGGAAACAAGGGCGCGGGCAATCGCTACACGCTGCTGCTGGCCGCCGGACAGATTGTTAGGCATACTGTTCAGCTTCCCATCGAGAGCCAGCATTTTCACTACTTCATCCATAAACCGCTTGTCCACGGTATCACCATCCAGCTCCACCGGCAGGACAATATTTTCATAGACATTCAGCACAGGAACAAGATTGTAATTCTGAAAGATAAACCCGATGTTACGTCTGCGGAAGATGGTAAGCTGTTCATCCTTGAGTTTCGATAATTCTTTCCCTTTTACTTTAATACTGCCGGAAGTTGGCGTATCTAACCCGCCCATCATGTTCAGCAAAGTAGACTTACCGCTGCCGGAAGTACCAACAATGGCAACAAATTCACCTTCCTCAATGGATAGGGTCACGCCATCCAATGCTTTTGTAATGTTCGGTTCGGTGCCGTAATATTTCTTCAAATCTGTCGTTTGTAATATGTTCATATAGAACACCACCCTTTCTTTTTGATGGCTCTATCATAAAAGGTAAACCTCACAGAAATGTCACGGGAAACAAAATACCTCTGTTTAATTAAATCTCAAATGTCATAGGTCTGTGACATTTTGTTTTTTAGCGTACTTATTTTATTGTCGAGGCAGAAAGACGGAAAAAGTTGAACCCCTCCCAACCTCGGATGTTACCCGGATATAACCGCCTTGCAAGGTTACGATCTCACGAGCCAGATACAGACCAATACCAATTCCATCTACATCATGTACGATGTCCTCCCGATAGAACCGCTTGAAAATTGCCCCCTGATGCTGTTCTGAGATGCCAATGCCTGTATCAGTAATGTCAATTTTCACATACATTTCCCAACTTTCAACCGAAACACGGATTTGACCGCCCTCCGGCGTATATTTCACCGCATTGTCCAAAATATTGAACAATGCTTCACCTGTCCATTTTCTGTCATGGGAAACGACCAAGTTCTCCGGGCAGTCCACTTGAACATTGATCTGTTTTTTCTCGGCGTTCAGAAGAATACCGCCCAATGCGGCGGCAAGCGTGTCATAAAGCGGCTGGCTTTTCTTTTCCAGAGAAATGACACCTGTTTCCAGACGCGAGGTTTTAATCATAGCCTGCATGAGAAAATCCAGTTTATCAAGTTGGGTGGCCTGTGCTGTAAGAAACTCTTTTTGCTTTTGCACAGGGACTTCATTTTCAAGCAGGGTGCTGTTAATCATTTTCAAGTTCGCAATCGGGGTCTTGACCTGATGAGAAATGTCGGAAATCAGTTCTTGCAGGTCAGCCCGTTCTTGTGCAATGCTGTTCTTGTTTTCCTGCATGACTTCATATAAACGGTTCAGCCGATATTCAATTTTATAGAAAAGACTTTCTTCTTCAATAATCTGTTTCGGCTGCATATTCCCGGACAACATATTATCTATCAGACTACAAAAGCTATCGGAGAACATTGCTAGTTTACGCCGAACCAGCACCATAAAACAAACAGCGCAAAGCAGCACAAAGATGCCGAACAATACTACATACCAGACAGCGGTTATATTCTGAGTTAGCCCATACAAAGCTGCTGAAACCGTCCCCATTGCCACCAGCAGGAGAACAGCTAAAAAGAGACAGGCTTTGTTGACAGAGAGTTTTCGCCCATTCATTTCAGCACCCCTCCAATCCACATATAACCCATACCATATACCGTTTTGATGTACTGACGGTCGGGTGTTTCAATTTTGTTTCGTACCCGGCTGATAGCCGCAGTCAGAGCGTGTTCATCCACGAAATTTCCGTCTGCGTCCCACAATTTTTCCAACAAGACTTGCCGGGTCAAAACAATCTGTGGATTTTTCATCAGAATTTTCAAAAGTCGATATTCCAGTGGTGTGAATGTAAGTGGCTTTCCTGATAGAGTAGCACTCATTTCTGAAAAATTGATGGTCAGTATGTCATCCTCATAAGTATCACCACCATATTGTTTTGTCAGCCTCCCTAGCACTACCGCCAGTTTCTTTTGAAAGACACTCATAGGGAAAGGTTTTGTCACATAATCTTCTGCGCCCAGTTCATACCCTTTGAGCATATCGCTTTCCATATCATTTGCGGTCAGAAAGATAATAGCGGTATCGGGACGGCGTTCTTTTACCTCCCGGCAGAAGTCAAAACCGTTCCCATCCGGCAAATTTACATCCAGCACAATTAGGTCATAGTCCTGCTCTGTCAAGAAACTACCGGCCGCTGATTTTGTCAGCGCAGAATCCACCGCATAGCCCGCAGTATTCAAGTTATAGCATAAAGTATTATTCAAAAGTCGATCATCCTCGACTACTAAAATTCGCATGGTATCACACTCCTTCATTTTCAGTGTATCACCCAAATGTCACAGAAACCTCACTGAGATTTGTTTTCTTTTCTCCGCCTGTCTACTGGCTTCTCTGCATTTTTAGGAATAAGCCAAATCGTCGCCATTTTTACAGCACCGGGGATGCGCCCAGATGTACACAAATAATTTATCTGGCGCGGCGTAACATTCCATTTTTGGCTTGCCTCTTTTAATGTTATGTAGTCCATTTTGCACCTCCTAAAATATTATATTTCGTCTTCTCGAAGAATACAAGTTTATCCCTACCTATTACTCTACAAAAATCAGCATAATCTTACCGTTCATCAGGCATAATTAGGTTATTCCTTTGCACAAACCAGAACGATACAATGTTATTGAGGTGAACGATTATGCCGATTGATGATTTAACTGCTTTAGGGCAGAAAATGCGGGAAGCCCGAAAGAATAAAGAGCTAACACAACAGGAGCTATCTGATTTGAGCCATGTTTCTGTAAAGCAAATCGCCAATATCGAAAAGGGGAAAATGAATCCTTCTTATTTGATTTTGAGAGCATTGGCCAAGGTCCTGCATATCTCTTTAGATACACTTATAAATCCAGATGTTTCTCTGGAGGATGAAGGTGTCAATCAGATGAAAATGCTTTATTCCAGCTGTCCGCCAGAAATGCGTGACA
>ERZ779799.786-NODE-786-length-9989-cov-3.582545_pt1 | contig 9989 bp, 10 predicted proteins | sample MGYA00511253_ERZ779799 | MGnify/ENA primary metagenome ERZ779799 (study PRJEB29588, sample SAMEA2159541) | human gut metagenome | biome: human gut; feature: human-associated habitat; material: faeces | place: Denmark | collected 2008/2010 ...
CGCACGAATTGGCACGTACAGATTGCCGAACCGCCTCCTATCTTCTGCAAAGATAGTGAAAACCGAGAGAAAACGGGAACTTGTTTACAGTTTTCCGAGGCGCAACCTACGTAAAATCGTACAAGGCACGGGCAAATTAAAATATCGCTTCCGAACAAAACAACCTTTTCATCTAATTTTTTAGTAGATTTATTTGCACATCTAAAATTTTAGTACTAAATTTGTAGTAAACCAATAAAAACACAATGAAAACAGACAATACCACCCTCAAAAAACTGACACGCGGCGAAGAAGAGGTCATGCAGATCCTCTGGCAACTGGGCGCAGGTTCCATCAATGATCTCATCGCCGCAATGCAGGAGCCCAAACCGAAATATACGACCATCGCCACTTTCGTCAAAATACTCGAGAACAAAGGCTACGTCGGACGTACGGAACGGGGCAAAAGTTACGAATACTACCCGCTCGTTCCCAAAGAAGAGTACGCCAAGACGGTTGTTTCTTCGATATTGAACTCCTACTTCGACGGGTCGTTGGCCCAAATGGTTTCTTTCTTCTCCCGGCGAGAAGACCTTTCGATACAAGAAACCGAACAAATCCTCGCCATCATCCGGCAAGCCCGACATAAAACCGACAAGTCATGAAAGAGATCGTCCGATACATCCTCGAAACAGTCGTTTGCAGCGGCATACTGTACGGCGCATACCTGCTGTTTCTGCGCAATTGCACGGGGTACCTCGCAGCACGGCTCTGCCTCACGGGGTCGCTCCTCGCGGCGGCTCTCATTCCCTTGCTCCGAATTCCGGTCTGGCCGGGCAAGGTGATTTACGCCACCGCAGGCACTCCCGCCAAAACCACCTTCACCGCCCCCTCCGTTTCCGCCGCCGCGTTCGATTACGAGGCAGCGATATGGATCGTGTACGGTTGCGGAGTACTTCTTCTACTCTCTTCCATGTTCCGGCAAGCGCTTCTGATCCGACGCCTGCGACGACACAGTACACAGGAACGAATCGGACGTATCGTATTGGTACGCCCTACTGCTCAAATCGCATCGTTCTCCTTCTTCCGCACGATTTATATCAGCCGCTCCGTCGCAGAAAAAGACATTGCGGCGATCTTCGCCCACGAAAAGAGTCACGCCATCCACCGCCATTCGCTCGAACGGATCGTTATGGAGAGCCTGAAAGCCCTGCTGTGGTGGAATCCTTTCGCGTGGCTCGCAGCACGCGCACTTACCGAAGTGGAAGAGTTCGAAGCCGACCGCGACGTACTCGCCGAGGGGCACGACACAGGAAATTATCTGAAAACCATCTTCACGCAGCAGTTCGGTTACAGTCCGGACGTAGCCGACGGTCTGTCCAATTCATTAACCAATTCATTAACAAAAAAACGAATCCAAATGATGACAACGCCTATGAAGAGCAGATACGCTCTGCTCCGCCTGATCGCAATGCTCCCCATCGTCACCGGCCTGCTGGCAGCTTTCGGATTCACCTCCAAAGCGGCAGAAATCCGCATCCAGGACAAATTGCCGTCAGCTTACACCCCGACCGACCCGCCAGCGGAAACCGCCGAAAAAACCGCCTCCCCGGAAAACGAAGACTACGACCTACTGCTCGTAGTCGATGGGGAAGTCACCGATTTCAAGACGGATCCCGTCACCGGCCTGCGCTCTCTTACACTTCCCAGTGGTACCTATAGCATCGTAGGAACAGAGAATCTCACGCCCGAAATGCGCGAGAAATACGCCGCCTATCTTCCCGGAAAGGCCGCCGTCTTTTTTTACAAAAAAGACACGACAGGGAAAGCTTCGAAAGTCCAAATACGGGATGAAACCGCTTACTCCCAGACCGCCGTCTGCAATGCCACGCTCGCACTCGAACAGACAGAACAGATGCCCTCATTCCAGAGCGGAGATATGAAGGCTTTCCACAACTGGGTAAACAGTCAGATTCGTTATCCGGCGGAGGCTTTCAAAAATAACCTCGGCGGGAAAGTCGTAGCACAATTCACTGTCGATCAAGCCGGCAGCGTCGGCGACATAAAGATTTTGCAGTCCCCGGATAAATGCTTCAGCGATGAAGTGACCCGGATACTGGAATCCTCGCCGAAATGGACACCGGGCCGCGACGAAAAAGGTGACGCCGTAAAGGTCAGTCTCGTCATTCCCGTCGATTTCCGAATGACCGCAGAGAAGCCTTCGGAAAATTAACAGGACTCTTTACAACCCCCGCAGGACAAGAATCCCTGAATTGGCCGGGAATTTTCCGATCCATACCCTTGTCAAGCAGCTTCTACCAACAAAAAAGAGGTTACGGTTTACACCGTAACCTCTTTTTACATCAGAATATAGACCTCTATCAGCTGCCGAAATTATCGTAAAGAATATTCTCGGAAGGCACGCCCAGGCTGTCTAGCATCTTCACCACCGACGAAATCATCATCGGAGGACCGCACATGAGGTAAATATTGTCCTCGGGAGCCTGATGGTTCTTCAGGTAATTCTCATACAGCACGTTGTGCACGAATCCGGGCGTATATTTCACTCCGGCGGCATCCGCCTGGGGATCCGGACGGTCGAGCGCCAGATGGAACTTGAAATTCGGGAACTCCCGCTGGATTTCGAGGAACTCATCCATATACGGCACCTCCTTGAGCGCGCGGGCGCCGTACCAGAACGATACGGGACGCGAAGTCTTCTCGGTCTTGAACAGGTGCATGATGTGGCTGCGCATCGGTGCCATACCCGCACCGGCGCCGGACGGGCGCCCCCCCCCCCCCCCCGCCGATGAATACCAGCTCCTGCGTCGCGGGCAGGTTGTCAGGCAGGAAGAACTCGCCGTAAGGACCCGAAATCGTCACCTTGTCGCCCGGCTTGCGGGAGAAGATGTACGACGAGCAGATACCGGGATTCACCTTGGCGAAGGTACCCGTAGCCCGGTCGAACGGAGGCGTGGCGATACGGATGTTGAGCATGATGATATTGCCCTCGGCCGGATGGTTGGCCATCGAATAGGCCCGGAACGTAGGTTCGGGATTCTTGGTCACCAGATCCCACATCTTCATCTTGTCCCAATCCTCGCGGTAAGGCTCTTCGATGTCCATGTCGGAGAATTTGATGGCATCGTACTTCGGAATGTCGATCTGGATATAGCCGCCGCTGCGGAACTTGAGGTTCTCGCCTTCGGGCAATTTCACCACGAACTCCTTGAGGAAGGTCGAGATATTGCGGTTCGAGATCACTTCACACTCCCACTTCTTGACGCCCAGCACCGACTCCGGCACGTGGATCTTGAGATTTTCCTTAACTTTCACCTGACAGCCCAAGCGCCAGTGCTCCTTGGCCATCTTGCGGTTGATAAAGCCCGTTTCGGTCGGCAGCAGTTCGCCGCCGCCCTCCAGCACCTGACATTTGCACATGCCGCACGAACCGCCGCCGCCGCATGCCGACGGCAGGAACACGTTGTTGTTGGCCAGCGTCGAAAGCAGCGTGCCGCCGCTCTCGGCGATGAGCACTTTCTCCCCGCCGTTGATGTCGATGGTGACATCGCCCGAGGTGGTCAGTTTCGCCTTCGCAAAGAGAAGCAACCCCACGAGAACCAGGGTTATCACCAGAAAGGCAACGATCGCTATGATAATTGTTAACGTCATCTTTTTATCTCTTTTAAAGGATTACAACTTGATACCCGAGAAGATCATGAACGCAATGCCCATCAGACCGGTAATGATGAAAGCGATACCGGGACCGCGAAGCGCGGCGGGAATCTGCGAGTAGGTCGTCTTTTCGCGGATCGCGGCCATCATCACGATCGCCAGCCACCAACCCAGGCCGGAACCCAGACCATAGACGATCGACTGCCAAAGCGAGGTGATCTCCAGGGCGTCGACCTTTTGCTGCATGAAAAGCGAGCCGCCCATGATGGCGCAGTTCACGGCGATCAGCGGCAGGAAGATACCCAGCTGGCTGTAGAGCGTCGGCGAGAACTTCTCGACGGCCATCTCCACGAGCTGTACGAAAGCGGCGATCGTGGCGATGAAGACGATGAAAGTCAAAAAGCTCAAATCAACACCCGGGACCAATACATCGGCTTTGAGGACGTATTCGTACAAAAGGTAGTTCAGAGGCACGGTCATCACCATCACGAACGTAACGGCCAGACCCAGGCCGAGGGCCGTCTTGACGCTCTTCGATACGGCGATGTAGGAACACATGCCGAAGAAGAAGGCGAAGACCATGTTGTCGATAAAGATCGACCGGATAAAGATATTCAATGATTCCATACGTTACCCTCCTATTTTTCCTGTAAATCCTTGTTGTGAGACCGGTGTACCCAGATGATGCAACCCACGATGATCAGCGCCATCGGCGGGAAGAGCATCAGACCGTTGTTGGAATAGTAGCCGCCGTTGGCCGTATACCAGCTTTCGGGAACGATCTGGTAGCCCAGCAGCGTACCCGAACCGAAAAGCTCGCGGAAGAAAGCCACGATCACCAGAATCAGGCCGTAACCCAGTCCGTTGCCGATACCGTCGAGGAATGCGGGCCAGGGCTTGTTGCCCAGAGCGAATGCCTCCACACGACCCATTACGATACAGTTGGTGATAATCAGACCGACATAGACGGAGAGCTGTTTGGACACTTCATAGACGTATGCCTTCAGTATCTGGTCCACGAGAATCACCAGCGCGGCGATCACGACCAGCTGAACGATAATACGGATACGCGAAGGCACGCCCTTGCGCAGGCAAGACATCACCATACTCGAAAAACCGGTCACGACGGCCACCGAGAGGGCCATTACGATCGCCGGCTTCATCTGCACGGTTACCGCCAGGGCCGAGCAGATACCCAGGATCTGCACGATGACGGGGTTGTTCGCAGAGAACGGACTGGTCAGGTATTTCAAATTCTTAGCCGAGAAGATCGACTCCTTTTCATTACTCATGGCTCTCGTTTACGTTTTGCTGGTTAGACACTTCCGAACTTGCAGCCTCGTTCGCGGCAGCGGGTGCCGACTGTGCTGCGGCCTGATGCTGACTTTCGAAGTAAGGCAGGTAAGCCGACAGGCAATCGCGGAGCATGGCCGTCACGCCGTCCGAGGTTTTCGTACCGCCCGAAATACCATCTACCTCGTGCTCGGGATCTTTCGCACCGCCCTTGCGCAGGCTGACCGATACGAACTCGCCGCTCTTGAACAGCTTCTTGCCGGCGAAATGCGCCTGGAACTTAGGCGTGGCGATCTCGGCACCGAGGCCCGGGGTTTCGCCCTTGTGGGCCATGACGATACCCGACACGGTATCCATATCCTTTTCGAGCGCCACATACCCCCAGATATCGCCCCAAAGACCCATACCGATCAGCGGAATGACGACGCGACCGTCTTCGGTCTGAAACAGAATAAGACGCTTGGCATCGTAATTATCGCGGATATTCTGGTTGGTGGCGAGCATCGCGAAGACCTCCTTGGAGGGAGTTTCGGTTTTCACGCCGTCGGCATCGAGGACGAAGGATTTGACCTGGTTGTCGAAATCGGCCAGCGCCCGGTCGAACTCCTGCGGATTTTCGTCGGGGCTGTACCCGAGCGACTGGAGAATATTGCTCTTCTTCTCCTGCAACTCGTTCTCCGCCTGACGCTTTTGCAACGAGAGCGAAGCCACGGCCAGCAGAGTCGCCACGATGACGACCATGACCGTAGAATAGACGATGATATAAGTGTTGCTGTTGGGATTGTGCATCCAGCCCTTTTTCTGGCCGGACCGATCCTCCGTAAATGCCGACGAGGAAGCCTGGCAGACGGGGCAGGTATCGGGTGCGGAGTTACCTTCGTGGACATGTCCGCAAATGCTGCATACGAATTTTTTCTTTGCCATATCTCCCCTATTTTACCAATTTAACACGTTTCTTCCGGCGCGAGATGCTGGACTCGACCACGCAGTAGTCCACCAGCGGAGCCAATGCGTTCATGAAGAGGATCGCAAGCATCATACCTTCGGGATAGGCCGGATTGACCACACGGATCAACACGGCGAGCGCACCGGTGAGGAATCCGACGATATACTGGCCCGTACGGGTCTGGGCCGACGTGACGGGATCGGTGGCCATGAACACGGCGCCGAAAGCGAAACCGCCGACGATCAGATGCTCCCAAGCGGGGTAGGTCGTCACGCCGAGTGCCTGGAAAAAGTATCCCATTGCCAGGCCGCCGATAAAGACGAACGACATCGTGCGCCACGAAGCGACGCCCGTAAAGAGCAGAATCGCTGCGCCGATCAGAATCGCCAGCGTCGAGGTTTCGCCCACGCAGCCGGGAATGAATCCCAGGAAAGCGTCCGCCGTCGAATAACTCATCGTACCACTCGTAGCGAGTTGTTCGAGGGCCGTAGCACCCGAAACAGCGTCGTCGGCGAACCAGACCTTCTCACCCGAAATAAAGGGCGTGTAGGCGAAAAACACGAATGCACGCGCCACCAACGCGGGATTGAAGACATTCATACCCGTACCGCCGAAGACCTCCTTGCCGAAGATGACGGCGAAAGCCGTACCCAGCGCGATCATCCAGAGCGGCGTACCGACCGGCATAATCATCGGGATCAGCAGACCCGACACGAGGAAACCTTCATTGACTTCGTGTCCGCGCTTTTGGGCGAAAAAGAACTCGATGCCCAGACCGACCACGTAGGAAACCACGATCATCGGCAGCACCTCGAGGAAACCGAACCAAAAGGCTGCCCAGCCGGTCATGCCCACCTGGTAGCCCGTATTGTACATACCGAACAACAAGGCCGGCATCAGCGCCACGACCACCACGATCATCGTACGCTTCATATCGTTGCAATCACGGATATGGGCTCCTCTGCTCGTGGTCGTATTCGGCACGAAAAGGAACGTTTCGAACGCATCGAAGGTCGATGCGAGGAACGAAAGCTTGCCGCCTTCGGAGAAGGTCGGCTTGATTTTATCTACGAATTTTCTTAAACCTCCCATCGTTATGCCTCCTTGATCATTAAGTTAATACCGTCCCGGATGATCTGCTGCATCTCGATCTTCGAGGGATCGACAAATTCGCAAAGCGCGAAATCCTCCTCGACGACCTCGTAGATGCCGAGGTTCTCCATCTTGTCGATGTCGCCCGCAAGAATCGCCTTGAGCAGGTAGGTGGGATAGATGTCCATCGGCAGGTACTTATCGTACAGTCCCGTCACCACAAACGGGCGCTCGCCGCCGTTGAGATTGGTATCCAGGTCGTAAACCTTCTTCGGGCAGAGCCATGAAAAATAGGCCCTGGAAACCGAAAACTTGTTCAGACGGGGCATCGCCCAACCCAGCAATTCATAGTGGTTGCCTTCGGGAATTACCGTCACCATATTGGCGTAAAAACCGATGAAACCGTCGGCCGGGGTCTTGCGGCCCGTAAGCACGTTGCCCGAAATGATGCGGGGATTGTGGGCCGTGGGCTTCAGGTTGTCCTTGAGCACCGAAGCCACCGGAGCACCGTCGATAAGCCGATAGTACTGGGGATTTTTCACCTCGGAGCCTGCGACCGCGATGACTTTGGTTCTATCGACGCGCCCTTCGTTCAGCAGGCGGCCGATGATGGCCAGATCCTGAATATTCACCGTCCATACCCGCTCGTCCTTGTTGATCGGATCGACGTGATGAATCTGAACGCCTACATTACCTACCGGATGCTTGCCTGCAAACGTGTGGATTTCAGCCCCCTTCAGAAATGCCATTTCGCCCTCCGCACCGGCACGCACGCCCAGATGGACCTTGCCCGAAGTGAGCTTGCGCATCGCTTCGATACCCGTTTCGAGGTTCCGCTTCTCACCGGCCAGCACGAAATTGTAATCCGGAGCCAGCGGTGCGGAATCGAACGTCGAAACGAAAACGGCCTTCGGTGTGTCGCTCGGATCGGCGATGATACCGTAAGGCCGCTGGATAATCATGGGCCAAAGCCCGGACTTGAGCAAAAGATCGATAATCTCTTCGCGGGAAGCGGTTTGCACGTTCAGCTTGGCAAACTCTTCGTACATCTGGGTCGCATCGGCCTGAACCGTCACGTTGAGAATGCAACGCTTCTCACCGCGATTGATCGCCGAAACCGTACCGCTGACGGGCGAGGTGAAAACCACCCTTTCGTTGTACTTGTTGAAGAACAACGGGGTACCCGCCTTGACCCGGTCGCCGGCTTTCACCAGCAACTTGGGCGTCACACCCTCGAAATCGAGAGGCGACACGGCGTACTCGGGAGCGAGCGGCAATTTGACCAGCTTCTCCACGGCCTTACCCTGAAGATTGATGTCGAGACCTTTGCGTAATGTAATGATTTTCGACATGATTAATAAATGGTTGTTTTACAGATAATTATTTTGCATTGAGATTTCCAGGCAATGTTTGTTAGCGTAATAACACACCAAATCGCGTGCGAAGATACGATTTTTTCCGATACGAACAGCAAAGAGCAGCCTGATTTTTTTTAATCGACTGAAAAATCATAACTTTGTCTTTTCAGAGCGATCCGCATTATGAAATGCAGCATAGTCGATATCCACACGCACCGTCCCACCGGCAAGGCTTTGGAGCCCTCTTTCGCAGGGATTCATCCCTGGCAGGCGGAAACACGGCGAATCGAAGAGATCGTCCCCCGATTCGGCGAAGTCGATCTGGTCGGCGAGATCGGCCTGGACTATGCCGGCACGGTCGGCCGGGAGGCCCAGCTCCGGATTTTCCGCGAACAGCTCGACTGGGCCGAACGGCTCGGCAAACCGGTCGTGCTGCACTGCGTGAAGGCCTTCGAAGCGGTCATGCGCGAACTGGCTCCCCATGCACTGCGGGCGGTGATCTTCCACGGCTTCATCGGATCGTCCCAGCAGGCGGCCGAAGCCATAAAGAAGGGTTACTACCTCTCCTTCGGGGAGCGGACGTTCCGCTCACCCCGCACGGTCGAAGCCCTGCGGCGCACGCCGGTCGAAAACCTCTTCGCCGAAACGGACGAAAGCGACGTGCCGAGCGAGGGGATTTACCGCCGAATCGCCCAAGCGAAAGACCTCGACCCTGAACTGTTGAAATGCGCGATATACCGCAATTACAGAGAGATATTCGAACGATGACTGACAACTGGCTCGAAAGAACGGAGCTCCTGCTGGGAGCGGAAAAACTCGAAAAACTGCGTGCGGCCCACGTGCTGGTCGTAGGATTGGGCGGCGTGGGCGCCTATGCCGCCGAGATGATCGTCCGGGCAGGCGTGGGGCGCATGACCGTCGCCGATGCCGACACGGTCAATCCGACCAATATCAACCGCCAGCTGGTGGCCCTCCACTCGACCGTCGGACGGCCCAAAGCCGAGGTGCTGGCCGAGCGGCTGCGGGACATCAACCCGACACTCGAACTCCACGTAGTCGATAAATACATCAAGGACGAAGAAACCGACCTGTTGCTCGACTCGGCACGGTTCGACTACGCGGTCGATGCGATCGACACCCTCTCGCCCAAGCTGGCGCTGATCCTGGGGGCGCTGAAACGCGGCATTCCCCTGGTCAGCTCGATGGGCGCCGGAGCCAAAACCGACCCCACGCGGCTCGAAATCGAGGACATCTCCCGCACCCACCACTGCCCGCTGGCCCACATGCTGCGCAAACGGCTTCACAAAGCCGGAGTACGCAGCGGCTTCAAAGCCGTATTCTCCGCCGAACCGGTACGCGAAGGCGCGACGATCCTCTGCGAAGAACAGAACAAGAAATCCAACACGGGCACGATCTCCTACCTGCCCGCCCTCTTCGGCATAGGCTGCGCCTCGGTAGTCGTCCGGGGAGTGATCGGAGAGCTGTAAGCGGACCGCAACAGCCGTCCCGCGTACAAGAAAACCGCTCAAACGGCTGTCGGAACGGATTTATGACCATCCAGAAGCGGTTAGATCCGTTTTTCGAAATATTATTATCTTTGACATAGCCTCGGTTAAATAGGCTGGGGGCCGGGGAAAACGGGAACA
>ERZ779799.792-NODE-792-length-9927-cov-10.053687_pt1 | contig 9927 bp, 14 predicted proteins | sample MGYA00511253_ERZ779799 | MGnify/ENA primary metagenome ERZ779799 (study PRJEB29588, sample SAMEA2159541) | human gut metagenome | biome: human gut; feature: human-associated habitat; material: faeces | place: Denmark | collected 2008/2010 ...
CCTCGACGAGCGACTTCGTGCCGCCGTCACTCCCCTCGTCAGAGGGGGAAGGGGGAGTAGTGGTCTCTGTATTGTCCTGTTCTGTCTGGTTTGGTTTGGTTGGGTACGGTAGGGGCGTGACGTTGCCCGGAGTCACGCGGGACTCCTCCGTGACTTCTCCGTGACCATCGTGCGCCTCGACCTTTTTCCTCTCCCGCTGCCTCTGCTTCCGGGCCCTGTCTTGCTCTCTGCGTGCTTCGCGTTGCTCTATCAGTCGGCCGGCATAATCATACCAGTCGTGAATCGTGAGACCGTTGTCGGTTTGGTCGAGGTAGCCAGCCGCCACGAGAGCCTCGATGAACCGCCCAGGTTCTCCCTCCCACAGAGCAGCGTCAGCAATTTCCTCGGGATCGTATCGGCGAAGGTCTCCATCCTGCGCAAAGTCGAGGGCCCAGTACCAGATTCCGTGAAGGTGCCCTATCGCGGTTGGAACTGATACCGCCAGCAGCCGGGCAAGTTTTTTCGTTTTGGGGTGCCGCCATAACTCTTGGTGGCTTTCAATCCACGCCATAGCATCGCCTCCTTTCTCCGTGAAGTCGCCGGCTATCAAACGCCTATCCTGCGGATTCCGGTCGCCTGCGCCTCGGTCTCCTTAGAAACAGGATGCGCAAGGTACTCCAGTAGCGAGTCGTAGTTAAGTAGCCGCCGGCGGCCCATTCTGATTGAGGGGATCGTGCCGGCAGCGACCAGCCTGCGGATCATGTAAACTGTGACCGGCGTGTTAGGATCCTCCGACTTGAGCTCGGCGAGAGCCTGCTCCGGGTATCTCATGCGCGGCGCCTTTGCAGGGGGGCGCTCGGCTGTCATCGTGTTCATGCTGCCGCCTCCCTTACGATATGGCAAACAGCTCGGCGACGGGTCTGCCGAGTGCATCGGCCACCTTCTTTGCTGTTGCCGGATATGCGGAACACCCCCGCTCGATTCGCGCAACGGTCTCCTTTGTCATATTGACCTGCTTGGCAAGTTCAGACAGCGACCAGCCTCTCTCGAGGCGTGCGGCCTTAATAGCCTCGATTTTTCCCTTTACCATGTTCTGCTCCTTTCGTCTGATTTTGGAGAGGAACAGAAAAAGCCGCCGAGCGGACGCTCCTCTCCCTTGTCTGGGATAGAGTCGTCTGCTCAGCGGCGTCGGGTGGTTCTTGTGGGGCACCTTCTCCCGGATATTGCAGCGAGTTGGTGGGGTCTGGCAGTATCAGAGCTATGGGCTCGGTTTTTTTATTCGCCGGCCGTGGTCTCTGCCTTTTGCCTTCCAGCCGGTCGCCCGCCGGCCTTTATGTTTGGCCCTTTCAAGCCTGAGCTTATGGTAGCACAAAGTTTTGACGCTGTCAACTAAAAATTTGACTTTGTTATTGACGAAAACGGATAATTGCGCTATACTGTCAAAAGAAAGCAAAACGGCCGACAACAAAGGAGGGACATCATGAAAAAGGTGAAAAGTCTGAACGGCTACTCAATTTTTGAAGCAAGCCCTCGCGACGTCGACAAGTATGGGTACAAGGCGGGCAGCTTCTACGTGTTTTTCTCGAGTGACATCCGCGATTTCGGTATAACAAACAGCTCCCCGGAGTACGATGGGCTCGACACACTCGAGGCCGCTGAAGCCTGCTGCCTCGGGAACTATGCAAAGGCTCGGGAGATCGTCGAGGGGCGCACTACAGCGGCCAGCTTCGAGGAGATCGCCGAAGTGGAGCGACAGCTCAACAACGGCGAGATTGACGATGACGGCGAGCCCGTGGAGATCTCCGACGAGCCGGAGCTGAAGCAGAGCATCGGCAGAAAAATCCGGGAGCTCAGAAAAGCGCGGCACATGACGCAGAGCGAGCTCGCGGCCCGGCCGGAGCTGCCGATCTCTCAGGCGTCGCTCGCGGCATACGAAACAGGGGCACGCGAGCCCGGTATGGAAATGATTGCAGCCTTTGCTCGCTTCTTCCATGTTAGCATCGACTATCTTTTCGGGATGACGCCAGATCAGGATCAGGTCGGAGATTCAGCCATCAGGCTCTCCGAAAACGCTCGCGCATTTTTGCGGTGTTCTGACGTCGCACTTTTGGAGACCGTCAGCTCAGTGCTGTCGGCGTCGGCCGCAACAGAGTTTTTCGAGGATCTTCGTGCCTATATCATGGCGTGCAGCCCTGAGCCCGAGGATCTTGCCGAGCTACTGCCGATGGCCGACCATCTGAACAGGAGCGCCTCGGCCGATTGTGTCGCTCTGGAGATGCTCACCAGCTATAAAAGGAAGTTGCTCGACAGAGCGCTGGATGAGCTATGCGAGGAGCTGACAGCGGCTGCCGACCTCAGTACATCCACGAAGCCAGCAAAAGGAGGGGAACGCCATGGCAACAGCAGTAAAACGAGGAGATAGCTATAAGATCACGGCCTCGTGCGGCTACGACATCTCCGGCAAGCAGATCCGCAAGCACACCACATGGACGCCGCCGGTCGGGATGACTCCCCGCCAGATTGCGAAGGAGCTGGAGCGCCAGAAGGTATTATTCGAGGAGCGGGTAAACTCCGGCACTACGAAGGACGGAAACATCCGGTTCGAGGACTTCGCCGCAATCTGGATGAAGGACTTCGCTCAGAAGCAGCTCAAGATCAAGACATACACGGGCTACGAGAAAAGCCTCGAGCGGATCAATCAGGCCATAGGCCACATCAAGCTCAAAGATCTGCGCACCGGCCATCTCAACGAGTTTTACAGAAACCTCGAGGAGACCGGGATTCGGGCCGACCTGAAGTACACCAGCAAGATCGACATCGGCGAGGCCATTAAGCAGGCAGGTGTCACGCGGACGGCCTTCGGGAAGGCGGCCGGAGTCGCGGGGAACACGCTGCGGATCGCCATCTCCGGTAAGAGGGTCAGCAAGGAAACGGCCATGGCGATCAGCGCGGAGCTCGGCCTGAAGCTCTCGGATGCCTTTAGGCTGGAGCAGCCCGATCGGCTGCTGTCTTCCAATACTGTCCGTTCCTACCATCGGATCATCAGCTCGTGCCTCGGGAAGGCGGTCAAATGGGGCTACATCCCCTATAATCCGGCCGTCAACGCCGAACTGCCGAAGATGCCGAAGCACGAGGCGGCATATCTGGACGAGGCAGAGGCTCGCGAGCTGCTGATACTCTTGCACAAGGAGCCCATCAAGTACAGGGCGATGATAACCTTCGACCTGCTCTCTGGCCTGCGCCGTGGCGAGCTGCTCGGCCTTCGCTGGCGAGATGTGGACTTTGAAAACCAGACGATCACGATCGTGAACACTCTGAACTATGCGCCCGGCGCCGGCGTCTATGTTGACACGCCGAAGAATGCCACATCGGCACGGCCGCTGAAGCTCTCACCGACCGCCTTCTCGATGCTTCTCGAGTATAAGCGATGGCAGGACGATCAGCGCGATGCCTGCGGAGACTACTGGAAAGACACGGCTGGCCGCGTATTCACTGGAGACGACGGCGCCCCGGTGTTCCCCGACTCCTTGACGAAGTGGTTTTCCGCTTTTGTGAAGCGGAGCGGGCTGCCCGATGTCCACATTCACAGCCTGCGCCACACTTATGCGAGCCTGATGATCGCCGACGGCACTCCGCTCGTCGTGATCTCTCGCAGGTTGGGCCACGCTCAGGTCAGCACCACGGCGAACATATACTCCCACGTCATAGCATCAGCCGATGAGAAGGCGGCGCAGATCTCGGAGAAGTTTGCCGATGTCGTAGCTCCGACTGTGGGAACTCAGATCACAGAGCTGCCTAAAAAGCGGAGGGGCACAGCATGAGCAGAGGCGCAGCTGCTCCCCGAGGAAAAGAAAAAGCCCCCGCCAAAAGGCGAGGGCTTGGAGCTGGAAGCCGGACTCGAACCGGCGACCTACGCATTACGAGTGCGTCGCTCTACCAACTGAGCTATACCAGCACAACGAAGGCAAAAGCCTTGTTTTTGAGAATAAGCACCAAATAAACACCAAACTGACTTGAACGATCCGAGAGGCAAACGGGAAAACGCTGACTTCATGCGGGTTTGCGGGCTTTGCAGTCTACTTCGACCTGCTAATTACGAATTATAATCCGCTCGAAAAGTCTACAAGCGGCTACACACGAAAAGCCTGATTTCATGCGGGTTTGCGGCGTTTTCCTCAAAGTCTACGAATAGGTGCGAAAGTCTGGTCTGGTGTTCATAAGCACCAAACAAGCACCAAACGAGCACCGCGCAAAAAGGCCAGAACGGGCCACTTTCTACCCGGTTTGCCTTGCGTGGTTATGTAGAGAAAAGGAGGAAAACATGAACTACTACGTTACTGCCGATCTGGATGCACTGAGACGCGCGAGATGCTCTTCGGGGTATTCTCAGCGAGAGATAGCGGAGCGCATTGGAATGTCAAAGATCCGATACCAGAACTTAGAGAGCGGTAAATATCCGCGGACAAAGGTCGAGAGCGCCGAGGCAATCGCTGTTGTACTGCAAACGGATCCCGAGGCGATCTTTCCCGCGTTCATATCGGTGAAGGCTGCACACGACGTAGCAGAAGCCGAGAGGGTGGATGCGGAAAATCTACAAGCCTATGCGGTCGTCGTTGATCCCGATGCTGTTCGAAGCGCGGCCGAAGCCGCCGGCGTTTCTTTCCCTAATATCTGTGAAAATGTGCGCTACTCGCTTTCTGAGGCGCAGGGGATTGCCAGCAAGCTCAGCGCCGTGCCCGGTGTGCTTTTTCCGAATTACGGACGAGTTGCTGAGAAGGCCGAGCGCCAAAAAGCGCCGTGCTGGAGTGGCTCGTACACTATACCGGAAGATCGGAGCTTTTTAGTCACACCAGATCCGGCAGCGATTAAAAAGTCGCGGATCTCCGCAAAAATGCATCAAACTGAGGTTTCTTTTGCGGCAGGACTCTGTAAGAACGCGGTGTTCCGCATCGAGTCCGGCAAGGAATCGCGTAGCGTCGCTCGTTCTTCTGTCGAGGCCATCGCTGCCATTTTGAAAGAGCGGCCCGAAAATCTGTTTCCCGATTACCTCCAGAAAAAAGCGGAATATGAGCAAAAAATGAAAGCCCGCCGAAATGTTCCATCCTCGGAGCTTGCTGAACTTGCTGAAAAATATCTCCCTCTTGTTCGATCTATCGCTCACAAAAAGAGCCATGTGATGGGCTGCGACTTTGATGAGGCACTAAGTATCATGCTCGTCGCTTTCGGGGAGGCGCTGCGGAACTGGGGAGGCTACGGAGCATTTTCGGATTTCGCCGTGCGTGTACTTGATTGTGCTGCCGTTGCAGAAGTACGTCGCCAGACCGCTCAGAAGCGGAACGCTTTCACGGTAAGCCTAAACGATCCGCTGCTTTATGATGATTGCGATGATACCCGTGAGCTGGCTGACTGTCTGGCCTCGTCATACGACCTTGAGCTACATATCGAAGCCCGCGAGGAACTCCGTCATCGGCTGCATCACGCCGATCCAGAGACTCGCAGGATCGTCACCATAGAGCTCAGTCTCTGAAATACTGGGCAGCATCTGAATAAATAGCCCCGCCCCTCAAATTGAGAGGCGGGGCTATTTACGCCCTATGTGCTCTACCCAGTTTGCCTGTTCCTTTTAGGATCTCGGCGCTATGATTAAGTCATCAAAGCAAAGGGAGGCGCTGCCAATGGACTTCGGGCCGATTTTCATCACGGCAGGGATCGCTCAGGCCGCCCGCGATGACGTCGGCTTCTTGTCAGAGATCCTCGAGTGCCTTCGCAGGTACCAGCTCGGCGACTGGGGCGATCTCTGCCCCGAGGATATGCAGCTCAACGAGGCGGCGCTCAAGACTGGCGCCCGGCTCATGGGTGCGTATACCACGAAGCGGGGCGGGAAGATCTGGATCATCACTGAAGCAGCAGATGACAACGGCCAGAGAGCTGCCACGACCGTCCTTCTCCCTGACGAGTATTGAGACGGGGGTGCAGCTATGAGCTGGAGAGGGTACGAAACGACGAAGGAAGCCGGCAAGCGGTGGGGTGTGAGCTCTATGTGGGTCAGTCAGCTCTGCAAGCAGGGCCGAGTCCCCGGGGCCGGAAAGATCGGCGGTATCTGGCTGATCCCGGACGACGCTCCGAAGCCAGAGGACGGCCGTATCTGGAACGGAAAGTATATCGGCGCGAGCCAGCGACGCCGGAGATCCCGGAGAAAATGAGGAGCCCACTGCTGCACAGTGCCTCACTCTGTACGCCGGCGGCCTCCCGATCCGGGAGGTGGCTGTGTGATCGTGACGAAGCACTACGCTGTTACATACGACGCCGAGCGGGATGCCTATGCGATCCTGAGCTCAGAAGTGCCGCGCTGTCCTGTTTGTGGGGCTATCATGTGCGGCCATGGGATCAGACGGCGTCATGCGATAAACTCGGCTGGCGTGTCTCACTGGTATCTGCTGCGTCGATGGCGGTGCCCAGCCTGTCAGAGCTTTCATCTCGAGCTCCCGGACTTCATGGCCCCGCGGCGCCACTATGAGGCCGAAACGATCCGCGACGTCCAGATCGGAGATGGCGAAAGTTGCCCGGCTGACGATTCCACGATCCGGCGGTGGAAAAAGGCCGAGGCTCTACCTGCTTTGCCTGTAACTGAAGATACTACCGGCGTAAAATGAGCCTTGCGTCGGCGTGAAGGAGGTACACCATGAGAAAAAACAAGGCCATCGCAATTATTGCAGCGATCTGCGCGGTCTCTATTGCCGGAGGAGTAGTTGGCTACACAGTCGGCCAGCGTTCCGAATATATGACAATCGGAGCGCCACACGCTACGCCATCAGAGATGCCCAAGGGCATTACAGTCGGCGCCGTGGGGGCTATAACCGTTCCGGGCTATGAGCGTATGAGTTTCAAGGCTGGGCAGAAGGAACAGCCGGTTATACTCTACAATCCCGCCGGAAATGACTGCGCATTTATTGTTTCAATCGTGCTCCCTTCGGGGAAAGAGATCTATCGCTCCAACGAGCTCCTGCCGGGTGAGTCGATTGACGCGATCGAGATCTCGGATCCTCTCGATCCAGCAATCTATGAAAAGGCTGTGCTCCGCTATTCATGCTACACACTCGAAGATGTGCCGCAGGAACTAAACGGAGCAGAGTCGTCCTTTACTTTGGAGGTATTGCCATGAAAAAGAAAGTCCTCTCCCTCGCCCTGTGCCTTGCCATGCTGGCAGCTCTGACCGCTCCCGCGTCAGCAGCCAGTACAGAGGCGGGTAACACGGTCGTCACTAAAACCATCGAAGCACAGCCAGATAGCGGCTCAAGCTCCGACTCCGATCCAGATCCGTACCCTGTGAACGTTCCCTCCTATGAAATCAGCATACCGGCGACACTATCGCTTGACACCGGCGACTCCTTTGAGATCACAGCCTCGAAAATGGAGCTTGACAGCAGGCAGGAGCTTCACGTTATGGTCGATTACGACCGCACATTCGCGCCGGACGGCTACTTCTATCTCAGTAACACCGAGAATGCCGCGCTTCGTATTCCCTGCATGATCTCGAAGGGATATGCTTCGACAGCATACTGGGAGACTATCACCAGCCAGCAAAATGCTTCAGTCGCCGTTTTCAACTCGACGCACGGAACAACGCCGGATTTGTTCGGCTCGGTCAGAGTCTCCACGGCCAGTGAGTGCCATACTGCTGGCACCTATACCGGCACGATTTACTTTATCATTGAGGTCTACGACTTCTAATCCACCATACCCACGCCGACGCAAGGACAGCCTCCGGGACTCCCGAAGGCTGTCCTAATTTGTGCAGGTACAGCGAGGAAACAGCTCAATTCTGGCCGCTTTGTGTTTTTTCGGATGTACTGCGGTCGACCGCCGGTTGTCCTTATGTTGTTTGTGCCTCGTTTTTGTTCGTCAGCCGGTCGTTTTTCTACTTCGCGTGCAGCGGCCGACGGCCTCGTGGATCCGCTGACCGACCGGCAGATGGACTATGCGCTCGAGTTCGAGGTCATGATCCCGGACGGCGTATGCAAGGACGACGTCAGCGCGATCATCAGCAGGATCGCGGACGAGGACGAGGAGGCGCCGGATCCGGGCTTATCTCGGTACGCGCACGCCTGCGGTGTTAAGTTTTCTCGCTTTGTCGGTGCGAAGGCTCTGCTCGGGTTTATGGTCGGCCAGTTGCAGGGCGCGGCCCGGGCCGAGCTTTACGCCTACGCGGTGAATCGTCAGGAAAAGGGTGGCAGCTTCAGCGATCCGCGCCGGTTGCCTGTGTATGATGCCCTGCGGGCCTGCGGGGCTGCCGTCGCCGACCTTCAGGCTATCGTCGGTGCTGCCGGATGTCTGACTGCCGGAGCTGCTGCCGGTGTTGGTGGCTCCGAGTCGCGCCGGTTGGCCTCGGCCCGGATGATCTCGACCGTCCCATCCGATGATTGAACTGCTACGACGTCCTCGCTGCGGTGCATGGTGCCCTCGAGCTCACTGAGCTGGAGGGCGGCGATGTCTGCCTTGCTGCGCTTGAGGTCAGCCTCAGCCTCCAGACGTCGGCCCTCGATCTCGCTGTCCTTCTTCGACGGCTCCCGGCCGTTGGCCTTGGCCGTCAGGTATCGGATGTACCTCTGGATCGTCGGCAGCAGGTCATAGCGGTTGGCGTTGCCTTCCTTGACCGCGGCGATGACGCCATCCTTGGTGAGCTGCTGCACTCGGCGGGGCGTCATGTCGAACAGGGCCGCGATGGTCTTGCTGTCGACGAGCTTGTTGTTGGTTGGGTTCGGCATGGCGTTCCCTCCTTTCTGCCGCTCGGGCGAAACGAAACGGCCCGAAAAAAAATTTTCCCGGCTGCGCGTTTTTTGGGCTCGCCAGCACCGCAGGCCAGAGGGGCCCGTCACAGTACCTTGCGGCGCTGTGCGTGGCCGTGGAGGCGTCTGCGTGGCGCTGTGGCGCGCTCTGTGCGTGTCTGGCGGTGTGGGCCGGGTTCGGCGTCGGGTGCGGCCGTGGACGCGCTGTGCGGCGTTCTGTGTGGCTCTGGCTTAGAGGCCGAGAGCGTCCTCTTGATGGGGTGGTCTGGCCGTCTGGCTGCCTCGCTGTTGGCCTGCACTGCTGCCGAGGGTTTCCGGTGGATCTACCGGAGACTCTCGATCTGGAGCCGCGCGCTGCCTCCTTCATGGCGAGAAATGGCCGCCGGGCGTTATCCGCTCGACGGCCTTCTTTCTCCGGTCGTTCTTCGGTTGTCTGTCCTTCGGTCTGCCGCCGTTTGTCGGCCCGGCTCTGTCCGATCGTCAGTCGGTTGCCCCTCGGTCGTCTCCATCGTTTTCCCCGCTATCTTTGAGGATCTCGGCCAGCCGCAGCAGGGCCCGCCCGTGGGCCTTGTATGTCCTGTTCTGGTAGCTGTCCAGCCTGTCGAGGTAGTCCTGCCGGTCTCCGTACAGGGCGGCGCAGATTCCGTCCCAGTCTGCCCGGTCGAAGTAGCGCAGCCGCAGCACGGCGCGCTCGTCGGGGCGTTTCACCTGCTGAATCATGGCCTCGATGGATGCGCGCTCCTTCTGTTCCTCCGTGATCGTCTCCTTGATCTGCTCCTCGAGCTCCATCTTCCGCATGACCATCAGGCCGGTGCGGTCAGACGGAGTGCCAGAGCCCCGGGGCATACCCGTCATGCTTGACCCGGGCGGCGCGGCCATGGTCATCTCCATGAGGCCGAGGCGCTCGTACTGGTTGTCGATCTCTCTGAGCAGTCGGGTGTACTCCCCGAGCCGCTCCTTGATGTCGTTGACTGCGTCCTTTTGGTTCATCTCGGGCCCCCGCTCTGTGTAGGTGTCTCCAGAGCTTCCCAGAGTTTCCTATTCTCCCGAGCGATCTGGTCGACGTTTGCGTCCCACTGACCGCCGTTGAGTCGGATGGTCGCCTGTTCTCTGGTCGTGATGCCTTCGCCGATGGCGAGGATCTCGGCCGTGATCTCCTTCG
>ERZ779799.833-NODE-833-length-9653-cov-2.205876_pt1 | contig 9653 bp, 4 predicted proteins | sample MGYA00511253_ERZ779799 | MGnify/ENA primary metagenome ERZ779799 (study PRJEB29588, sample SAMEA2159541) | human gut metagenome | biome: human gut; feature: human-associated habitat; material: faeces | place: Denmark | collected 2008/2010 ...
TGCACGAAGCGCACCCAGCAGACCCGTGTCCGTAGTTGCAGCATCACCGCCCCAATGCAATGGATAACGCTGGGAACCAGCCCATGCGGCACGTGCCCACATTATATTCTCGTTGTGCAACTTCTTGGTTATCTCGGACACTGCCATATCATAACGCACCGGATAGAGGTTATGCTCATACCATCCGCTCTTGCCGGAAGCGTAAATACCATTCAGTGGAGCAGCCTCGCCAAAGTCTACTTTAATGGCACTGACACCGATATTCAGCAATCCCGCCAGTTTGTCCTGATACCACTTTACTGTTTCCGGATTGGAAAAATCAAGCACCACATCTTCGTAGGGAAGTTCACCATTTCCATTTTTCACATACATGTCTTTCTCTATCAGTTCAGAGAAATAACGGTTTTTAGGAGTGAAATAAGGCAACTGCCACAAACATACATGGAAACCTTGTGACCTCAAATCCTTCAACATCTGCTGTGGATTCTGGAAACGGTTCTCGGAGAATTTATAGTCACACTGCCAGTCCACATCAAACCAGCCGGTATCGAAATGGATAACATCGCACGGATACTTGTTCTTACGGATATTGGCCGCTACATCATAACCTTCCTTTTCACTGAAATAGGTAATACGGCTCATCCACGTACCGAAAGACCACAAGGGGGGCATGCCCGGCTTTCCTACCAAATCGGTGTACTCGTCCAGAATATCTTTCGGCTCGCCGAAGAAAACGAACAAATCCAGGTTCTCGTCACCCATGAACATTTTGTTCAGCCCAATATAGGTAGCACCAAAATCACAAGTCACGGGAGCGGATGTATGCATAAACATACCATATCCCCGGTTACTCATAAAGAAAGGAATCGGTTTGTACATTTGGTCCGTCTCAGGCCCTTGTGGGTCTGTAACGAACAAGTTCACCTTCTGTCCGGCCTTGTTCAGCCCAGTGGCAGACTCTCCGCAACCAAAAATCATTTCATCTGCAGTCAAGGTAAATACCGGATTGATGCGGCGAGCATTGTCGCTTCCCCGCTTCACAAAACAGAACGGCGTATATTTTACCTGCGTAGAGTCCGCGTCGCTCAAAGCGGCAGTCTGGCTCAAGATACGTCCGGCTTTATCCTTCAAGACGATTCTCCAAGGATTCTTGTTAATCTGAATGGTTCCATAGTCGCTGGAATAGATAATCTTGTCATTCGTCTCGATAACTTTCCAGCTTCCATCCCTGCCCGGTTCCTTTGCCAACATGATGGAAGCGGCAGGTTTGGGTTCCACCGGGGTCGTTAGCATACGGATACGTACCGTACGCGGAGTTACAAAGTCAATCTTGAATTTGAGGTTAGGGTCATTTTCATAGGCAGTGAAGGGGAAATCGAGCATTCTCATTTTACGGGGCTGTGCACCGTTGGTATTGAAGGCTTGGCGGGGCATCAGATGCCCGCGTTTCCAATTCACCAGCCCTTCACCCGACTTGGCATCGAATGACTCCAGGTGATCTGCAAAAAACAAGGTATTACTCAAGTCACGGAAATCGGTACTCATGTCCAGAGGTTGGTTCATCAAATACGAAGTACCGTCATTGACATGTGGCTGTGCCAACAGATTGCCACCGGCAAACAACAGCATCGCCACTGCTAAAAGTTCTTTCTTCATACTATTAGGATTTAAATGATCTCGCCTGCAAATGTATTTTTCTTAAAGGAAACACAGATGCCTTAAAAATGTCTTTTAATATCCGGTTTTGTTTCATAGAACCCATATAGGGCCATTGGAAACAAAATGCATACTATTTTTCACCAAACGGAGGATATCATCCCACACGAATACGCAAATCTTTCCTTGCTCGTTCGAAGGATTATATTTAAGTTTGCAGTTACAATATTGTTAATCCTTCTAATAAAGAAAATACATGAAACAACTGCTCCTATTCCTTATATGCAACCTGGCCTTCCTCCTTACTGTTCAAGGTAACTCAGCGGAAATCCCGCCGGCTGTCATGTTCAAGCAGCTCTCTACAACAGAAGGACTCTCCAACAACAGTGTCCGAAGCATCTACAGAGACAATAGGGGATTCCTCTGGGTGGGGACAGAATCAGGACTCAACAAATACGACGGCTACTCCTTCCAGCAGTATTACCAGAACAACTCCGACCTGCCGGACGATGCCATCAGCGAAATTTTCGAAGGACCGGACGACAATGTATGGATAAGGACTTCCAGCGGCTACAGTATCTATAATTATAAGACCGGTGAATTCGACAATGACTATAAACCCATACTCGATGGGTTGCAAATCCCCAGTAAAAACATTCTGAGGATGGGAAAAACATCCAAGAATGAGTTTTGGGCCTACGACTATTCCAAACTTTACATACGAAGCATGGACAACAACTCCATCAAAGCCTATCCATTGGCAGTTGAAAAGATTTCAAACCTCTATATAGGTGTCCAGTTCATTTATATAATGTACTCCAACGGTACCCTATACAGTATCAGCAAGCAGACTTCCGAAGTCAAGGAAATAGCCATTCCCACCATCTATAGACCTTTGCTGGAGAATCATGAGCCACACATTTACATAGACCAAAACGAAAGCCTATGGGTATACACCTTCCAAAACAGCCTACTTTTGCACAAGAACAGTTTTACACAGCAATGGGAGGACATCAGCCTGAACAATAACACTCACATACAGTACAATCGCGTGCAACGCATCCTCGACCTGGGAGACGGCAACGTATGGATACTTACCAGCCATATGGGGCTGTTCGTTTACAACACCCTGACCAAATCGCTTACCAACTTGGTGCACAATCCATTGAAACCGCACACCATTGCCAGCAACAATCTGAATACCATTTACCGGGACAAAGACGGAACCATATACATAGGGAATTTCAAACACGGTATTTCCTATTATAGCCCCATGTCCCAAATCATACTATGCAACAAATCCCTGGAATATGATGATATCCTGACCTTCTGCGAAGACACCAGCCAGGAATACATTTACTACGGAACAGACGGTACGGGACTAATCCGACGTTCACTAGTGACCGATTCATACGAAAAGATAGCAACTCCCGCCAATATTGTAGTCGACTTATCCATCGACTCCAAAAACCGCCTATGGATAGGCACCTTCCAGAAAGGACTGCTATGCTACTCGAAAGGGCAAATCAAACAATACACAGTAAGTAACAGCCAGCTTATCGAGAACAATGTGTATACAGTAAAGGTAGACAAACACGGATACATCTGGATAGGTACCATGAAAGGATACATACAGAGGTTAAATCCGGAAACCGGGCAGTTTGACACCATCTTGTACCGTCCGGGAGAATTCTTTGTCCGAGATATGTACTATGATAAAGACAGTACCCTTTACGTAGCGACCAAAGGAGGACTCATTATCATCGATACGGAAACCCAAGCCTATAATATCTACGCCGAAGCCGGCCGCTTCAAGGAGAACAATATGCTCACTGTCTATAAGGACAGCCGGGACCTTCTTTGGATAGGACATCCACACGGACTGAGTATATGGAACCAGAAGAACGACTCCATCTACTTCCTTGACCAGAAAAACGGACTTGCCGCCAACCTCGTCAGAGCCGTCACGGAAGACAACAACAACCAGATGTGGATTGGTACCGGCAACGGCATCTCACGAATCAAAATAACAAACGGTACATACGCCATCGTGAACTACTCCGTAAGCGACGGACTGATATGCAACGATACCAATGTCCACGCCATCCTCAAGCTACAGAACGGCAATATACTGATAGGCACGCCACAAGGTTACCAGACTATCATTCCACAAGACATCCTGACCACAAGTTATGATGCCAATATTTACCTTACCGGTATTGAGCTCAAATCCGGAATGACCCATCCGGACATCCTGAACGGCAGCTCACTTGAATGTGCACAACATCTTTCCTTCACTGAAAAGGAAAATTCATTCACTCTGTCCTTCTCTGCCCTCGACCTGGTGGAAACGGATAAGATAAAATATGCCTATAAGATTCATTCCAACTGGATTTATGCTGAAAACAACAAAGTAAACCTATCCATGCTGACTGCCGGAAACTATACTTTATCCGTCAAGGCATGCAACTCACAAGGCATATGGAGCCCCAACGTCAAGGAACTGAAAATAAAGATACTCCCTCCTTGGTGGCGCACTTGGTGGGCTTATACCATATATAGCGGTATCGTTTTGTGCATCCTTCTGTCCATTATCCGCAATCTGCGCTTACGCCAAAAGCAGAAACAAATCATGCAGGCCATCGAGGTGGAAAATGAAAGGCAGCAGAAAATCAACAATATGAAACTGCAGTTCTTTGCCAACATAAGTCACGAACTGCGGACTCCCTTGTCACTTATCATCAATCCGCTTGAAGAGTTTTTCGTAGACCATCCCGAATATCGTAAAGGCATTTTGGATATGGTCAAACAAAATGCCGACTATCTGCTGGAACTGATTAACCAACTGCTGGATTTCAGAAAGCTGGATGCCAAGGCTGAAACCCTGAAATGCAAACATGACAACATCCTTATCATTCTGAGTGAAATATTCCACTCTTTCGATCCGATAGCACAGAAACGGAACATCAGCTATAGCCTTACCGCTCCACAACATTCTGTATTCATGGATTTTGACTATGACAAGATACGCAAGATATGCACAAATATCCTGTCAAATGCATTCAAGTTCACTCCCAATAAAGGAAGCATCTCACTGGATATTGCCGTAAGAGGCACAAATCTGGAACTGACCTTTACCGACACCGGTTGCGGCATAGAGGATGAAGCCAAGGAGAAAATATTCCAAAGATTCTATCAGTCGGGCAAAAACCAGTCGAACAACGGAGGCAGCGGCATTGGACTGCACATTGTTTCCGAATACGTAAAGATGCATCAGGGTACTGTCTGTGTCAGGGATAACCAGCCTTGTGGTTCTGTATTCCTGATTGCCCTACCCCTACACCAGAACAGTAATGAAACCAAAAACGGAGAACCGGTCGAAGGACCGGAAATAAAAGAAGAATCCCATCCATTCACCATACTACTCGTAGATGACAACTACGACTTCTTGAAATTTCTCTCTGAAAGTCTTGCCAGGCAGTATCATGTATTAAAAGCCACAAACGGAAAACATGCACTGAATGTACTGGAAAAGGAAGATATTGATTTAGTGGTCAGTGACATCATGATGCCCGAGATGGATGGTCTGGAACTATGTTCAACCATCAAGAATGACATACGCTACTCCCATATCCCCATTATCCTCCTGACAGCTAAGGCAAGTGAAGAACACCAATTGGAAGGGCTTAGCGTTGGCGCAGACGACTATATCACCAAGCCTTTCAATATGGAAGTCCTCAAGCTGCGCATCAACAAGATTATCGAGATGAACGTCAAACGTCAGGAAATATTCAATCAGGACATTAAAATCGAGCCAAGCCGTATCACCATCACTCCCCTTGACCAGCAGCTGGTGGAAAAAGCCATCCAGATTGTAGAGGACAATATCAGCGAAACCGAGTTTTCCGTCGAGGAGCTTGCCAGCAGCCTGAATATATCACGCAGCTATTTCTACAAGAAAATGATTAAGATAACGGGAAAGAAACCCATCGAATTCATCAGGACCATCCGTATGAAACGTGCACAACAACTCTTGACAGAAAGCCAGATGCAAGTTTCGGAAATTGCATATACCTTGGGGTATAACTCCCCCAAGATATTCTCCAAACATTTTAAAGAAGAGTTCAACATCAGCCCATCCGAATTTATAAGGCAGCAGGCTGAATAGAAACATTATTTTGACATCAAAGCATCCAACGAAGACACCAACGCCACCAAAGCAGCACTCCAATTAATGGCTATTTCATTGGAAGCATACGAACCTTCCACATCTGCATAAGACTCATCCGGCAGATTGGAAGGATAGGGTACACCGTCTTGTTGGCCAGGATTGGGACCGCCAACAAGGAAACCGGGAAGAGGTGCCTCTATATCATCCGATGCAGAAAGACGATGGTGCGGATACAGAGGACTTTTCATCCCGAAACCGGTGACATAACAATATCCCGTGGCATTCTTTCCTAAAATGTAGTCCATATTGCGGTAGGCGTTCGTCAGGTACGACTTCTCACCCGTAAGCAAATAGGCGCAAACCAGTGAAGTGGCTTGGTTAGCACACCCTTCGGCAAGGCATCCCCAAAAGAAATCTTTGGCATCGTTGCCGTAAGGAGCGTGGAAAGGAGAGCGGTCAGCACCCCGCACAGCCTCGGCAGCATAGTCCAGTAGCAGGTCTTTCATGGCATTTGCCAACTCCACGTCTTCACCCTGATATTCCCTGCCCGGTTGCAGCCAGGCAAACACGCCCAACGCAGTGGTATTGCCCCAAGAAGGAGTCTTATATGCAGTGGGCAGATGCTTCTTCACTTGTTCCCGGTAAACGGGCTTTCCCGTAGCAAGATAGAGCTCGGAAGCCGCCCAGAAGAATTCGTCATCGGCACTACGATCACCGTAAGCTCCCGTAACCACGGCAGGTTGATATTGCTTGTTGAGGAGGTCCTGATGATAGAGCGCTTGCGGATGCGCTTCTGCCCAGGCGTAAGCACGTTCGGCAGCCTGCAAAGCCACTTCCGAAAAGCCAGGATAATCCTCTTCGTAAGGAGCAAACAACACGGAAGCTTGCGCTAAAGCCGCAGCATAGTCCAATGCCGCCGTTACTGATTTCTGAACTACATAACGGGGCTGCTTACACTCCGTAGGCTTGATAAATCCCTCGAACGAAGGGGTAGTCAGCTTGTGGTAGACTCCTCCGTCGGCAGGGTCTTGCATGGTCAGCATCCATTTCAGGTTATAGTACATCTCGTCCAGCAAATCGGGCGTGTGGTTTCCGCTTTCCGGGATGTTCACCCGTTGACGGATAAAATAGTCAGGAAAGCGGGCATAAATCGCCTGCATCAATCCGATGGAATAAGCGGAGTTCACAATGTACTTGTTATAATCTCCGGCATCATACCATCCTCCCGGAGAAGAAATCACCGCTCCCGCCTTACGTTCCGGCCCGGCAGCATTGGGATGTACCAGCACCTTGTCATCTGGATGGCCTGCCGGACGGCTCCACCGACCCGCATAAGTCGCTTCGATGGGCATACCCGTACGTTGGTAATAGAAAGATTTCAAAGCGGCATCGGCCAAAGGGGACAGCACCTTTTCCTTTACTTCGAATGCCACTGAATCGCCGTTAACCAACAGAAGATATCTTCCCGGTACCGTGATGTCACTGAAATCCAATATTATCCTGCTCCTATCCGACCAAGCGGATGAAGCGGTATATCCGGGTTTGCCGGAAAGTAGCCGATTGCCCGTGGCTGCATCTACTATGGTAAATTCACGTACCTCACCGGCATTCACCACAGCTACTTTTTCCTGCTGGGGATAATACCCTAACTGATTCAAACGTACAGTTTCTGAAGGATGCCCTAAAGTGGCCATTCCTCCCAGAACTGTAAACAGACATGTAGTTATATTCATATCACTATTCTTTATATATTAATATTATTCCATTTCAAAATTATTTATCCGACAATAAGGTAATGAAACTGATAGCCGGCAAGTGTACCCGTACCAGTCCATTCTCCACCTTCACTGCAGTTTCCTTCATGCAGTCTTTTGTATTGGTCACATAGACTTTCAGTTCCTTCACTTCTGCAGGGATACCGGAGATGACAGCCTCGCAATCCGCCCCATTATTGACCATATGGACGGCATATTCCCCACGCACCATATTTCCGAAAGCCGCACAGTTTAGTTTTTTCTTGCTGCTACTGACCGGAATGGCCAAGGCATCGGCCGGAGTGGAGGCCAGCTGCTTAATGTTCCAGAAACGTTGTGTAGGACGCAAAGGACCTTTGGAGCCATAAATGCCGTCTCCCCACAACAACGAATAGTCTGAAGTGAGCTGCCACTGCAAGATGGACAGTGGTTGGCAAATAGCACAAATACGCGTATACAGATTGATTTCATAAAGTGCAAACGTCGACTCATTGAATATCTCGGCATAACCATGAGCAGCGGCATCCGTACTACCCTCACCAACCAAGAGTGGTACATTAATCGCTTTGGCAGCATCCGCCCACTTCCTTAACGTAACATCATCACAACCACGCCATGAATGGAAAGAAACTGCACCAATATACTTATGAGTCTCAGGATTGTTCAAAGCAGGAAGGATGAAATCAAAAGTCGTAGCATCCGAATTGTCGCCAAGCAGCATACGGGTAGGAAGATTCAACCCTGCCAGATAAGCACCGAATTCCTGAATGAAATCTGCATGCTCCTGCGGCGTGTGAAGGACATCAATACCCAAATCCGATTCGTTGAACGAGAACATGGAGAACTCAATACCATAATGCTGTTTAGCATACAACAGATAATCTGCCATGGATTTATAAATCTTCTCCTTTTTCCGGCTATCCAGACGATAAGCAATGACACCATCTTGACGGGCATAACTTGCAGGACCTCCGTCAATGGCCCATGCAGGCGGAAACCAACAGCTTAGTATTACCGGCATTCCCATCGCCTTCAAGCGCTTTGCCATGAGGAAACTTTCCTCCACCCGCTTGTTCAGTCCCCCATTCTGTGCCACGGCAATAGGATCGGATTATTCTTCGGGTTGCCACAATCTCCACGGAAATTCCACACGGCCATAAGCTACGCGCAAATTTTCCAGACAGTAATCTATCACTTTAGGGTCGGCAGCAGGATTCTGCAGGCGGAAATTCCCTCCAAAGCCTGCAAACAAACTTCCCGGATTCTGCATATCCAATGTAATTTCCGCGTCACTGTGATCTATCACTCCGGAAGCATGCAGTTCCATAGACAATGCTGTTCTCCCAGCCTTTTTCAGAATCGACATCAGCGAGATATACACAACAGTACCGGTAGACTCTTTTTCAACCGTGGCCTTTACAGACTTATTGAACTTGAATTCCAACTTCCTATTGGCCGAAGTAACGGTCAGCTTCCTGCCACTTGTCCTTACTTTGGCATCAACGTAGTTTTCCGGACTTAAAGCAATACAGTAATAGGCTGTCTGGTTCAAAGTAGTGTCCGACAGCGCATCAATAGAAATCTCCACCAAGCCTTTTCCCTTATCAGTCACTTTCTGATGGAACTTTACACCTCGTAGAGTAGTCGTCACTTCCTGCATATCCCCCTCACGATGGAAAACGGGACGGACCTGCTTCTCCTTTCCAGTAATCTCCATATCTCCTTTCAAGGTTCCGACACGCAGGGATGACTCAAAGTCTATCAATTCACCGTCTACACGGACACCCGTGATATTGCTCCATGCCATCACTTCCGTCTGGGCAGAAAGCGGCAGAGATAATATACCACACAGCAATACAACTATTCCAAACTGGAAAATTCGTAAATTCTTCATAATATCAAATCTATAAAAGGTTGTCATTTCAGTCTGGTATCAATCTCAAACCCCATACGGCTGTTATGATAGGGACAATTCCACATACTTGCTTTAGGCTCCTTGTAGCGGGGAGTTCCATCTTCCAGCACCGTTCTGAACCATTCACCATACTCCTTGTCTATCATCCGTGATTTGA
>ERZ779799.842-NODE-842-length-9589-cov-9.604888_pt1 | contig 9589 bp, 8 predicted proteins | sample MGYA00511253_ERZ779799 | MGnify/ENA primary metagenome ERZ779799 (study PRJEB29588, sample SAMEA2159541) | human gut metagenome | biome: human gut; feature: human-associated habitat; material: faeces | place: Denmark | collected 2008/2010 ...
CAGCAAAGATAATATTTTTCATTCAACCCACCTTACGCTGTATTGGTGGTTTACTCGTCTTGAAATAACTCCAGTCTTTATGATAAGTCTTTGGTTCGTAATGGCAAATTCGTCTGTTGTTGTCTTGATAAGGGTATAGATAAGACCCCATATACCAAAGAGACCCAAAGAGAACAAAAATAAGAACATTGACCCATCTAATTCATCCGATGGTATGGAAATTATAACTCCAAGGCATGGAATGGAAAAGAACACAAATCCATAAATCGGAAGAATCCAAATGCACCAATGGTGATGTGCCTCGTACACAACATGTTCTTCTGTAGCAAGATGAGAATTTACATAATTACCCATATAAACTTTATTTTTTTTTTTGCCGATACACTCCAACAAACTCACGGCGGTTAGTATATAGACACAAGAAAGGGGATGGAGTTCGTGTCTGCCTTCCCTCGCTCTAGGTAGCCGGAAATAAAACCTTTGGTACGAAATGTTCAAAAACAAAGCCCCATCCCCTGTGCAGATATGTAGGGATAGAATTAGAGTTGTACCGAACATTATCATATACACCAAGGAGGGGCATATCGTTTCTATTCATTAGTACCTTTCTTCTTTGTTTTCCAAACATTTTAGAGCGGTATGAATAGCTTGATACGCCTTCTTGACTAACCGGCTATTCCCAGCTTTTACACAGGGCCTCCAATCAGCATCGCAAAAGTACGGAAATTAAGTTAGAATCACGACTATTTAGCTGAAAAAGTGGCAAAATCAGGCCATTTCCCTTTATTTAAGGTAGTGAATAGTGGAGTTTCGGAGATTTTATACTCAAATCCGCAGCTAATAGGACTTAGGACGTTTTTTGATTGCAATGGGACTCCACCATTTCCACAATCGCTTCTGAGCACGAGCCACTATCCATACGGGGTCGAGAAACATTGAACTCCCGACGCCTTCAGTTGCTTGAAGATTCTTTCTAAAGTCTCTTTTTGTTTAAAGCGTACATTGGTGTTGGCATCTCTGTTCTCAATACAAACAATCACGTCGCCGATGACCACAACACCAGAACTGTAGCCCAAGAACATTTTGTAGGTGGGCTTTTCGTCATACTTTTCTGGCTCCTTAGCCTGTCGCCCCCGTTCTATTAACGTCTTAACGTTTAACGTTTTCGTAAACGCATACGCACGAGCGGCTCACGGAAATTACAACTGCTCCTACAACATAAAAACAGGCGCAACCCATTGGGTTGCGCCCGTCCTATGTTTATTTATCCTTGTTTACCAGACTTTACTTCACTTCCTCGAAGTCGGCATCCTGGATGTTGTCGTCACTATTCTGACCGCCCTGCTGGCCTGCCTGCTGACCTGCACCCGGCTGAGGACCGGCCTGCTGAGGACCAGCCTGCTGATACATCTGCTGAGAGGCAGCCTGCATGATAGTGTTGAGGTTGTTGATGGACGTGTCGATAGCGGCTACATCACCACTCTTGTGAGCGTCCTTCAACTTGCTGAGAGCCTCCTCGATAGCCGGTTTCTGATCGGCCGGGATCTTGTCGCCGTTGTCCTTGAGGAAGTTCTCGGTAGTGAAGATCATCGAGTCGGCCTGGTTGAGCTTGTCGATGCGCTCACGCTCCTTCTTATCGTTCTCGGCGTTCTGCTCAGCCTCAGCCTTCATGCGCTTGATCTCATCATCGCTCAGACCGCTTGAAGCCTCGATGCGGATGCTCTGCTCCTTGCCCGTAGCCTTGTCCTTGGCAGAGACGTTGAGGATACCGTTGGCGTCGATATCAAACGTCACCTCGATCTGAGGCACACCACGGCGAGCCGGGGCAATGCCGGTGAGGTTGAACTGGCCGATGCTCTTGTTCTGAGCCGCCATCGGACGCTCACCCTGCAGGACGTGGATGGTCACCTCCGTCTGGTTGTCGGCAGCCGTAGAGAAGACCTCGCTCTTCTTGCACGGAATGGTTGTGTTGGCCTCGATGAGCTTCGTCATCACACCACCCATCGTCTCGATACCGAGGGTCAGCGGGGTGACGTCGAGCAAGACGATATCGCCCACACCACTCTCCTTGTTGAGGATAGCACCCTGGATAGCTGCACCGACAGCGACCACCTCGTCAGGGTTGACACCCTTGGAAGGCTCCTTGCCGAAGTAGTTCTTCACCAAAGTCTGGACGGCGGGGATACGGCTGGAACCACCTACGAGGATCACCTCGTCGATGTCGGACGTAGAGAGCTTGGCGTCGCGGATAGCGTTCTGGCAAGGAACCAAGCAGTTCTGGATCAGCTCGTGAGCCAGCTGCTCAAACTGTGAACGCGTGAGGGTCTTGACCAAGTGCTTTGGCACACCACCCTCTGCCGTGATGTACGGGAGGTTGATCTCGGTCGAAGTCGTGCTTGAAAGCTCGATCTTAGCCTTCTCGGCAGCCTCCTTCAGGCGCTGCATGGCCATCGGGTCCTTGGAGAGATCGATACCCTCGTCGGCCTTGAAGCCGTTGACAAGCCAGTCGATGATCACCTGGTCGAAGTCATCACCACCAAGGTGGGTATCACCATTGGTAGAGAGCACCTCAAAGACACCACCACCAAACTCCAGGATGGAGATATCAAAAGTACCACCACCGAGGTCGAAGACGGCAATCTTCATGTCCTTATTGGACTTATCGACACCATAGGCCAAGGCGGCTGCTGTCGGCTCGTTGACGATACGGCGGACATTGAGGCCTGCGATGGCACCTGCCTCCTTCGTGGCCTGACGCTGAGAGTCGCTGAAGTAGGCCGGCACGGTGATGACGGCATCCGTCACCTCCTGACCAAGGTAGTCCTCGGCGGTCTTCTTCATCTTCTGAAGTACCATAGCCGAAATCTCCTGCGGCGTATATTTGCGGTCATCGATCTGTACACGAGGATAGCCACCCTCGTTGACCACCGTAAACGGAACGCGCTCAGCCTCCTTGCGGCTCTGGTCATAGGTCTCACCCATGAAACGCTTGATACTGTAAACGGTCTTCTTCGGGTTGGTGATAGCCTGACGCTTGGCGGGATCGCCCACCTTGCGCTCGCCACCTTCTACGAAGCCTACCACGGACGGAGTCGTGCGCTTGCCCTCGCTGTTGGTGATCACCACGGGCTCATTGCCCTCGAACACTGCTACGCAGCTGTTAGTTGTACCTAAGTCGATACCAATAATCTTTCCCATAATATTTCTTTTTTATTTTTGTTCTACTTTGATGTTGCTTGGACTTTGTTGTCCGCCTATCTCAAAACAACTATTGTGCCATTTGACAAGCGGGGGTCTCGCGGCTGACAACTTGGCAGAAGCAGGGCCTTTTCCCCATAGTCCTACCGCATTTATGGCAGACACGAAGCTGCTGGGGAAGAAAAGCGGTTGGCGCGGAGAGTATCAGAAAAATGGTCTGGAAAGCCACTTGGAGTTTGTTGAGCAAATAACGATATTTATCCGCCAAAGACAGGCGCTCATTGAATAATATACATTCCAAGACAGATATAATGGAAAAATATCGTAACTTTGTAACTAGTTTTTACGCTATACCTATTATATATAGGATTAAACTATCATTTAATTTATCAGTTATGAAAAGATCCATTTTGATTGTATTCGGGTTGATGCTGACAGCGCTCAATGGCTGGAGCAACGACTACAACTATCTGGTATTCGTAACCAACACTGGGCCACGAAGTATCGCTGTAGAGAACCTGGAGATGACGGTAAGCGACGGGAAACTCGTCGTGAGAAGCGGTGCGGACGGCGAGACCTTCGACCTTTCGACGCTCACGAAGATGTATTTTTCCGACGCGGCAGTGGTTTCCATCGACGATGTGGAGGCAGGCAAAGTACAGTCTGTCAGCATCCACGACCTCTCCGGACGCCTCGTCGGATGCTATCCTTCGCTCGACGTTGCGCGCGAGTCGCTGCCCAAAGGCGTGTATGTGGCAAAACAAGGAAACAAGAACTTTAAACTGGCGAAACGATGAAGAAAGCACTACTTATCGGAGCCTCGCTCGTGGTTTCTCTTGGCACGGCGGCTCAGACGCTGAACGTGGTCGTCGGCGAAGTGACCTACAAGATTCCAGCGTCTCAGGCTGGGAGCATGGACTATGCAGACGGATCCAAACTCACGATCCTGGGCAAGACCTTCCAACTGAAGGAAGTGACCCGCATGTATGTGGACCATTCGGACGTGGCCGACAATAGCGTCAGCGTGACCTACAATGGGAGTGCCGCCGCCGTCACCGTGGCAGGCAACTGCATGAGCCATCTCGACGTGACGGTCAATGGATCCGCTGTCAGCATTGTGCAGGACGAGACCGTGGATACGGAGATCAGCTATTCGCTCTCGGGCGCGTCGGACAACGGTTCGTTCTATATGGACGGCCACTACAAGGCCACGGTGGTCTTCGACAATCTCTCCCTCACCTGCGCCGACAGTGCGGCGGTCAACATCGAGAATGGCAAGCGCATCGCCATCCAGCTCGTCGGAGAGAGTACGCTCAAGGACAGCAAGGCAAGCCAGGGCAAAGGCGCACTGATGGTGAACGGCCACTCGGAGTTTGATGGCGACGGCACTCTCAACCTCTATGGCTACGCGAAGCACGCCTATTGGGCCGATGAATATGTACAACTGAAAAAGAAGTTCACTGGCACCATCAACATCCTCTATGCGAAGAAAGACGGCCTCAACGTGAGCCAATACTTCCTGCAGAATGGTGGCCACTTCAACGTCTCTGGCACGCTCGATGACGGCATCCAGGTGTCGGCAGACGACGAGGAGGGCGGCTACGCCACGATATCGGGCGGATCGCTGACCATCGATGTGACGGCGGCAGGCTCGAAGGGACTGAAATGCGACGGCAACATCACCATCGACGACAGCAAGTCCGCGCCCACCGTGACGATAACCAATAGCGGCAAGGGAAAGTGGGACAGCGACGACCAAGAGGTGAAAGGTGCGGCCTGCATGTCGAGCGACGCCAACGTGACCATCGCGGGTGGACAGATCAGCCTGACAGCCACAGGCAGCGGCGGCAAGGGACTGAAGTGCGACTCGACGCTGACCATCACGGGCGGCGACCTCAGCGTGACCACGACGGGAACAACCTATGTCAACATCGGAGGCAACCAGGAGTATGACGGCAACTACCGCGGACAACCCGACCGCCTCGACGACGCCTACACCACATCGCCCAAGGGCATCAAGGTAGGCATCAAAGCGACGGAGAGCAGCACGGGGCTGCCTGTGGGCGACATACAGATCAGCGGTGGCAACATCCATGTGACGTGCTCGGGCCAGCAGGACGGCAGCGAGGGCATAGAGAGCAAGGGCACGCTGACCATCAGCGGCGGCACCATCGACTGCAACACATACGACGACGCCATCAACTCCAGCAGCCACATGTACATCAAGGGTGGAACGATCACGGTGTATAGCAGCGGCAACGACGGCATTGACTCCAACGGCAACCTGTACTTCTCGGGTGGAACGACGGTCGCCTACGGCACACGCTCTCCCGAATGTGGCATCGACGCCAATGAAGAAGAGGGATACACGGTGTTCTTCACGGGTGGCAATGTTTTGGGAATCGGTGGTGGCAACAACTCCCATCCCACTACGCAGGAGTCAACCCAAGGCTACGTCACCTATTCGGGCAACGTCACGGCGGGCTGCACAATCACCGTCAGCAAGGACGGCACCGTACTTGCCACCTTCACCCTGCCCTACGACTATAGTCGCGGCAACGTCATCCTCACCGCCGAGGGCATGACAGCAGGCGAGCAATACACCGTCAGCGACGGTACTTCCACGCAGACGCTCTCTGCCGTGCAGTATGGCAACGGAGGGCCTGGTGGCGGAGGTAGACCCGGTGGCGGAGGCGGTCCTGGTGGTGGAGGCCACGGCGGCTGGTAAACCACAGGGGCCATATTGCCCACAGAAACGGTAATCCACGGGAATCACAGTCCACAACCGTTTACAACCCACAATCGACAAAACGGCCTTTCCGCAATGATTTGCTGCGGAAAGGCCGTTTTACTTTTATCTACTGATGATCAAAAAGGAGGCTTATGCCAATCCCTCGATCTCACCATTGACGATGTCGATGACCTCACTCTGAGGACGTTTGGGCAGACCCGGCATACGCATGATGTCGCCCGCAATGGCCACAATCATTCCTGATCCCGTGTTGATGACAAAGTCGCGCACGGTGAAGGTATAGCCCTCCGGCACGTTGAGCTTCTTCGCATCGTCGCTGAAGGAATACTGTGTTTTGGCGACACAGACGGGAAGTCCCTCCAAGTTCCACTCGCTGATGCGCTTGAGGGCCTTCTTGGCAGCGGCGGTATATTCCACACGTCCGGCACGGTAGATCTTCTTGGCCAAAGCCTCTACCTTGGTGGTGATGCTGTCCTCGAGCTCGTACGGATACTGGATCTCCTTCGACGGGCACTCGGCAATCTCCTTGACGCAGACGCGGGCCAACTCCTCGCAACCCTCTCCGCCGCGGACGAAGCACTCGTTGGGCGCATAGCCCACCTTCACCTCGGCACAACGGTCAGCGACGATCTTCAGTTCCTCGTCCGTATCGGTAGCATAGCGGTTGAGCGTCACGACGACGGTCTGGCCCATATTCTGGAGATTCTCGATATGACGCTCCATGTTGGCAAGACCATTGCGCAAGGCCTCCAGCTGCTCTGCGGGCGCTGCGTCGTCGGCCATACCACCCTGCAACTTCAAGCCGCGAACCGTCACGACCAGTACGCAGAGTTTCGGACGAATGCCACCCATGCGGCACTTGATGTCGAGGAACTTCTCGGCACCCAGGTCGGCGGCGAAGCCAGCCTCCGTCACGGTATAGTCGCTGTGGCTCATGGCCATCTTCGTAGCAATCAAACTATTGCAGCCGTGGGCGATGTTGGCGAACGGACCACCATGGATGAAGGCGGGCGTGTTCTCGGTCGTCTGGACGAGGTTGGGCTGCAGCGCATCCTTCAGGATGACAAGGATAGATCCCACGCTGCCCAGGTCGCGGAGGTAGAACGGCTTGCCCTCGCAGGTGATACCCAAAAGGATGTTCTCCAAACGACGGCGCAAGTCCTCCAAATCCTTTGCCAGGCAGAGGATAGCCATGATCTCCGAGGCCACAGAGATGTCGAATCCGCTCTCGCGCACCACGCCATTGCCAGCACCCAAGCCAATCACAATCTTGCGGAGGGCACGGTCATTGACATCCAGGACGCGGCCCCAATAGACCGTCTTCAGCTCGCACGGCTCTCCCTGATGACGGAAGATATAGTTGTCGAGCAGCGCGGCGATGAGGTTGTGGGCCGCCGTGATAGCATGAAAGTCACCCGTGAAGTGGAGGTTGATCTTGTCCATCGGCAGCACCTGGGAATAGCCACCACCAGCAGCACCGCCCTTCATACCGAAGCACGGACCCATGGAAGGCTCGCGAAGTGCAAGGCCGCACTTATAGCCCAAACGATTCAAGGCCATGGAGAGGCCTACGCTCACCGTGGTCTTGCCGATGCCAGCCTTCGTAGGCGACATGGCTGTCATCAGTATCATATTGCAGCGATCCACCTTGCTTTCGTCAATACACTCCAATGGTACTTTGGCAATGTACTTTCCGTAATGCTCCAACTTGTCGGCGGCGATACCTACCGTGTTAGCAACCTCCGTAATCGGCTTCAGCACGGTCTCGCGTGCAATCTCAATGTCACTTTTCATTCTTAATGTGTTTTGGTTATTCGGTAAACCCAAAGGTATTATTTTGTCTTTGCGACGGCAAAAATACCAAAAATCCACGACCCTTGCAAATAATACGGCCAAAAAAGCGACTTTTTGGCTCAATTCTCGCCAAGTGTGCAAACAAAATGGTCAGTCCACTACAACTTCAGCTACTTTTGTGCTGGTCTTTTATACAGTTCACGCCCTGCCGAGCGGTCACCAGTTTGACCGCTTGACAGGGCGTGGCTTTCTGCCATCAAGGCGTGAGGGCGACTACAGCGTCTTGAGATAGTTCGTACAATCCTCGAAGGTCTCGAAGGTGTTCTCCTGCGGGATGAGCATCGGGATGATGCGATGATTCTCCAGCATATAGCGGGGCTGGGGCTGGATGATGGTCATGAGCACCTTCACGCCTTGTGCCTGGAGATCCTTGATGGCTGTCTCCATGGCATAGACACCACTCTGATCCATAAACGGGACACGGCGCATACGGATGATGACGATCTTCGCATCCTTGGGAATATCGTGCATCACGCGCTGGAATCCCGTGATACTTCCGAAGAAGATCGGGCCGTCGAGGCGCTCTATATAAATATGGTGGTGGATGTCCTTCGGCATATCCTTCTCGTCCTCCCAGGGCGACTCCTTGTCAAAGGTGCTCAACTCCTTGGAACTGTAGCCATCCTCCACGAGGTCGCCGGCACGCTTCATGAAAAGCACGCAGGCGATGACCATACCAATACCTACTGCCGTGAGGAGGTCCACGAAGGATCATACCGCTGAGCTGCGTGCGGCCACCCGACTTCACGTTGACCACCGTACGCATCGTAGCTCCTGCGCCGGCAAGACCACAGAACAGACCCGCCACGGCATTGCCGATACCCTGGCCTATCAACTCCTGGTTGGAATTGTGCTTGGTCTTGGTGATATTGTCGGCCACAACCGACGTCAGTAGCGTATCGATACTGCCCAGACCAGCCAGTGTGAGACCCGGGACAAGGGAAGCCTTGACGACGACCATCCAATCGATACCGTCCAGTTGCACCTTCGTGAAGAAGGGCATGGGAAGTCCGGCCGGGATGTTGCCGATGGTGAGTGCCGAGTCGAGGCCCGTGAAGAGCGAAACCACCGTGACGACCACCAGGGCCACAAGCGTGGCGGGCACCTTCTTGGTCACTTTCGGCACAAGGATGATGAGCGCGATACAGGCCAGACCCAGCAGCAGCGCAGGCACGCTAATACCTTCGGCGATGGCAGCGGGGAAGTTGAGAATCATGTCCAGCGTGCTGGCGGGCGACTTCTTGCCAATAATCGGATAGAGCTGCTGCAGGATGATGATCACTCCGATACCGCTCATGAAGCCCGAGAGTACGGGATAGGGAATGTAGCGGACATACTTGCCTATGCGGATAAGTCCGAAGAGCACCTGAAACAGGCCACAAAAAATGCCGGCAAGCGACATGGAAAGAAGGACGGCGGAGATGTTACCCTGCGAGCTGGCCCATGCTCCACTCACAATGGAGGCCGTAATGACGGTCATCGGTCCCGTAGGGCCAGAGATCTGGGAGTGGGTGCCACCGAAGAGGGCTGCGAAGAAACCGAGCAGGGTGGCACCGACGAGTCCGGCCAAGGCTCCCATGCTGGAAGCCTCAGGACTGTCAACACCGCCAAATGCTTGAATACCGAATGCCAGTGCGAGCGGAAGTGCCACGATACCGGCGGTGATGCCACCGAAGATATCACCTTTGATGTTGTTTGTCTCGATAAAAGCCATGATAGGGCTAGTAATCGTAACTATTCAGCAATAGTGTAGGCACGCACCTCCTACCATCCTATAACGACAGG
>ERZ779799.844-NODE-844-length-9572-cov-3.564674_pt1 | contig 9572 bp, 6 predicted proteins | sample MGYA00511253_ERZ779799 | MGnify/ENA primary metagenome ERZ779799 (study PRJEB29588, sample SAMEA2159541) | human gut metagenome | biome: human gut; feature: human-associated habitat; material: faeces | place: Denmark | collected 2008/2010 ...
CCCCCGGCCCCAATCACGCCATAGACAAAAAACAGCGCCGACGCCACAAGCTGTCCCCAAATCATCGCCGTTATGCCCATGGGAATGGTCACCACGATGGCGACTATCATCAATGCGTCCTTGACCGATTCGTAGACCACAAGCGAGCGCGAACGCCCGAGTCCGAGGATGTAGTTGTTGATGTTGGTGGCAAGCACTATGAAGATGCCGCGCACGGCGAGTATCTGAAACAGGATTATGGCTTCGTCCCACTTCGTGCCAAAAAGGATGTGGAATATCGGTTCGGCACACGTCGTGAGCAACAGAAGCAGAGGAAAGACAAGATAGGCGGTGAAGCGGTTCATCTTGCGCATGGCGCGCAGCAACCGCTCCCTGTCATCCTGAAAACCGCTGAGCACGGGCAGGAACGACGCCGTCAGTATCTGCGCTATCGACTGTATGCCCATCTTGCTCCATTTGTCGGCTTGCGTGTAGCATCCGAGTTTGGCAAGGTTGTAGTAAGCACCGATGATAAACGAGTAGGCGTTGAGCGACAATGTGTTGAGAAATGAGCACACCATCACTCCGCTGCCAACGGAAAACACCGACCGCAGCGACGCCATGCTGAACCCCGTGCGCGGAAGCCAGCCTGTTGTCGTCCACAGGAAGACCGATTTGACGGTGGCGAGCACAATGGTCTGCCACACGATTGCCCATGCGCCGTAGCCTTCCACGGCAAGCCAGATGCCCACGGCTCCCGACACGACAAGCCCCAGCGAGTTGGCTATCGCCACGCGCGCCATCGTCATCTGCTTCATCATGCGGTTGGTCTGCACAAGGGCGGTGGCGTTGATGATAAACGACAGGAACATCACCCTCGACAGGCTTATCAGACGCTGGTCGCCGAAGGTGTCGGCAATCAACGGCGCACACGCCCATAGGATGGCGTAGATAGCAATGCTGATGCCGAGGTTGAAATAAAAAACCGTACAATAGTCGGTTTCAGTAGGCGATTTTTTCTGTATCAGCGCCGCGCAGAATCCGCTGTCGACAAACAGTGATGCGAACGCCTGAAACACAAGCATAGCGCCGACCAGCCCGAAGTCTTCCTTCGAGAGCAGGTTGGCAAGCACGACGCCCGTGACGCCGTAGAACACCTGCGACGCGAATTTGTCGATGGTGTTCCACTTCAGCGTGCGCGCTGTTTTCAGTTTAAGTTCGGTTTCTTCCACGCGCCTATTCTCGGTTTACGACTGCCGGCTCCGGCACTTCCATCAAGTCGAGCAGACCGGTGCCGTTGTCGGTGGTTTCCGAGACTTCGGCAGCCTCTGTTTCCGGCTCATTGTCTTCAATCACGTCGGTGGCTTCTGTCTCGGCGCCGCCTTCGAGCTGCACGATTTTCACATTCGACAGCTTGCTCTTGGTGATGATAGGTTTCCCGATATAGTACACCTTTCCTGAGCCTACGCCCTTCACGGAGAGCGTTTCTTTAGGGGCGCAACCTATTGCACCAGTGCCCATCAGCGTGCATTTCACGTGTTTCGCCGCCACCTCGTCGGCTTGAATCTCGCCGGTGCCCACATTCTTTATCGACAAGTTCTCACATTTGCCCGATGTTATGATTTTACCCTTTCCCGTGAGCAGTTTAAGGTTGATGTTGATAGCGTCGAGACCGTTGGCAATGATTGTGCCGTTGCCTTGAAGCTGTATGTCGATTTTAGCCCCAGGCGCCACTTTACGCAGCGTCAGGGTGCTGTCTTTTGTATTCTCTGCCTTGTACAGATACGACGAATAGACATAGACCGTAGGCAGTGTCTTGACAGTGATTGCTGCAGGGTCGAGCTGTATTTTCAGTCTGCCCTTCGAACGCTCTGCCATGATGTAGGATGTGTATTCCTTCTCGATGTCAAACGCCACGATGCCCACTGAGTCGGCATTGTTGGAATAGACCACGTTGATGCCGTCGTTAACCACCAGTTCGTTGAATTCGCCCACATTGATGGTGTGTGGAGTGGCATTTACCGCTGCCGCGCAGCAGAGGGTGATGATAGCCAAAAAGAATTTCTTCATAACGTCGCTTGTTTCTAAATATGTAAATAATCAGTTTCTATGCGTTGCAGCACGTCGTCGAGCTCTGCCCACGTCTTTGCCTGAAGCATTGCGATGCGCGTTTCCCTGAAATTGGGGATACCCTTGAAGAGCGGCGACGCGGCAAGATGACGGCGGATGTGGAGAATGCCTCTCAACTCATCGATGCCTTCGATGCTCTCCGCAATCTGGCGGCGGAGCAGCGCCATCTTCTCCGACGCCGGTATCTCTATCGCGGTGCCGTGAAGCAGATAGTGCTTCATCTCGCGGAAAATCCACGGAGCGCCTATCGAGGCGCGGCCCACCATCACGGCATCCACTCCATAGCGGTCAAAAGCCGTTTTCAAGCCCTCTGGCGTCGTGATGTCGCCGTTGCCGACAATCGGTATCGTGATGCGGGGATTGCGCTTCACCTCGCCGATAAGCGTCCAGTCGGCGTCGCCGGTATACATCTGGCTGCGGGTGCGGCCGTGGATTGTAAGCGCACGGATGCCGCAGTCCTGCAGCTGCTCGGCGAGCGTGGTGATGATTTTGTTTTCGCAGTCCCACCCCAGACGGGTCTTGACCGTCACGGGCAACTTCACCGCATCGACCACCGAACGCGTGATTTGCAGCAGCTTGGGCACGTCGCGGAGCATTCCTGCCCCCGCACCTTTCGACGCCACCTTCTTCACCGGACATCCGAAATTGATGTCGATGACGTCAGGACCGGCCGCCTCGGCGATTTTTGCAGCCTCCACCATCGGTTCCACCTCCTTGCCGTAGATTTGTATCGCCACAGGCCGCTCGGCGGCGTTGGTGTGGAGTTTGCGGGTGGTGCTGTTGATGTTGCGCACAAGAGCGTCGGCCGACACGAATTCCGTGTAGACCATATCGGCTCCCTGCTCTTTGCAGATGAGACGGAACGACGGATCAGTCACGTCTTCCATAGGTGCCAGCAGCACCGGGCGCTCTCCCAAGTCAATTGTTCCTATCTTCATTCGCTTCTTTCGTTTTGTGTGCGCAAGTTACGCATTTTTATCTGTCTTTCCAACATTGCCGGAAATTGAAATGTTCATTCTTAATGTCCTATTTTCTGTCTATTTTGTCGGTTGCGCGCAGACGGGCAAGCATTTCTGCAGCCGTCAGCAGGCTGACGGGATGCCGCCACCCGGGCGACAACTCGCAGAGCGGTGCCAGCACAAACTCGCGTTTGTCCATCCGTGGATGAGGCAGGACGACAGCGGCGGTGTCGACAACCTCATCGCCGGCATACACGATGTCGATGTCAAGCTGACGGTCGGCATAACTGCCGTCGGCATTGCGGTGGCTGGAGCTTCCCGCCTCGCGCTCGATGCGCTGGAAGATGTCGAGCAGACGCCCGACGGGCAAGTCGCTCTCAAACTCGACAGCGATATTGAAAAAGGGGTTATCAGACTGATAACCCCATGCTTCAGATTCGTATATGCTTGAGACTCGCGGGGTGCTGCCAACGCTGCGGGCTATCTCGTCAACGGCGCGGCGCAAGTTTGCCTCGCGGTCGCCGAGATTAGTTCCGATGTTGACACTCACTGTCCGCATTGCCTGCGTTTACAGCGTTTTTGAAACCTCTACTTCTTCGTAGGCTTCAATCATGTCGCCTTCCTTCACGTCGTTGTAGTTGGCGATGTTAAGACCGCAGTCGTAACCCGACGACACTTCCTTGACATCGTCCTTGAAACGCTTCAGAGAGCCGAGCTCGCCCGTGTAGATGACAATGCCGTCGCGGATAAGGCGCACTTTGCTCGTGCGTTTCACCTTGCCCTCGCGCACCATACAGCCTGCAATCGTGCCGACCTTCGATATCTTGTAAGTTTGAAGCACTTCTGCCGTACCGGTAACCTCTTCTTTGAGCTCCGGCGAGAGCATTCCTGCCATTGCGTCTTTAACCTCCTCAATTGCATCGTAGATGATTGAGTAGAGACGGATGTCGACGCCATCGTTCTCTGCCAGACGGCGGGCGGCTACCGACGGACGCACCTGGAAGCCGATAATAACGGCGTCGGATGCGGCGGCAAGCGTAACGTCGCTCTCCGAAATCGCACCCACGGCCTTGTGGATTACGTTGACCTGAACCTCTGGTGTCGACAGCTTGATAAGCGAATCGCTCAACGCCTCGATTGAGCCGTCAACGTCACCTTTGACGATAAGGTTCAACTCGTGGAACTCGCCCAATGCGCGGCGGCGGGCAATGTCGTCGAGGCCAGGCATACGACGGGTGCGCTCCTTGACCTCGCGCTGCAACTGCTCGCGGCGCGTGGCTATCTCGCGTGCCTCACGGTCGGTGTCCAGAATGTTGAACGTGTCGCCGGCGGTCGGCGCACCGTTCAGACCGAGCACCAATGCCGGTGCCGCAGGACCTGCCTCCGTGATGCGCTGGTTGCGCTCGTTGAACATGGCGCGGATCTTGCCATAGCTTGTTCCTGCCACCATGATGTCGCCCACACGCAGCGTTCCGTTGCTCACAAGCACGGTTGCCACATAGCCGCGACCCTTGTCGAGCGACGACTCGATAATCGAGCCTGTTGCCTTTCGGTTGGGGTTGGCTTTAAGGTCTAGCATCTCTGCCTCGAGAAGCACCTTGTCGAGCAGTTCTTTAACGCCGATACCCTTCTTGGCTGAGATTTCCTGCGACTGATATTTTCCACCCCAGTCTTCCACGAGGTAGTTCATATTGGCGAGCTCCTCCTTGATTTTGTCCGGGTTGGCGGCAGGCTTGTCTATCTTGTTGATTGCAAACACGATTGGCACACCGGCTGCCGAGGCGTGGTTGATTGCCTCGATGGTCTGCGGCATCACGTTGTCGTCGGCGGCAACGATGATGATGGCGATATCCGTCACCTTGGCTCCGCGGGCACGCATTGCCGTAAATGCCTCGTGACCCGGGGTGTCGAGGAACGTGATGCGGCGGCCGTCCTCAAGCTTCACGTTGTAGGCTCCGATATGCTGCGTGATGCCACCAGCCTCGCCGGCGATAACGTTGGCGTTGCGGATGTAGTCGAGCAGCGATGTCTTACCGTGGTCTACGTGTCCCATCACGGTCACAATCGGCGGACGCGGCAGCAAATCTTCCTCGGAGTCGGCCTCCTCGTTGATTGCCTCCGACACTTCCGCACTGATATATTCTGTCTTGAAACCGAATTCTTCTGCTACAAGGTTGATGGTCTCAGCATCGAGTCGCTGGTTGATGGAAACCATCACGCCGATATTCATACATGTGGCGATAACCTTGTTGACCGGCACATCCATCATCAGTGCCAAGTCGTTGGCTGTCACGAATTCTGTGATGCGCAGCGTCTTGCTTTCCTTTGCCTCCAATGCGGCTTCCTCGCGCTCGCGCTCTTCAAAAGCCTCGCGCTTCTCTTTTCTCCATTTAGCACTCTTCTTCTGAGGCTTGTTGGTGAGGCGCGCAAGTGTTTCCTTAACCTGCTTCTGCACGTCTTCTTCGCTGACCTCTGCCTTTATGTGGCGCTTGGCCTTGTTGTTCGGACGGTCGGCGTTCTTGTTCTTGTTGCGGCGGCTGTCGTTGTTGCCTCCACCTTGCTTCTGTCCGCCGGCTTGCTGTCCGCCCGGATGCTCAATGTCGACTTTCTCCTTGCCGATGCGTTTGCGCTTGCGCTTCTCGCTGTCGGCGTTTGCGCCTCCGTTGGCTTGTTTTTCCTTGGCGATGCGCTCTTTACGCTTTTCCTCCTTCGACTTCTTCTTCGGACGGGTCGACTGGTTGATGGCGTCAAGGTCGATTTTGCCGAGAATCTTAGGAGCGGCGATTGTTGCCACGACAGTCTTGATTTCGTTGGATTCCGAAACCTCAGGCGCTGCGGCTTTCGGCGCGCTCTGTGGCTGTGGCGCAGGCTGCGGAGCTGGCTTTGCCTCCTCTTTCACCTCCGCCTTCTTAACCTCTTCCTTTACCTCTTTCTTTACCTCTGGTTTAGGTTCCGGCTTCGGCGCAGGTGCTGGCTTGGGCTCTGGCTTCTTCTCTTCAACGACAGGGTTGTTGTGCTTGTCGAGTTCGATTTTGCCGAGAATCTTCGGCTTCTGCACGGTTTCCACAACAGTCTTTATCTGCTCCGGCTTTTTAGGCTCTTGCGATGCCTTGTTTTTCACTTTGTCCTTCTGACGCTCCGAGGCATAGCGCTCCGACTTCGACTTCAAGTCTTTGTCGTTTTTAAACGCGCGCACCAGCATTTCGTGCTGCTCGTCGGAGATGCGAAGGTTCAGGTTGCCGGGATCGCCGACCTCCTGATTGTGTTTCTGCAGAAATTCCACCAGCGTAGGAATCCCCACATTCAAATCGTTTGCTACTTTGCTTATCTTTATTGGCATATTGCTTGTTAAGTTTCCTGTTGTTAATCCTCAAATTCCGCTTTCAATATATCGAGCACTTGGTCGACGGTGCTTTCCTCAAGGTCGGCTTTGTCGATTATCTGCTCGCGTGGCATGTTGAGGACGGCTTTTGCCGTGGTGCAGCCGATGCCTTTGAGGGCGTCGATAACCCAGCTGTCGATTTCGTCGCTGAATTCATCAAGATAAATGTCGTCGCTGTCCTCTGTGAAGCGGTAAACGTCAATCTGGTAGCCGGTCAGCATTGTGGCAAGCTTGATGTTCAAACCGCCTTTTCCGATGGCAAGCGACACCTCTTCCGGAAGCAGCATCACCTCGGCGCACTTCTCTTCCTCGTTGATGCGGATTGACGACACCTTGGCGGGGCTGAGGGCGCGGCGGATGTAGAGTTCGGGATTCGTTGTGTAGTTAATCACGTCGATGTTCTCGTTGCGCAACTCGCGCACAATGCCGTGGATACGAGAGCCTTTCACGCCGACGCATGCGCCGACCGGGTCGATGCGGTCGTCATACGACTCTACGGCTATCTTGGCGCGCTCGCCAGGGATGCGGGCGATGCCTTTAAGCAGGATGAGTCCGTCGTGAATCTCCGGCACCTCAATTTCAAACAGACGGCGGAGGAATTCAGGGCTTGTGCGCGAAATTATCACCTTCGGGTTGTTGTTGGCGTTCTGTACTTCCTTGATGACGGCGCGGATGGTTTCGCCCTTGCGGTAACGGTCGCTCGGAATCTGCTCTTCCTTCGGGAGGATGAGCTCGTTGTGCTCCTCGTCAAGAACAAGCACTTCGCGTTTCCAGATTTGGTAGACCTCGCCTACTACAATCTCGCCTTCCATTGCCTTGAACTTGGTATAGATGGCGTCTTTCTGAAGATCGAGTATCTTGGATGCGAGCGTCTGACGGAGTGTCAGGATGGCGCGGCGGCCGAATTTCTCAAACACGATTTCTTTCGTAACGTCCTCGCCGATCTCGCATTCCGGGTCAATCTCGCGGGCGTCGGTAAGACCGATCTGCATGCTCGGATTCTCTACAGCGCCGTCGGCCACTACTGTGAGGTTTTGATAAATCTCGCAGTCGCCCTTGTCTGGGTTCATAATTACGACGAAATTCTCGTCCGATCCAAACATCTTTGCCAGCACATTGCGGAACGATTCCTCCAACACGCTGATCATTGTGGTCTTGTCGATATTCTTCAGCTCTTTAAACTCCGAAAAGCTGTCTACCATGCTTATGGTTTCCTCTTTCTTTGCCATAATGTCTTAAAACTGGATTACGTATTTTGTATATTTTATTTCGTTATAACCGAAGCGGAGGTCTTCCTCCTGCTCCACCGGACGCTTGGCGCCTTCGGGTTTCACTTTCTTGACCACCGTAAGCACGAAGCCGTCGGCGTCGGCACTCTTGAGGATGCCTTTGAGCTTGCGACCGTCGGCGGTAAGCACTTCAACCTCGTTGCCTTCGTTCTTGTGATACTGGCGCTCTACGCGCAGTGGCGATGTCAGTCCGGCTGAGCCGATTTCAAGTTCATAATCTTCCTCGTCGCGGTCAAACTCGCTCTCAACAAGTCGGTTAAGGCGGATACACTCATCTATGTCCACACTTGTGTCGCTGTCGATTTCCACCACGATGTTGTTGTCCTTGCTGATTCTGACGTCGACGAGAAAAAGGTCGGTGCCTTCCATTCCTCGCTCCAAGACTGCTGTCAGCGCGCTTTTGTCAATCATTCTTCAATTGTTGATGTATTAATAAAACAATGGAGAAGACTTCCGCCCCCTCCATTTCCGTCTGCAAATATACTTATTAATAGACAAATGCACAAACATTTGGTTTCAACGGCTCAAAAACTGTCTTATAATTAGCGATATTTAACACTGCCAAGCAAATTATACGTTTTTTTAGCATCCTCAACGCGTTTTTTTGACGTTCGCCTGGGATGCCTGTTCCGTTACCGCGGCAGTTGCCACTCATTCTGTGGGTTAAATAAGTTAAAAACTTGTTCCCGATGCTTGTTTCTCAAAGAAATTTCATATCTTTACGCAGTTTAGTAATAACCTAACCGAAAAAGAACAAAGAAAAATACAGAATACACATCATTTATTAACTTAAAATCTTTTTTATGAGAAAGTCTTTTAAACACATTCTGTTGGCTGGCTTGACCATTGCATCGACAGCCATGGCTATGAATGCACAGACTTTGACGCAGGACTGGAAGGTGACCGAGGGTCTGCCTACAGCCGGCAATGCCCGGGGCATTGGTTTCGACGGAAAAGTCTACACCAACGACAAAAGCGTGCCTCAAATCATCGCTATTAATGCCGAGGGGAAAACCACTGTAGCAACGAGCGCTGCAGGTACAGCAATCACTGTCGATGGAGCTGGAAACTTCATCGTAAACGATGGTTTTCCTAACGCCGCTTCTTCAACAACGTTCAAGATTCTCCCTGCTGGAACAACGGAGATGATTGCTTTGACAGTCACTCTTCCTGAAGGCGTGACAGCCGGTCGTCTGGACTTTTTGGGTCGCGCTGTCGGCAATGTTATGTCGGAAACAGGCGGTGCTTTCTACATCACTCCTGCCAACTCTGGAAAAATTGCAAAAATCTTTGTTGCAAAGGGTGTTCAGGTCGCTGAAAAGTCAAAAGCTATCGCTGCTGGCATCGCTTGCGCTTCCGACGGACATGTTCAACCTGCCGACAACAATCCTGAAACCGACAACATCTTTGTGCGTCCGGCACGCACGCAAGCTTTCTTTGACGGCTTGACAAAGGTCGGAACGGCAAACACTACCGCTGGTGGCGACGCTGTCACTCTCGACGGAACTTTGTTCACATTCGAGCCTTGCGGAACAAACTACGTTGACGGCTTCCAGGTTGTGAACCGCACAACAAACGAGGTGGTTGCAACTCACGAAAACGAATTCTCGAAATCTGCCGCCGCTCCTAACCAGAACGCGATTTCTGTAGAGAAGGTAGACGAATACACTGCTGCAATCTACCAATACGTTCCTGGTCAGATAGCTGCAAAGTACACATTCTCTATTCCTAAGCCGCTTCCTGCTCTTGAGGCCCGCAACGCTTACGCTTACGACATCAAGGTGGAACCTGCCGCTGAAAACTACACTGTTTCTTATCGTTTGAACGCTCCTG
>ERZ779799.848-NODE-848-length-9545-cov-3.945416_pt1 | contig 9545 bp, 13 predicted proteins | sample MGYA00511253_ERZ779799 | MGnify/ENA primary metagenome ERZ779799 (study PRJEB29588, sample SAMEA2159541) | human gut metagenome | biome: human gut; feature: human-associated habitat; material: faeces | place: Denmark | collected 2008/2010 ...
GAAATTCTTCGAGCGGCACAAGTCCTGTGCAAGCAGCTGACCGGAGACGACACCTTTGGATGGAATCCTGAGCTTCTTGCACAGATTGCGGATTGCACGGCAGCTTTGCTTGCCACCAACGGAATCAGCTCTCATTTTCCGAGCGCCAATACTGAACCCATCTGCTCTTGGGAAAAGCCGGTCGTCGAATATCAGCGTCCGGATTACGCCCTGGAGTATGGTACTAACTACTAAAACGAGGAGGATATCATGGCAAAAAACTATTTTGGTGTCGTTCTGACCACCAAGGAACACGATAAATATCGTCTTGTAGTATACCGCTACAAGGACCCTGGCATCCTTAATACCTGCCCGATGTGTCAGCTGCTTCGGGCCATTCACAAATTCCAGCAGGAATACACTGAAATTCACCGCGAACATTGCAGCCGTATCCCGCCTCGCAAGTGGTACGAGCTTGGCAGAGTAATGCCGAGTATCGTTCTGCGGAAATACGGCCTGGAAAAGCATTACGAGATGTCATTTGAGCCGAGTCGCGTGCCTCCAGCTTCTGCGCTGAAACTCATCCCTGGTGCGACCGCTTCTAACTGGAAGCAGTACATCTGGTACGTTGATGGTGATGTGACGATGCTTGGCTAAAGACCATTGCACATTCGTGCGAGACTCATACAATTAGAATTGTACGATAGATACCAGCAATTGAAAAGGTGCTTTGCCTTTCGTACAATTCACATTTCGCTTGAAGGCGGACTTCCAATATCTGGAAGCCCGCTTTTTTGCGTACTACAAAAAGGAGTGTAAATTATGTTTATCATCACAAAGACTTTCACCGATGACGAGGGCCACCTTTACACAAAAGTAAATCCAAAGCAATATTCTACCCCGAAAGAAGCATACGATGCTATGCGTGAGGATTACCTCAACGAGCTCAAAAGCCGTGGCCTTGATGACAACGGCGGTTCCAATGAAGATGGCGAATCCTGCCCTGGCGGATACATCATCAGTGATGAGGCACAAATTTTTGATTATGCCCAATACACCCCGTATGAACAGCTTCTTCCTGCTGTTTTGTTCGGAGTCCATCGGATTGGTTAAGGAGAATCGCAATGGCTAAGAAAAGTGCAAGAAAAGAAATCACAAAAATCAACCTGAAACAAGCTGCGCTCGAAGGTCTTTCCTACGAGAGAGCCTGTGAAACTGCCAAGCGTGCAGGGAAACCCTCTTATCGCTTCACGGTCGGCGACAAAGTACAGGTTGGTCACCTTCTAAACTGCGTTGTTGACGAGGCTCTGGAAGGCGGGTACATGTATCTTATCCGCAGTGGTGCAAACAGCGATAACTATTCCTGCTGGGCTTGGACAAACGTTCGCCCGCTGGATGATGACAAAGATACGCATTTCGCCAAGCGCAATTCTGCGCTATCCCGCCTGCACTACTCAAACCGCAGTATGTATTCTTTACTCAGCTTCCAATACCTGTTCGGCGTTGATTTCAACCCTGATTATCAGCGTGGTTCTGTTTGGGATGATGAGGACAGGGAAAAGCTGTTGGACAGCATCTTTATGGGTCGCGAGATTGGTCGTTTCGTCTTTAAGCAGCTGCCATTCACTCGCACAAGCAACGATGGCAACTACTATGAAATCGTTGATGGCAAGCAGCGTATGTTGACCCTGCTTGCTTTTTATGAGAACCGATTCCCGTACAAAGGCGTATTTTACAATGACCTTTCCGCACAGGACAAGAACTGGTTTATGGATGCCTCCATTGGCGTTGCTGAGATTGACCAGAGCGTAACTCGCGCAGAAGTCTTAGAAATTTTCCTTGCCATGAATGAAGGCAGTAAGCCTGTCGCAAAGGAAGTCCTCGACCATGCACGCGAATTGCTAAACGAAGAGAAGGGAGAAGGATTATGAGTCCTATGTTCAAACAAAAGGTCGGTATGACGAAAATTTATGCAAAAGGAATCGCAGAACTCTTTCTTATTCGCTGCAATCCCTATCATTGGGACGGCAGCGGGGAAGTGCCTGATAACATCAGCTTCGATGTGTACAAGCGCAAAATCGATGAAACATACGATGGCTGCACACTCGAAATTCAGCTTTGCAAACCTGATGGTTGTCTTTGCTATGCGGCTTCTGTTCACCTGTATGAAGGCGGATTCTGGACAGGGCACGGCATTGGCTGTTTCGACAAGACTGCGATTTGCAACGACCCTGGTTCTGTCGATGCCTTGACAAGCGCCATCATGCGAGTGTGCATGATATACGAAAATCTCACAAATTTCCGCAAGGTTTTCGTCAAGTGCCTTACCATCAGCCAGAAACGAATGAACGAAATCAAGCAGTATACCGATGACGGCAAAGAGCAGGATGAGATTGAGTTCGAATCCGTTATCTTCGCCGATGGTATGCACATGGATGTTCGCTGCATCCCACGCCACAATGGACCCTCCTGGTGCGAAGCGGCTATTTATCGTGAGGATGAGGATATCGTCACGTCTGAGCCGAGCAACTCGTTTTACAACCATTGGGTTTGCCAGACGGCAAACGCCACCTACCATCTTTATATAGGTATTGCTGACGAATGAAACTTGACGCGCCTTGCGAACAGCATATCATAGAAATTGTACGATAGATACCAATAATCGAAAGGGCATTTTGCCTTTCGTACAATTCACAATTTCGCATGAAGAGCGGACTTCCCACATCGGGAGGTCCGCTTTTTTTGCGTTATAACAACAAAAGGAGTGTATTTTTATGAAAATGACAATCACAGGCCAAATTGATGGCAAATCCGTGCCGATAACTATTCCGATTGAAAAAGTTATCGAAGCTTTCTGGCCTTACGCCACCAAACCTTCTACTCTCTCTGTTTCCACTGAGCTTGACACAGACGGCATCAGTGCTAACTTTATGCTCGGCCAGGAAACAAAGGATTCTTATCCCGGTATCTGGCTCACCAGCAAAAACAGCAATACCGGTCGTGCAGGTTTCTGGTTCTGTTTGGAGCTGCCGAACGAAACCAACGACATGGTAAAAGGCTATCTGTACGCTGGCGATGATGAAACAGAGACGGACCAACCTCTAGCTGTTATCGCTGATGGCGTTCGCAACGACGACGATGACTCAAAGCGCATGCTTTGGGTGGATGAGTCGTTGACTCACGTTGAACCTCTAACCAATAACTATCTGAAACGCCAAGGCGCTGTCACCGAAAAGCAGCTCGATGAACGTGACTTCTGAGTAAATATCAAAAAGCATCTTGCCAAACAAAATAAATAACAAAAAGGAGAGTAATACTATGTATCTCGAAACTATCAATGAAAAAGCATTTCGTTCTTTTCTTTCTAATCCCGACATTTCCGTTTTGGACGGTAACGTTCTGGATAAGCACCACAACTCGGATTTCTACCGTTTTGTCCGCGTTCCTCTTTCCGATGGCGAGCATAGTGTCGAGGCATTATTTGGGCAAATGTGCAGTAACTATCCCACCAGCATGAGCAAAAACCATTTTTATGAACAGCATAACCTTGAGTTTATGGCTTATGTTGTGGACCACGAAAAGACCTATGCTGAAAGCTATGAGTTCCTGCGATTGTTTGATGTCACCTCTGCTTACACTGGTCCCCATTCCGCAATGGGTGAGATGACGAAAACGCTGTGGGATTATCTAGAGCAGAAAACAATTCTCGACCCTGACTATCTGAACACGCCCGAATTGCAGAACGAGGCTTATGAAAACGCTGTCAAACAGTATGTCCTGCAAAAGAAAGACACCGCATTTGAAGAAAGCCTTCGTAAATTTCTTGAGCACATTGATGACACCGCGCCCATCGAGTTCTTTGCTAATCCTACCGGATGGGCGGAAAGGGTAGTCAATGTCCTCGACAAGAATCTCACTTCTCGCGATGGCACACCTTTCAGCGAAAGCATCGGGAAAAAATTCGTTGCCGTCCAACGTCTTACCCAATCAAGGATGCTGGAGTTCCAGTCCAAGCCACATTGTTGGGAAAGTGAGTGCCGTAGTTTGTTTTCTGCGACTGCAAAAGCAAAAAACATTCGGCTCGTTATTGAAGCCAATGGAAAAGAAATGCAGGTGCAATATCCTGTTTCCAACCTGATTACTTTTGAAATGATTAAGAATAAGGTCATTTCTGCATGGGCTATTGCACCACGCAAGCTCAGCGATGAGGTGAAAGAATTTCTTGCGGAAAACTGCGCTGACTACAGTAAATACTGGTCTGATATTCCCATGAAGACTGTCTCTCGCATTAAAAGTGGGCGCAAAGTTCTTTGGGAGAATCCTTACTTTGAGGGAAACAGAAAATAATGATAGCCGTCAGAACAAATTGTGCCGACACTTGATTTGCTTCACCAGAGTCCTGCAGAAATGCGGGGCTCTTTTTTTTATTGCCAAAATATGCGATTCGCCTAAAATAAAAGTTGTACGATAGATACCATCTACTTGGCGCGTTTTTTTTTGCGTTCGTACAATTCACAATTCTGCAAGCAAAAGGCAGACTCACCATCTCGGTGGGCCTGCCTTTTTATTTGCTCAACTACAAAAAATGGAGTGTAAAAATGAAAATCAAAGTCAAGTTCCTGAATTGCTGGCAGGAAAACTATCCCGAGGAAGGGCCGGAAGTTGTTTGTGTTTTTCTCGATGAAGTGAAACGCATAAAGAAAACAACCCCTTCGCACCTTTTGAACGACGCTTTGTTGGATTGCTATGTTCACGATGGCCAGTTTGTAACCGCATCTTATGGCTATCTGAAAGCAGGAAAGCTTGCATCGAAGGAAGAATACCTGCCGTTGCTCACTGAGCTGTACTATGTCGGCTACAAAAAGAATGAGTTGGAAGTCTGCCAATTTGCAAGGATTTGACTTCCAAATCCTAAAACTATCACAACAAGGAGAAAAAATCATGAGTACCACAAATAATATGAATACACGTTTATTCATTGACATGGACGGCACCCTCGCTGTCTGGAAGCAGGCGGCCTGCTTTGAGGACCTGCTTCAGCCGGGGTATTTCAGAGATTTGCCGCCCTATCAGACGGTTTTGGACGCCGTGAAGATTCTTTGCAACACAAAACCAGAACTTGATGTGTATGCACTTTCCGCCTATATGCCGGAAAACCCATATGCGGTTTCTGAAAAGAATGCCTGGCTTGACGCTTATCTTCCAGAAATTGATTCCGAACACCGCATCTTCGTTGCGTGCGGCAGCAGCAAGGCCAGAGCCGCAGCAAACCGCTTGAAGACACCGTGCATCGACAACTCTTTTGTGTTGCTTGACGACTACTCGGTGAATCTTCATGAGTGGAAAGCCAATCGTGGAAGCTGCATTAAGCTCCGCAACGGCATCAACGGCAACGGCGGGACCTGGAAAGGTGAATCTGTCACTCGATTCGATACCGCCGAAAACGTCGCAGACCGTATTTGGAGTATCATCAAAAAACAAATGCAATAAACTAAAGGAGAAATACTATGTTTCCAAATATCAAAATTGTCGAAGCCATCCGCAAAGAATACCCCGCTGGAACGCGGGTTCGGCTTGTCAAAATGGATGACATCCAGGCACCACCTCTTGGTGCAGAAGGTACGGTTGTTGGTGTCGATGATACCGGCAGCCTCCTGATGCACTGGGACAATGGTTCGCATTTGAACATTGTTTATAAAAACCAGCCGGGAAAACCCGCGACTTCAGTCGTGGGATGAAAGGCGTCAAGTAAAATAAATAGCTGCTGTCTATCTTTGGATAGGCAGCTTTTTGTTTGCCTATGCTTGCGAATTGCGTACCATGGATAGTAGAGTCCAACTGAAAGGAGGCTGCTATCTATGCGTCTGGTTGTTAAAACTTACAAGTATAAGCTGTACAACAGTAAAAAGAACAGATACCTGGTGCGCCAGATTGAACTTGCCTCCGAAATTTGGAACTTCTGCATTGCTATGCGGCGCATGTACTATTTGGTCTATGGAAAGAAGCTCAAGGCAAACGACTTGAAAAAGTATATTGCTAAAATTGGCAAGCGCCGCAAGTGGGCACATTGGCATAATCTCGGCAGCCAGGCGATTCAGGATGTGGTGGAACGGGTTGACCGTGCCTATAAAGCCTATTTCGATAATAAGAAAAAGGCGCATCCAAAAAAGAAGTCCCTACCAAAATTCAAGAAGCGTGAACTGTACAAAAGTTTTACACTCAAGCAGGCAGGCTACAAGTTTGAAGGAAAAGGCCGCATTACCATCAATGGCAAAAGGTATCGGTATTTTGATTCTCGGCCATTGAAAGGTAAAGTGAAAACCTTAACCGTCAAGCGCGACAATTTGGGCGACATCTATATTTTTGCCGTCACGCAGGAAGAATGCAATGAAGTCCTTCCACGAGCAGGTAAAGCTGTCGGGATGGATTTCGGCTTAAAGCATTTCCTCAACCTGGATGACGGCAGTGTGATAGATTCTCCTCAATGGTATAAAGCCTCCCTGAAAGAGCTGAAGACCATACAACGTCACATTTCACGCTGCAAGGCAGGCAGTAATAACCGCAAGAAAGCTATCAAGGAGTTAAACCGCATCTATCGAAAGATGTGTAATCAACGCACCGACTGGTTCTTCAAGACTGCCTATCAGCTGATTGGAGATTATGCCATCATCTGCATTGAAGACTTAAATCTTGCGGGGATGCAAAAACTCTGGGGACGCAAAATCAACGATATTGCGTTCGGTGAGTTTGTTCAAATTCTCGAGTGGGCGGCATCCAACTGCGGCACAGAGATTGTGAAAATCGACCGCTTTGCTCCATCCAGCAAGTGCTGCAGTCGCTGTGGGTACATCTACCCAAAGCTCACACTCAAGCAGCGGCAGTGGGATTGCCCATCTTGCGGCACACACCACGAAAGAGATGTCAATGCAGCTATCAATATATGCCGTATGGGATTAACTCAAATGGGCTACCCTGCGTAAAAATGCTCCTGCGGGTGGGGCACCACGCCGTTACCGAGAGGCGTAAGACTGGGACAGCCAGCGGCCTCGTTGAAGTAGAATCCCACGATTTTAATCGTGGGAGTGTGTCAAGGTTCGGATGAGGTTGAGAAAGTCTGACAAGCAGACTTGCTCAAACGTGCGATTCCACTAAAATTGAAATTGTACGATAGATAACAGCCCTATGGCCGAAATGCGTACAATTTACAATTCTGCAAGACAATCAGCAGACTCACCATCTCGGTGGGCCTGCTTTTTGTTTTCAAACAATAAAAGGAGAAATAATTATGTATTGCATTCAGTATGACGAAATCTGCAAAAAACACAACTTCGAGTTGGAACACGACGCCCATGGTGACGGCGTGAGCCTCAAATACCCAGCTGGTCTTACCCCGAAATGCACTCTTCGGCTTTCTCAAAATCATCTTCCTGAGGAAGTATCGGCTATGGCTGAAAAGTACGGCAGCGACTGTTTTGCCGTGTTCATGTACAATGCTGCAGCGGCAGCAGGGAACACCATCGGTCTTGCTGAGACCCTGGAAGAAAACAAAAAGGTTTCCGCAGCTCTCTCTGATTTGGCGGACGACCTGAAACAGGCAGAGCTGGAAGCCAAGACTTGGGTTTGCACCGACCCTGATACATGCCAGTGGCGACGTCAGGTTGGCGGAACCCGATACGAGCTATACGACATTTTCGAAGCTCCAAATGGCACCTATTTTGTCGTACACGGTGAAGTAGACCCGACCGAGCTTGACCCGGATGACTACGACCAGCTGCTGGAGGCATATTCCGGTTTGCTGGACTCTGCCAACTGTGAAAGCGAACGCTGGGCATTGATTGCTGAGGCGCAGTTTGAGACCGAAGAACTCTCGATGGAGCGCGAACGCTTTTGGACTTTTGAAGGAGCCGAAAGGGCAATTCGGAAAAAGGTTGGGGCTGACGTTTCAGATGAGAATTCTGCGACCGAAACCCGCCTTGATGCGATTCGGAAACTCGATAAGTTTCATCTTGCCGTCTTTCTGAACGATGTTCACAGCGGTGCAAAAGACTTTCCTTCCAACAACATGAGCTGGTGTGACTGGCTCAATAAGCCGGATGACGGACACTTACTGGATAGAAAATCCTAAGTACATTTGAATAAACACTTTAGGCTGTTCACCTTCGGGTGGGCAGCTTTTTGTTGCTAAAACGTGCGAATTGCATACCATGAATAGTGAAAATCAAAGAAAGGGATGGCACCTATGTATTCCATCACGAAAATGTGCAACAGCAAAAAAGATGTTGAAGCTGTGTATCTTTTTCTGAGCGACTTGTGCAGTGAATACAGCAATTTTCGGCAGTGGTATCACGATACCGTTGTTTCTGGCTTAGCAAATGGGGAAAGACTGATTTACGCCGTCACTGACAATGAAGCGATAGTCGCGGTTTTGATTCTAAAAAATGCCGACGAAAAGAAGATTTGCACGTTGAGAGTTGCTGAAAACCATCGCCATCAAGGCATTGCATCAATGCTCTTAACCCTTGCTTTTAGGGAACTGCAATGTACAAAGCCGCTCATCACCGTTTCGTCATATCATATCGATGAATTCAAGCCTCTGCTTGAGAAAAGCGGGTTTGTTCTTTATTTTCTGAAAGAAAATTGCCAATGGTACGGTCGTGGACACCAGCACAGTATTCCCTTCAAGGTTATCGTTTCCGTATCGAGCGGGCGCAAGGTTCTTTGGGAAAACCCGCTGTTCGGGAAATAATCGAAATGCCGTTGCGAACTTGTGCGAACGGCGTAGAATAATAACTGTACGATAGATACCATCTACTAAGGCGCTATCTGCGTTCGTACAATTCATAATTTTGCTTTAAGGCGGACTTCCCGATTTTGGGAGGCCCGCCTTTTTGCGTTCACAAAGCCCGCGCCAAGGAAGCCCACTGCGTGAGCGGTGGGAGTACATCACAATCTAAAACGGAGGAAAACCAAATGAAAGTAAAAGGAATAATTGAGTCTGACGTTGATACTTTTAAGGTCGGAGACGTCATCGAGGTCAAACTTGCAGATGGTGTAAAGGTACAGGCTATGGCAGTGCAGCAAGAAGAGGACGGCATGATTTTCTGTCTGGCCGATTGCCTGCCTGGCGAGCACCCGATGAACAGCACCAGTACCAATGAAGGAGGTTACGAAGAGAGTGACCTTCGTAAAAAGCTGAATGGTGAGATTCTGAATCTCTTCCCGGCAGAACTCAAGGCTATGATGACTCCGTTTGACAACGGTGACCTGCTCCGTCTGCCGACTGAGAAAGAGATTTTCGGAGAGAACTACTACGGTGAGTATGAAAGCCCGTATGTGAAGCAGTGGAAGCCTATGAAGAAACGTAGAAACCGTATGGCGTTCGATTGCAGCAAGGATGAGAACTTACAGTGGTACTGGCTGATGAACAAGGTCAGAGAATCCGCTACTGGCTTCTCCAGTGTCTACGACGACGGTTATGCGTCCGCCAGCTGCGCTTCTTACTCTTTTGGCGTTCGCCCCGCTTTCAAACTCAAGAACCATTAACGCTTTTTGCACAAACTTTTCTT
>ERZ779799.853-NODE-853-length-9521-cov-3.273611_pt1 | contig 9521 bp, 10 predicted proteins | sample MGYA00511253_ERZ779799 | MGnify/ENA primary metagenome ERZ779799 (study PRJEB29588, sample SAMEA2159541) | human gut metagenome | biome: human gut; feature: human-associated habitat; material: faeces | place: Denmark | collected 2008/2010 ...
TATGCGTTAGGTATCGAAATCAATAAAAATATTTCTATTAGTTTTAGAAATATAATAATCTACTGCAGACATTAATTCATCCATTTTATATGCTTTACTAATAGGCATTAGCATCTCTCTAATTGCTTGGTTTGGAGCATGCAAACTTATTGCCAAATTAACTTGAGTATCAAGTTCTGCAAACTCTTTAATTTTTGGTACTATACCACAAGTACTAACTGTGATTCTTCTAGAACCTAAATCAATTCCTTTAGGACAATTTAATATTTTAATAGCCTTTACTAAGTTTGTAAAGTTATCAAACGGCTCGCCTATTCCCATTACAACTATGTTATCTACTTTAATGTTTTCTAGTTTCTCTATAGTTAAAACTTCTAATATAATTTCAGAAGTGGATAGGTTTCTTACTTTTTTTAGTTTACCACTTTCACAGAAAGCGCAAGCCATGTTGCAGCCAATTTGTGTACTTATACATATACTATTTCCATAGTTGTGTTTCATAAGTACTACTTCTATACTAGAGTCTTTTACTTCAAGTAAGTACTTATTTGTATCTATACTTTTTAATTCTTCTAAAACATTTAAGTATTTTATTTCATAGTTATTATTTAAAAATGCTTTTAATTCTTTACTGATATTAGTTATTTCGTCAAATGTAGTAACTCTTTTTTTATATATTCCTTCAAAAACTTGAGTAGCATTAAATTTTTTGAAACCATTTTCTACTAAAATACTCTCAAGTTCTTCAAGTGTTAAATCAAATATACTATTCATTTGTAAGCACAGCCTTTATTCTTCTTACACCAGCACTAGATGCTTCTTCTTTAGTTATTTTGAAGTGTCCTAATTCACTTGTGTTTTTAACATGTGGTCCACCACATAATTCTTTAGATACATTTCCTATACTATAAACTGTAACTATATCAGGATATTTTTCTATAAACATGCATTCTGCACCTGAATTAATTGCATCAGACTTACTCATTTCTTTTACAGTTACATCTAACCCTTCTTTAATCCACTCATTTACTAAGTCTTCAGTTTTCTTTTTTTCTTCATCAGTTAATTTGTGGTCACAAGAGAAATCAAAACGCATTCTCTCATCAGTTATATTACTACCTTTTTGGTGAACATTTTTATCAACTACTACTTTTAATGCAGCATTAAGTAAGTGTGTTGCAGTATGGTATTTTGTTTCTATTTCTGAATTTCCAGCAAGTCCACCTTTAAATTTACCAGCACTTGCAGTTCTAGATAATTCTTGATGTTTTTTAAATCTTTCTTTAAAGCCTAGAGTATCCACTTTGATTTTTGCATCATGTGCTAGTTCTTCTGTTAGTTCAATTGGAAAACCATATGTATCATATAAATGGAATGCTGTTTCAGCATCTATATCTTTATTACTTACTTTATTAAATTCTCTTAACCCTTTTTCTAGAGTTCTATTAAATTTTTCTTTTTCATTTTTTAGTACTTCTAATACGACACTTTCGTTTTCTGTTAGTTCACTATAATACTTTTTATATTTACTAATTATAAGTTTTGCTATTCTTTGTTCCCAGTCACTACTTATATCTATTTCCAGTTTTTTAGCATGACGTATAGCACGTCTTATAAGTCTTCTTAAAATGTAACCTTGGTCAGTATTACTTGGTTTAATACCAGCTGGGTCAGCACTTATAAATACAGCAGTACGAATGTGGTCAGCAATAATTCTCATACTTTCTTCGTTTCCTATGTAAGGTTTTTTAGCTATATCACTAATTAAATCTATTACATCTTTCCATACACTCGAAGTGTAATTGTCTAGTACTCCTTCTAAAACAGCAGTTGCTCTTTCATAACCCATTCCAGTATCAACATTCTTTTTAGGTAGTTCAGTAACATCACCATTTTCATCTTTATAAAATTCCATAAAGACATTATTCCATATTTCTACCCATCTATCATCTTCCGGGTCAAACACCTCAGGTATTTCGTCATTACTTCTAAAATAAAATATTTCTGTATCAGGACCACATGGACCAGAAGTACCAGCTATCCAGAAATTGTCTTCTACAGTCCTTGCAATTCTTTTTTCAGGAATTCCTAAACTAATCCATTTATTATGACTTACTTCGTCAAATGGAATATTTTTGTCCCCTGCGTAAACTGTTACAGCAAGTCTTTCAATAGGTATATTTAATACTTTAGTTAAAAACTCAAAACTATAACTAATACTTTCATTTTTAAAGTAATCTCCTAAACTCCAGTTACCTAACATCTCAAAGAATGTATGATGTGTTGTATCTCCAATCACATCTAAATCATTAGTTCTAACGCATTTTTGATAGTCAACTAATCTTGTTCCATATGGATGTGGTTGTCCCATTAAATAAGGTATTAATGGTTGCATACCAGCAGTGTTAAATAATACACTTGGGTCATTTTCAGGCACTACTGGTGCACTTGGTATTTGCTTATGTCCTTTGCTTACAAAATAATTAATATATAAATCTTTTAAATTCATTTTTCTTCACTCCTTCTTTTATAATTTAATTGCTATTTTATTTCATATAAGATACTCACTTGTACTTCTTCACATACTTCATTTTTCTTAAATATAACTTTGTATGAACTTGTGCAACAAGTTGCTGCATAAGTTCATCATCTTTATATTCTTATTTCATATAAGGTACTTACTTGTAATTCTTCACAAACTTTATTTTTTTCTCTTTCTATTTCCTCTAAACTTTTACCTGCTACTACGATTTTGGTGTTTACACCAAAATAGGAATTTATGCTATTATTCCTTTGAGAACAAGCAATTTGTGCTTTTTCTATATCACAGAAAAATATCTACATGGTAAATTAATATTAGTTTTATATCTCACTTAACTTACTCTCCAACTCTTCTATCGATCCATCATTATTTATTACATAATCATAGTCGTTATAATTATCAAGTGCAGTTTCAGTAATATGTTGTTTTTCTGTTTCAGTCAAAATATTCATATCTTTTCTAGTAATATGTACACTTACTACATTACTAAATACTTTCTTTATATCTTCTATCTCTTCAGGAAATCTTGCATCACCTATAATTATGACATCAAAGAACTTACTATAAACTTTTATGTCTTCTATTGTTCTATTAATAAAGAATTTATCGTCTATTGTATTTCTTATAATGTCTGTTCCTAAAACTTGTAATAAAGTTCTAGGCTTTGTCTCGTCAAAGCCATCCCAGTCACTTATTCTTTTAGCATACTCTTTTATATAACTTGCATAGAATAAGCAAATTACTTTTTTCCCAAGACTTTCATACTTCTTTTTTATTATTTCCATAGAAGTATCTTTACCACTTCTAGCTTTACCTGATAGTATTATTATCTTTGCTTCTTCTGTTCTCAATTCCATAAATTCACTCTCCTTAATAAGTTCTGTAACCATTATATAACGCAAACATATTTTTGTAAATACTATTTTAACTTTTTTGTATATAAATATTCTTCAATGTGTATTTGATCTTCTAAAACTAGCTCTTTTAACTCTTTAAAAAGTGTCATGAATGGAGTATAGAAGTAGTTATATGCTGAACCATTTGTTCTTATTCTAACACTGGTTCTATTTTCAGGATGAAATAAATCTTGCTTTTTGGTGTTACCCTTATCAAAAGTAATTTTAATTAAGTCATTATCCTTTACTATTTTAAAAGACGGACCTAAATCATGCGGATAATCATCACACTTCCATACTATTTTACCTTCGTTTACCAGATTAGTATAGTAGTCTTGCTTTTTTATGATTTCAAATTTTCTATCATTCATTTTAGAATAATCTTCATAACTAATAAATTTATTATCAAAATGCCCTAAAAACTCACTTGTATCTTCTACTACAAAATACAAGTCTAAATTAGGTGCATACTGTATATTTAGTTTTTTCTTACCATTTAAAATAGTGATATATCCATAACCATTGTTAAAACTTTTTTCTAACTCCATAAAACCTCCCTTCAAATAAAAAAGATGGCACATAAGGAGTGCAACAAATGCACGGTACCATCCTATTATTTACTTAATTACATATAACGGTGTTATCCGGCCAAGATTAATGGCACTTAAAGAATAGCTTCAGAATAAACTTCTTACTCTTTTCCACCAACCAAGAGTTCTCTATTTAGAATATCTTATCTTACTTATTTCTTTTTTAACATTTTCTTCTTTTGCATATCCAAAGAATTCATATTTTTCATCAAAGAATATATACAAACTTTTTAACATTGCAACAACTGGAGTTGCAATAATCATTCCCATTATACCAAAGAAATGTCCAAAAATCAATAATGATATAACTATTGTAACTGGATGTAAGTCTAGTTTTTTTCCTATTACTATCGGATGTAAGAAGTTGCTTTCAAGTGCTTGTGCAACTATGATAAATATTAAAACTAATAAACCAGTTACTGGACTTTGACTAAATCCTACAAGAATTGCAGGTATTCCACCAATGTAAGGACCGATATAAGGAATAATGTTAGTAAATGCACAGAAGAATGCAAAGAATACAGGTGCATTAAGTCCTATTAGGCTAAATCCTATAATTGAAATTATAAAAAGTATTAGTGTATCAATAAATGTTCCATTAATGAAACTATATACAATTCCACCTAGTTCACTAAATATTCTTTCAGTATCAGCCTTAAACTTCTTAGGTACAATATTTAAAATATGTTTACTAAAGTTATTAAAGTTAAATAATAGATAGAAACCTATTACTACACCTATTGCAAATTTACCTATTCCACTTGCTAAATCTTGTACTATAGTTATAACCTTAGTAGGCATATCTGTACTTATACTCTTTGAAAAATCATTAACATAATTTATAAAATCAGCTTTAACACTAGACATATCTATATTAGTACTATCAGTAATTCTTAAGAATACTTTATCTACTATTTCTTCACCATTTTTAAGTAAGTCAGGTATCATTTTAGCAATATCATTAAGTTGTGTTATTAAACTTGGTATAATTGCTAAACAGAATAAATAAATTGCTACAAAGAATAATAAGAATACTAAGACAGTTGATAAACTTCTTTTCATTCCATGACTTGTTAATTTGTTAACTAGTGGATTTAGAAGCCATGCAATTATAAATCCAATAAAGAAAGGACTTATTACACTTAAAATTGTACCAATTATTGGAAATATATTAAGTGTTCTTAGTAAAAATATTATTCCTCCAATTAATGCTATTACCATTACAAAATAACTTAATTTTAATATTTTATTTCCTGTTGTTATTGCTTCATTTAATTCTTCAATATTTACTTTTTCTTTTTTCATAATGTCACCTTCTTACTTAATTCTATCAAATATTTATTAAAATATAAACAAAAATGTAAAATTGTTTACAAAAAAAGTAAAGCAACCAGTTATTTAGTTGCTTTTCATTAATTGGTTAGCAGTCTTAGTAAGAGTTTTCTTTTCTTTTTTCATTAGTTTCATGATATCTTTACTATATTTACTAGCTACTACTCCTACCGTTACACCACCTAACATATACATTAGATTCTTCATGTAATCACCTCATTATTAGGTTTAACATTTTTTTATTTTTTATACGAAAAATGTTTTTAATGAAGTAAGCCTGTTTTCGGAAGTATTTTCTTTAATACTATAGTTTAAACTATCTAATGAACCTACAATAATTAAACTTTTTTTAGTCCTTGTTACTGCCGTATATATTAGTTTATTATATAACATTCTTTTCATACTTTTTGGCAGTACTAGAATAACATTATCATATTCACTACCTTGACTTTTATGAACACTTATTGCATATGCTAAAGAAAACTCTTCAAATTTATTTTTAGTATATGATACAATATTTCCATTATAGTTTATTTCTACAATAGGATTTTTACTATTAATAATTCTAGAGATGTAACCAATGTCTCCATTATATATATTGTTATCAACATCATTTACTAGTTGAATTACTTTATCTTGTTCTCTAAATAATGTATTTCTTATAACTATTTCGTTTTTAGAGTCAGTTTCCTTATTAAATATGTCTTGCATTAAAGCATTTATGCTGTCAATTCCATTTTCACCTTTATACATTGGTACTAATACTTGTAAGTTATCTATATTTAAATCTTTTTCTTTTGCTTTTAAAAGAATTTCAGTTAAATAGTTTCTAATAAGTAAGTCTTGTGTGTTTATAAAATTAAAGTCATTATGTTTTTCAGGAATACTAGTAAACTCGTATCTTTCTTTAATTAGTGTAGAAAGAGAAATTATGTATGAATCTTTTTTAGTTCTATATATTTCAGTTAAATATATTTTAGGTAACTTTTCTACTTCTAATAAGTCTTTTAATATGTTTCCTGGTGCAATACTAGGAAGTTGATTAGCGTCTCCTACTAAGATAAGTTTTATATTAGGTACTAAGCCATCTAGCAAACTATTAAATAAGAAAATATCTACCATACTTACTTCATCTATTATTACTAGTTTTGTTTTTACTGGATTAAATCTGTTAACACTAAATTCTTTTGTTTCCTTATTCCATTTTAGAAATTTATGTATTGTACTTGTTTTTCTAAGTACGCTTTCACTAAGACGCTTTGATGCTCTTCCAGTTGGTGCTAATAAAGTGATATCAGAACTTGTAATACTAGGATTTAACTGTTCATATATATCTACTACTGCTTTAATAATTGTGGTTTTACCTGTACCTGGTCCTCCTGAAATAATGAAAAAGTTATTTGTTAAACTATTTATTACTGCATTTTTTTGGTCAGTATTAAACTTTATATCATTAACTTTTTCATAAGTATTTATCATACTTTCTATTTTTTCTTTAGAATTATTGTCTGTTATTTTAGTTAAATAATCTATAGAAGAGGCTACACTGGTTTCAGTTTCATAAATATAATTGAGAGTAATATACTCTTTAACTTTGACTACTTCCATAGTTGTTATTAAATCTTCTAGAGTACTTAAAAATAAGGTTGAAGGAAGTGTATCATTAAAAAACTTTGACATATATAAATATAAAGACTCTTTGTCTACTAAAGTGTTACCTGTTTCGTAGCACATATTTTTAATTGAATACTTTATTAAGGCACTTACTCTTATGTTATCAAATTCATTATGAAAACTTGTATATATTTTATCTAATTTTAGGAAATTTATATCATTTTCTAAAGCATATATATTGTTTTCTATTATATCAAAACACCTACTTTTGTATTTATTTATTATTTTTAATGATTCATCTGTTGTAAAACCAAGTTTATTAAATTCAAGTATTATTTCTTGTTCTTTTTCAAATTCATTCATTTTATTACTTAATTCATTTAGTTTTTTTTCATTCATTCCTTTTATTTTTAAAAGAAGTGGATTTTTAGCTTTTATTTCTTCAATAGTATTTTCTTTAAAAGTGTCAACTATCTTTTTTGCTGTTTTTTCACCTATTCCTTTAAATATTCCACTACTTAGGTAACTTATTAAACCATCAGTGGTTGATGGAACAACATTAGAATATTCTTTAACATTAAATTGAAGCCCAAATCTTGGATGAGTTACTAATGAGCCTTTAAACATATATGTTAATTCACTATTTAGTGATACAAAGTTTCCTGTAAATGTAATTGTTCTACTTACAAATTCTTTTAAGTCTTCACTAGATGATTTCACTCTAAAAAGTCCAACTTTATAACCTGTTGAACTTTCATATAATATTCTTACAACATTTCCTTCTATATAACTATTATTTTCCATGTATTCAATATAACACAAATTAATAAGAAAAGAAAGAGCAGAAAAGAAAAAAAGATTACTTAGTTGGTAACCTTTTCATATTTGTTTAAGATTAGTCTTGTTCTATAAACTTTTTTATTTCAAATTTTAGCATATTGCATAGCTTCTTCACTTACTTTTTTTCACGAAGCAGTTAATCAACTCATGAATAATATAACACATAAAAAAATCAATATTAAAATGAATCAATATTGATTTTAAGATTTTTAATTCCATCATTATATGCTTTTGCTTGAATTAAATTTCTAATAGATTTAGCCACTACTCCTTGCTTACCTATTACACGTGGCATATCACTTTCACTAACTAGGATTTCAAGAATATTATCTTCTTCTGTTTGAAAACGTTTTACTTTAACTAAGTCAGCTTCTTTAGCAATATTTGATACTAGGTATTCAGCAAATTCTTCTATACTCATTATTTGCTCACTTTAGAATCATGAAATTTCTTCATAACTCCAGCTTTACTTAATAGATTCTTAACTGTGTCTGTTGGCATAGCACCATTATTTAACCACTTTAATGCGATTTCTTCATTTATATTAATTTTAGAATCTTCAAGTGGACTATAAGTACCAACTAATTCGATAAAAGAACCATCTCTTCTATCATGACTATCAGCTGCAACTATTCTATAGAAAGGTCTTTTTTTAGAACCCATTCTTTTTAATCTTAATTTTACCATAATACTTTCCTCCTCTTTGTATGAATATAATACCACTTATTAAAAAAGATGTCAACCTTTTTTGGTTTACATCAAATAATTTTCATTTACTTCATGGTCTACTTTATCATCTATTTCTTCATTTGATATGTCATCTATTATATCAAATTCTTCATAATTGTTATCCATTATTTGTACTCTTACTTTTGTATCTCCTATTATTTCAATTCCTAAACATTTTTCTATTTCATAATTTATTTTATTATTTGTACTACTTACATCTACTACTGTAGGATTTTTTAAACTAGTTATAATTATTTCTGAATCATTAGTTAATACTTGATCATTATTTAAGTGAACACTAACAATTTCAGTGTAATTAATTTTTCTTGCATCTACATTGGTTTTAGTATTATTATCAAAACTATACCATATGTTAACATCAAAACTTCCTGTAATTTTCACCTTACCATCTATACTTTCGCCTTTCATGGTATGATTAATCACCCAACAACCAAGCACGGTATCTATTTTATCAGTTGTAAAAAGTTCATATTTGTTTCTGAAAGTTTTCTTTCCTTTTCCAATAACAGCTTTTGTAACTATTTCTTTAAACATAGTTTCCCTCCATTACTAATATATGACATATACCTAGAAAAGTTACTTTACAGCTTTGTGTAAATTAAATAGAAAGGATACTTATTATATGTTAGAATATAAGTGGTGATATAATATGGATTATAAAAATGTAATTGAAAAAGCTTTTAATGATGATTTTGATAAAGTTAATAGTTATAGATATCAGGATATTATAAATTATTTAAATACTGTAAATGGTAGTTTTACTCTTGAAACTTATTTTATTAGTATGGATGATGTACTAAATAAATTAAATAATAATGACTACTTTGTTGATTTAAATATGTATGCTTCAAATAATACTTTAAAGTGTCCTTTTCCATTTGAAAAAGTTATTAAATTAATTAGAGATAATTTGAATAGAAGTATTACTAAGTTAAATATTCCTGAAGCTATTATTGA
>ERZ779799.861-NODE-861-length-9438-cov-8.638815_pt1 | contig 9438 bp, 8 predicted proteins | sample MGYA00511253_ERZ779799 | MGnify/ENA primary metagenome ERZ779799 (study PRJEB29588, sample SAMEA2159541) | human gut metagenome | biome: human gut; feature: human-associated habitat; material: faeces | place: Denmark | collected 2008/2010 ...
TCATACTGAGGCTAAACAAAAACCTCCAGACTGTGAAACTGAAATACATACTCATAACGCTCGTTTTACGTCGCGCCTTCTCGCGACCTTTTATTATTATTTTGTTAGCTTGCCATCGTGGGCCACGCGCGCCTCGAACTGACGGTGCAAAGGTAGAAAGGGGCGGGGAGCCGCACAATCTTTTTACCAACATTTCCCGAAAAAACCCCTGTTTTTGGTAAAAAATGGCCTTTTTTTGGTAAAAGCAAGGTGGATGATGAAAATAACAGAAAAAACAGTAAAAATTATTTACCTTTTAGGGTGCAAAATAGCGAAAATTACCAAGATTTTACCAACGCTTGGTAAAATCTTGGTAAAACTCCCGAAACGCTGCTATCTACGGTAGCGATCTTTCAATTTCAATTTTCGAAAAAGACTTTCCGCTATAGGATAATCCGGATCTGTGTCTTTAAACCACTTGGAAAAGTGCTTGTTATGGTTCAATTTGTTCTCTTGTCGCCTAAACGAATTTACCACACATTTTACTTCTACGTCCTTGAACATGCTTTCCATGCGTTCCGCAAAATCGTTTTTATCCTGATTTTCCCGTATCATGTCGAACGAATATTTCATCAAACACCATATTATATACCATTGTTCTTGTTTTTTGACATTTACCATTATCCAGGGTTTTAGAAACTCCTCCACCTTGCTGGGATCGAGCCAGGGAGCAAAGAACGAATCGCTGTGGTTCTCGTAGGCGTTTCGCTTGCTGATTTTCTCGGTCAGCATGCGGTGCTCAGCCTGGTACATGAAAAGCCTCTCAAAGTCTTCTTTCCCAAACGCGCGCTGGCTCAGTTCGTGGGCAAAAGCCTCTGTTTCCTCCTCTTGCGGGTAGCCCCAGTCGGCCCATAGCTTGCAGATAGGGTAGCGCTCATATTGTTCCTCCGTGCGGTCCAGCAGGCGTTGCAGCATGCTCATGTCGGCCTCCGCCTTTCGGTCGTCCAAATAATGCCAGTGGCGCTTCTCCACCCGTGCGAGGTGAGCGTCTTGTCGTGTTTCCTCATACTCCTTTTGGAGGTAGCGGTAGATGATGGCCTCCTCGGGCGCGCTACGAACCTTCCGCGTGCGACACAAATCCGTGATCCACATCTCTATCTCCTCGGCAATGCTGATCACAAACCTCATGCTCTCCGTCATCCGATCCACGGCCAGGCTTTTGAGGCCTTCGTAGTCGGCGGGCATCATGCCGGGCTCCTCCTGTGGGTCGCTTGCTCTCACAATCTTCATAAAGACGGAGGCAGGGCAGGATTCGGCCTGCTCCATGAGGTTAGTTTGAGTCTTCTTCCCCAAGGCCACAAACTCCGTAAGCGTGGGGCTCAGTTGGTGCCACAGTTGCTCCACCTGCGCATCGTAGATGTTGTAGAGGGTGACGTAGGCCCTGGCGCGAAGCTTCTTGAGCAGATTGCGGTAATTCGCCAGCCGCGCTCTCAGGATACAATTGGTGTGGTGGAGGACTTTGAAAACGGTCCCTGGCTCTCCTGTGTCCCATTGGGTCTCGTCGATGGCCCGTTGCGCTACCTCGCGCACGTGGATGGTCTCCGTCTCAAAGTCCCGAAAGTCCTCGGGCGTGAAGGGACGGTAAATGTTCTCACTTGTGCTCGCGTCGAGCGTGAGCAAGTCTTCTTCCGAGGCGATTTTCATCTCGCCCGTAGCGGTCATTTTATTCTTCATGGCTGCTTAGGTAGTTGTTTTGCTATTATTTTAAACGAGTTATAGGCCTACACTTGCAGCGCTAAGATTCCGCCGCCTGCAAGCGCCAAAAGGATAGGGCAAACACAAAAAGCGCGATTCGGTCGCTGAGGTGCGGACGCCTTGATTTAAAAATCAAAGATAAAACAATTTTTAGAAAAAGCAACAGAAACGTGTGGCTTTTTATGGTTTTAATGGGTTAGGAAATGCTGCAAAGCGAAATGCACTCGCTTGCTCGCCATAAAGATGTTTGCCTCAAATCCGCAACTAATAGGACTTAGGGCGTTTTTGCTTGCAAAGCGAGAAACAATCATCTTGTCGCACATGTTCTTGTGCAGCAGAAACGTCTCAGACACAAAACCCCCTTACCCCACAAAGCGACTTGAGGTAATACGCTAGTTTAACCAGAAAGGACAGGCTTTAGCCAAAGCCTGCATGGAACAACCTGGCGTAAGCATGGTTGTCAGTATAAATGTTCAACACATGCCTTCGTGATGTCTTGATTCATTTTGCCGGGACGGAGACTAACTTGACTAAAGTTTCCCAGCCCTATAAAACAAGGCTTATGCAGATGTAATACCGTGTAAATCCCTGCAAATATGGGGATTTAACTCTTACCTAAAAAAGGTTTCATGCAGTCCTTTTCGCTCGTTCTCTATCTTCCAGAGCTTTAGCCATGACAAGGTAAGCAGACGCGGCTTCGTCATCGTTGATTAGGCTCTCTTCCAGTTCGTCAATGGTAACCCCAAGATGTTCGCAGAGGACCTCCAAAAGCCGTTTTATGCAAGCTAACACCCGCTTCCAAAGAGTCAATGCCATGAGGTCTTCCCCCATATTCGTAAACAGTTCACCCATGGTCTCGTATTCTGAGAATCTCTTCTCTATGCTCATGGTTATATATGTGAGGAAACAGAGGGTGCAGTCGGCAATCTGCTCATCGAAGTCCCTACCCGCACATGTTCCGAGACCTAGGTATTGCTTGCATTCTTTGTTCAGAACCTCTATGTTCCAACGTATTTGGTAAACCTCAAAGGCTCTGACGAAAGACATACATAAGATCTGTGCTCAACAATATATTCCATCGTTGATTTCTACCATATCTTATAAGGAATATGCGTACAGATTGACCACCCAGTTTTCCTCTCAATGCGATATAGTGGCATTTGTATCGCCTACAGTTATGACAAAATTGAGGATTGCCTTCGTATTGCGCTATTAGTTCCATGGCATTGTGCAACTTCCCATACACAGAGTACTTGGTGTTGCCCATCTTTGCCAGTCCGACAAGGTGCAAGGCGCCCTTGCCGAGCTTGAGAACCTCGCTGATAAAGTACTCGCAGGTGAACCAGCTGTCACAGAGCACATACTTGGCACGCAAACTCTTGTGAGCCCATGCGCGCCTTAGCATTTCCACGGCAACATGAAGCTTCGACTGCGTTGACTCTCTGAGTCTTGTGGAGTTGGGGTCTTCTTTCTTGCGTTTTTTGGAAAAACGATGCTTACGTTGCTTCGCAGTGAGACCGTAGTCCTTCTTCTTGCCTTTCTCACAATGGAGGGACATGTCTATTGGAATGGTGCTCTTTCCATCAAAGAATGCGCATACCAATAACTTAAAACCAAGGACGCATTTTCCTTGCACATGGTCAAAGACGCGGCTAATTTGCTCTATGCCATAACCGGTTTTCTCCAACGTAGTGTCGTCAAAAATGTAACTTGTGTTGTCCGAAGAGACTTCGGCATGTTCCTTGCGAAGGATTGCCAAAAACGAAGAGCCATGCCCAAAAGAAGCTTGCGCCAGTCCATAGTGGCCCGACGTAGCATGCGATAATAGCAATTGTGACCAGTGTTCAGGAGGTCATAATATGACTTCTTGTACATGGAGTGTATGCTTTCACCTGCTATACGGAAAAGGCAGAGAGACAATATGAGCTGGACGGCGGGAACGCCCGCCTGTTTCTCCAATGACATCCTGCAAAGCAGATGCCCAAGCCCAAAACGGGTGAAAAGTGCCATCAAATTGGTTCGCAATGAACTTTTAACACTTAAGATGTTGGACAACTCCGAAAAATTGCTTAATTTTGCATCCATAACAGTTACTCTCTAAATCGTTGCTTCATTGTGTTTTAGCGATTACAAAGATACAACTTTTTATTGAGAAACTGTTATTTTTGCCCCATTATTTTGGGGTGGGAAACTTTAGTAACTTGAAAACAAAGGCCGTACCATTTGCATCTCATCCCCAAGGTGGAGTCTATGGTTTGAGCTAAAAGAGCATCAAATTGCTCCATGATTGGAAAAAAGCCTCCAAAAGAAGTGACTTTCTCGGATTTTATTTGTACTTTTGCCATGTCATTCGGAGTTTTTGCTATGCTTTTTTGCAGCACTAAGGTAGGTGAAAAATCTGACATGTCATAATCCTGAGCAGCTTTGTTGTTCAGGTACTTGTAAAAAATGCTAACTCATAGTGCTGCGGAAATTAGGATGATAACAAGAACAGTTCCACATATCGTTCAATATCAAGGTTCTAAAAGAAATTTGGCACCTCTGATATTACAATATATGCCTCGCAAATTTAATCGCCTGATTGAGCCTTTTGCAGGTATGGCAGCTATCACTATAGCTGTATCAAAGCAGCAACGGGCAAATCAATATAGCTTAAATGACTTAAATGCCCCTTTGATGGGAATATTGCGTGAAGCAATAGAAACTCCAGATGTACTTGTTGCGGAATATTCAAAAGTTTGGAATGAACAGTTAGTCTTCGAAGGTGGAAGCGTTGCGCATTTTTATAAGGTGAGGGATGAATTTAATGCGGGCGATAAGTCTGCTGCCAATATGCTTTATTTGTTAGCTCGATGTGTGAAGGGTTCTGTTAGGTATAGCTCGACAGGCATGTTTAACCAGTCCCCAGACAAACGGAGAAAGGGTACTTCTCCTACCACGTTAGCCAAAAATGTATACCAAATATCTAGTTATTTGAAGGGGAAAACAACATTTTCTTCTTTAGATTATAGAGAAATACTAAAACAAGCAGTTCCTGGCGACTTGGTTTATATGGATCCGCCATATCAGGGAGTTTGTAGCTCTCATGATAATAGATATTATGCGGGTATTGAATTTGATGATTTTGTTGGTGCTGTTGACGAATTGAATAGTCGGGGAATAGATTTTATGATTAGTTATGATGGACAATGTGGTGAGAAACAATATGGCATAGACTTACCTGAAAATTTAGGCCTACGTAAAGTGTTGTTGAACGCTGGGTTGTCTAGCCAAAGTGTATTACTCGGACGAAAAGAGGTTACCTATGAGGCTCTTTATTTGAGTGATAAATTGCAAAAAATGACACATCCTGTTTGTCAACAAAAGCTCTTGTTTGAAGAAGTTGTATGAAATATCCAAAGGCAATAATAAATAAGTTGAATGCCATAACGGAAAAGCGTCCTTCTACAGTGATTCAACATATATTAAAATATGGTTTTATAACAACTGAAGAGTTAAAGGGAAAATATGGTTATGAGCATGCGCCTCGTGCAGCAAGAGATGTCAGAGAACGAGGTGTAAATTTGGTTACTTATAGGGTAAAGGCTACTGATGGAAGAAGTATTGCTGCTTATAAGTTTGGGATGCCAGTATTTCTTGATGATAAAGTGTCTAAAGTTGCTGGTCGTACAACTTTCTCGAAAGCTTTAAAGAAAGCTTTGATGGACAAATATGGTGCAATATGTTTTGTATATTTGCAACCGATGGAGGAGCGATTGTTACAAGTAGACCATAGAATTCCTTATGAGATTGGTGGTGAGCAAGATGAGAAAAATATAGATTGTTACATGCTTTTAAGCCCTTCGGCTAATAGAGCTAAGTCATGGACATGCGAGCATTGTCCGAATTGGTCTATAAAAAATGTCGAGTTTTGTACTAGTTGCTTTTGGGCACATCCTGAAGGATACACTCATATAGCAGGGCGTAAAGAACGCCAAATTGTGTTGACGTTTACTGATAATGAAATAGAAGATTATAATAAATTGATAGAGCTTGTTGGGATAGAGCAAGCCGAAAAAACGATAAAGCAATTAGTTGCTGATTTTATTCAAAAAGATGATGATTAAGGCTATATAGCTTTATTTGTGAATATAAATTGATTTGGGCGCAGGGGGAATTGTTATAGATGTTTCTTTTTGCAAAGGCTACATCGCTCGGATCGGGAGTGATAAAAATGGGCAATGGGTCGTTTTCAAAAATAGCTAATCATATACCCCTTTACCCCCCCCGAAGGGTGATGTTTTTGTCTGCAAGGAAACAATCGCTGGACCGCTGATAGCCGAGATCAAAAGGGCGTATGGGGATAACCGTCGAGGGCTTCCCTTGCCATAGCGTGCTCTTCTGTCTTTTGCAGATCGTCGATATGGCTCGCCAGCGAGTGGTAGCAGTCGAGGTCTTCTATCTCCTCTCTCCGCGCCTTGCCCATTTGGCAAAACGCTTCGTCTTGCTCCACGCCCGCAAATCGGCGCCCGCAGAGATTGGCGGCTATCCCCGTCGTGGCGCTGCCGCTGAAGGGATCGAGTATCCAGTCGCCCTCATCGGTCGAGGCAAGGATCATGCGGACCAAGAGGCGCAGCGGCTTCTGCGTAGGGTGCTTGCTGCAGGTCTTTTCCCAACGCCCGATAGCCGGCATGCGCCACACGTCGGTCATTTGCTTGCCGTCGTTGAGTCGCTTCATCAACTCATAGTTGAACTTATGCGGCACTTTCTGCATCTTTCTTGCCCAAATGACAAACTCGGTGGAATAGGTGAAAAAGCGACAAGAGATGTTGGCAGGAGGATTGGTCTTCTGCCACGTGATCACGTTCAGAATCTTGTAGCCAAGCTCGGTCAGACAGTTGGCCACGGAAAAAATATTGTGGTAAGTGCCGCTGATCCAAATGGTGCCATTGTCCTTGAGTTTGTCGCGACAGAGGCGCAACCACTCCCTGTTGAATGACATCATGTCGGCTTGCGACTTCCCCTTGTCCCACGAACCCTTGTCAACACACACCACCTTGCCGCTCTGCAACGAGATGCCGCCATTGGAGAGAAAATAGGGTGGGTCGGCAAAGATCATGTCAAACTTGAAGTCAAACGCCCGCAGCAGCTCGAAGCAGTCGCCGTGGGCAAGGACGAAATCGTGGTTGGGCGATTTGTAATAGGCTTGTACTTTCTGATGCTCGACGGCGAATGCTACGTCAGAGAAATGTTCAGAACTGAGTACGATCTTTTCTTCCTTATACGATTGGCGCACCAATTCCACGGCTTCGGTTCCCGAGGCCGCTGAAATGGTTTCTATGTGTTGTAATTTTTCAGTTACTTGTATGCGATACTCCATAATTCGGGCGCAAAAGTATAGCAAAATACTTGAGAAACCCCGAAAAGATCATAGTTTGACATTTGTGATCAAAATGATCCTATTAGTATATTCGTATATGTTTAATTATCAAATATTTGAGCGATTTGTACGGGTGACAGTGTTGTTAATAAATGATCGCAAAAAATCAGATAAATCCCTCGCTGGCTCTTGCCATACACATGAGTTCGTACTGCTTGGAAATGTCTTCATAGCTATGGAAGGCAACGCGCGCTTTGATGTCCTTGAAGGCTGTTCGGCTCATCACTTTGTCAAACTGCCCCTGCGATTTTTTGGCGCAACGATCAGAAAGCGACTGTGGAAATCTTGTAGGTCACAAAACTTGGCGACGGAGTTTTGGATGTCGGTGGAGTGCTCTACTTCAAAGAAACTGTTGGGCATATTGCGCTCGTTAAACCAAATGACATCTACCGTCCTTGCCCTGTCGGTCAGATACTCATACGAGAAGTCGGGAATATGGATGGTGGTGCAAATATCCTTCAAGGGTTTTTCGAGAAACTTGCGATTTTGGTCTTGGGCAGGCACATAGGTTTGGTAGTGTTTCATGTTGCCTATGGCGATGATCAATCCTTGATAGTAGCCATGCGTAAACTGCTCCTCGCACTGTTTCTCGTTGGGCAGAAGGTCAAATTTGCGCATCACTTTCTCGCGACAATCCTCCAAGGCCCAAAGGCCCGGTTGGATTTTGAAGATCTCCTCAGATTGCTGCACGATTCTCCGGATGGACTCGTTGGGCGTCTTGGTCGCCCACGATTTCGTATCGACAAGACGGTACAGGTCGCCCAGCGTGGCGTATCCACCTATTTGGCGGAGCACATCGATCACTTGTTGCTCTTGTGTATATTTTTTGCGTGCCATTATTCTCTCGATTGCGTTTAAAGAATCTATAAATGGTAAAAATGGTATTCATCTGCCAAACGCCATCGCCAGCAGCATGCCTATTACCCAAATGATACACATCAATATCATAGGTTTGCTGATGAAGATGAAGACTACCAAGACAACGAGAATGAAGGGGACGCCAAGAAGGCATGCGATAAATATGTCGGCCTCTCTTTCGTTCTTCTTGGTGATTTCTCTTTTCTGTACGTAGCCTTGTAATTTTCGTGCCTTCTCCCTTTCGTTCTTCTTGGTGATTTCTCTCTTCTGTAGGTAGCCTTGTAATTTTCGTGCCTTTCGCCTTTCGTGCTTTAGGAGTTTCCTTCGATCCCTTCCTGTAATACCTTGCCTTGTCCACTGCCTCCAAAGCCTTCGTTCCTCCTTTGTAAAAGGCAGTAATTGCATGTCGGCCCGCCTTTGCTGATCCTCGTCATTTTTTCGGTTGCATTCGTATTCTTTCTTCTTCCTTTCCTCCAGCCTATGTTGGATTAGGAGGCGACTACGTTGATGTTCTGAAACACCCGTTCCTTTCCACTTTCCCCAAAGCAGATTATCATTCTCGTTCATAGGTAGTGCTTTCTCCATAATCCTTAGTTCTTTTAAGTGTTGTTGCTTTAAAAGTCGTAGATGGTAAAAATCGGCGTGGGCCTACTAATAATGCACCAAGATGTTGGCGTATGAAAAAGACGCCATCAAGCAGGTCCCACGCCGTGGAGGAGTAGATGCTTCGCTGTCATCTTCTTCTTGTCACTTCTTATAATTGCAGGTTTCGAATGCTGCAGAAGAGCCAGGCGTCAGCGTCTATCCTTTCTTATGTTTTTACCATTATGTCATATCTTTTTGCTTCTATTTGTGATGTTAATAGCTTCTTGCTTTTCGATTTCTTGGGGCGTAGCGACTGCTGCGGCCCTGTTTTTAGCTTGTCGATGCAGTCTTCGACCCCACAAAGTTACGCATTTTCTTTGATTTCTCTTCTCTTCCCCCCTGTTTTTTTTGAGGAGAGGGAGAGTTGGCGAGAAGGATTTCTTGATTTGTTAACGAAAGCAAAATGTAAGGAGAAACGAGGGTGAGGAGGGGTGGTGGAACTTTTTGATCGCCTATAAACTATTGGTTTTTAGCGGTTTACCCTCAGTTCATTAAACAATAGATAGTTTGTTGGGACTCCATTGGACCTTACATCCTTACACCTTACGTTCTTACGTTTTCATTTTGCACTTCTCCCCAGTATGATTTTCAAAATATGCTAAACTGTAAAGTATATTCATACTGTTATTCGGTAGCTCACATAGCTTTGCTATGTGCCATTTTTAGCAAGACGAAAAAAAGTTGGAAAATATTTGTGGTTTTATTTGGAGGTATGAAATATTCTTCATACCTTTGCAGAAGATTTAGCGGCGCTCGGCAATTTGAGAGCAAGCTCTCATTGC
>ERZ779799.868-NODE-868-length-9368-cov-4.202727_pt1 | contig 9368 bp, 9 predicted proteins | sample MGYA00511253_ERZ779799 | MGnify/ENA primary metagenome ERZ779799 (study PRJEB29588, sample SAMEA2159541) | human gut metagenome | biome: human gut; feature: human-associated habitat; material: faeces | place: Denmark | collected 2008/2010 ...
AGAAATGGCAATATCAACAAGGCCCGCTCTATCAAAAAGCAAGTCTTGAAGAAGCCGTCTCTGAAATGCAGGAGCACCATTGCCTGTTTTGCAAAAAACCGATTGACCATTACCACCATGTGGTGCCTCAGCATAAAAATGGCAGCAATACTATTGGGAACATCGTTGGCTTATGCGCAAAACACCACGACCTTGTACATAAGGATACCACATGGCAAAAGAAACTCGCCAAAAAGAAAACCGGACTCAACAAAAAATACGGTGCTTTGAGTGTGTTGAATCAAATTATTCCGGCACTGACGAAAGAGTTGAGTTCTCTTTTCTCGAAGCATTTCTTTGCGACCAATGGCAAAAGTACCTACGACTATCGTGCAGCGCATGGTGTTAGCAAAGACCACTGGCTCGATGCCTATTGCATTGCCTGCTCCGTTTTACCGAATGATGTTTGTGATAGTGACATCAACAACCGCGTACCATATGAGCTTAAACAATTTCGTCGTCACGATAGACGAGCACTGCACAAAGAAAATATGAGCCGCGTGTACACGCTCAATGGCAAGTCAGTTGCTACAAATCGGCATAAAGCTACTGAGCAGACGACTGACAGTTTGGAAGAGTTCCGTCAATGCCAACCAGATGATGTTTGCAAACTCAAGGTAAAGGAGCATCATCCGGAATATCGAAATCCAAAACGCAACTTTCCCGGCTGTGTGTTTCTTGTTGGCAAGCATACTCATGTGATTCAAGGAACCAGCGGCTCACACAACGGTAAAGCGGATGGATATTACGACACAAACGGCAATTCGTATTCATCTGGTAAATGTAAATTTGTTGTCAAAAACGAAGGGATTGTATTTACATGAATTAGTTGACCACCAATTTCCGTAAGGAATCCCACCAAAAATAATAAATACCCATTAAAAATAAAGAGCCTCGTACACCAGATAAACTGGATTGTACGGGGCTCTTTTTGTTTGTCGAATTACTTGCTTTGCTCTTCTTTGGCTTTTTCCTCGTTCTGAAGATTCTGCGCAAAAGCGGTGAGAACTTGCGAGCAGCGGCGTCTTACCATAGCAGAGGAAGGGCCTTCTTGATTAAGATTGGCGATATCTGCGGCAGCGTTATAAATGATATGTGGGCCGAGAGCTTCGATGGAAGCACCAATTTGCATGTAATCGGCGAATCTCTCTGCTCTGTTTTTTTCACTCTGAATGTTGATGAGTTCTGAAATGTCGTAGTGGAAAACATAGCAGAACGCCAACACCAACTCGAGCGGCATCTGCTTTGTGCCTTCCCGAATGTGCTGGATGGTTTTATAAGAGCATGTAGAGCCTAGAAGCGTGTTGTAGAATGTCGTAACATTTAGCCCTGACGCTATTCTCTGAGCTTCCATTACAGATAATATCTGTTTCTGAGTTTCTTTGTTCCACGAATCAAGCGGCATCCGAATTTGATTTGCATATTGAACAACGTTATCCATGGAAATGTCTATATCTTGATTTGTCAAACTCATGCACCTCCTGACAGTATTTCATGGGAGCATACCCCTATATACAGTATATCACAAAGTCGTATGAAACGCAATTTAATTCAATAGTATCAACAGTTTTGCGACCGCTGTCCATCATATTGCAACGTTCGGAATTTTGCTAGACAACAAGTTGTACATATAATGTGCTCAAAATTTGGATGCACACTATATATTGTGGTCAGATATGCATTTTTCTATTGCAAACCACTATATATTGTTGTATAATGCAAATATGATACAAGATATAGTGTCCGGGACATTAAAAAGTATTCTTGCGCGTCTGTGCGAATTGGCTATCATTTGAGGTAGTATCCTGTTAAAGATAGCGAGGAACAATGCTTTGAGCTAAGCCTGAACATCGAAGACAAATCATGGCGACAACGAAACCTGAAATAATAACAATCATTTGAGTCGAGGAAGTGCGTTTATGATATCAAGTAAAAGACCTATCGTTGTATACATTGAACAGGCAAGAATCCCGGACGAGACAACAAGCATCACGAGAAGCGAAGTGCCCATCACCGGCGATATCGTGGTCCACCATCGTATTCAGAACGGAGCCAATAACAAAGCTATGGGTGATGGCTTTTTGAAAGAATTGTATGACGTCCTTAATGGAGCGGTCGGCGAGAACCTGAGATTTGAAGATGGGGCTTCTGTTTTTGTCTATACTTCCTGTGCAAGAAGCATTGAGAATTATGAGAATTTTGAACGAAATATTCAGTTTGGGTCCGATTTACCAGTACATAGTTTCCGAGCGTGCCAGAAAATCTTCAATCTTTGCAAAGAAAATCATTATGATTTGCACATGTCTGAAAATACAATGCTTGGTGAAACCATCAAAAGCGACGCGAGAGCTGAGCTTTTGAATGTTTTGAGGAAAACAGGGGAGAGGGGGAAAATGAATGATGGCACTGGAAAATAATCTGGTTGTGGATTCGGATGCTGAACTGAAAGCTTTCTTGAGTTCCATCCTGTCCTCGGAGGGAATTGTTGTGAACATCAATCGAACTTTTATTGCCTACAACAACGGCACGAACCGCAATAGGGTGTTTGCCCGATGCGCGAACCGGATGGCGCAAAAAGGAACCGACGAAAAATTCGTTGTCATTGCCTTGATGTGCTATCCGGCATTGAACTGGATTCTCAAAGCACGAGATATCGATGCTATGATTGAACAGCTCCATGATATGGATACGGACGGTTCAGTCCGTAACATCTCGGAGATTCAGTCACTGTTGGAAAACAGCACAGGTTACGTAAAGCCTCGTTTACATCTGGAAATGCGTAAACTTTTCTTTGCGAGATGCCAACAGCTGGTGGATGCAGTTGATGATGCAATGAATCGGGCGGTATTCCGGAGTGCTCAGCCTTGCAAGCCAGCCCGCATTTCACTGGCAATGGCAATGCTTCGTGGCTCTATTTTGGACAGCGACCCGGTATCTGCCGTTATGATTCGGAATAACTTTGATGGAATCATCGAAGATATTGCGAAAGTCGGCGGCGAAGCCATCAAGGAACTGGTTCTCCAGTTGGCTCCCAACGAGGGCATGGTTCAGGGGGCTGAGGCTGCTTATCTCTATCACAACACAGAGGTACTGCTTCGTGAATATTCCCGTATCACGCATCCGTCAAGCGTTGACGGAAACAGTACCCTGCGCTTGATTGCAACTGCTGGCAATCAGTTGGATGCATCTGACCATAAATCGGATGCACGCTATGCTCAGGCACAGATTCTTTTGCAGTATGCAAAGTTGATTGGCGGCGCAATCGAGCTGCTGAAACAGTTCCCGGACGGTGACTCGGAACTCTACGATGTGCTGATGCTCGTCGTCAATGAGAAGTATGGCCCGAACGGAACCGATGAAGCAACTCTCGCCAAACAAGTAGGAATCAACAGTTCTTACTTTTGCGAAAAGAAACATCGCGCATATACCGCACTCTCTGCTCTTTTGTGGGGATGTGATATTGAGTCTTTGCTATCTTTGCTTAGCAAGGATTAGTTTTCTGTTACCCAAAATCGAGACTGGAGTTTCGACTAATCGGATTTCAGCTTGGTTTGGTAGATAACCCATAAGTATGTATTAACCTCGTGTCCCATCATCAGGGATATGGGGTCGATAAAACACACGTAAAATCGAGACTGTAATTTCGACTAATGGCAGGAGGTTAGCGAAAATGGCAAGCAACAATGGTTATCTTACACACTGCCGCATCTGCGGTACACCGATTTTCAGCCTGGGGAACCGTCAATTTTGCTCTGCGTGCTACGCTCAGAACCGGCGCAATGCAGCACATCGCAGCAATGCGGAAGCCAAAATGAGAAGAGAACAGGCAAAGCGCGAGGAGGAAAAAATGAAAGCATCTAATAAAACTGTTACGAGCGCACAGGAATTGGCTATGAGAGCAAAGCTCTCTGAAATGGGTGGTATCTCTTACGGGGAACTGTCTTTGTGGGAAATGTCTCACGGCCTGGAGTTCTCTGCATGGGAACACGAATGGGAAAAGCTCAACGGTGGCACGAATTCTGACGGCACCAAGTTCCCGGACCATCTGCCGGAAGGGTTCCCGAAACGCCGTGTTCCGCCGGAGCATCCTTGGGTCCATTCGACTGCCTGCCATGGCTAATCACCGGAAAAAGTATAAACGGTCTGAGGATTACCGAAACCGGTATATCTTGAATCATCCCGGAACTTTTGGAAAGTTCTACATGTGCCCGTATTGTGGACGCATTATGACGCGCAATTCGATGCAGGTTGACCATATCATTTCCATCAATCTGGCTAACGAGCATCGGGCGTACCGAATCCTTGTTCCGAACGATGACATCAACAATATCCGAAATCTAACGGCTTCTTGCCCTGAATGTAATAACAGGAAATCTGATTCGGGCGGCGGCTGGATATTCCTTGGCCGATTCGGCAAGTACATCTTTATTTTGATTTGGGCAATTCTTCTTTTGTCTTGCTTAGCTTTTGTCCTATGCTGCATGTCTGGGACTCTTAAACGTGGCTTTTTGATTCCATATGTTGCAGATATTGCAAATGTTTTGCTGCACTGGATTTCCGACACGATTGCTCAAATGTTTCGATTTAATACATAACACCACACAAAAACCGAAAGGAGATATTTGTTCATGGAACCGAATTCGACTCTGGGCGAGCCTATTGGCGTTGTCCACGTTACTATCAACGGCCAGAAAGTTCCGGCCAATGTCTATGCCGACCGCACCTGCATCATGCCGGATGGCACGATTCGAAAGGTCAAACAGGAGGTGGTCGATGCACTGCTTGCAAAGAAACGTGCGGCAGAGATTCCGGCTCAGACTCCTGCACAACAGGCCCCCGCCGCTCAACCTTTTATTACCCGCGTTCAGTCTCAGCCTGTTGTTCAGCCCGTGCAGCCTGCCGCACCTCAGCCCGCTGTTCAGACTCCGCAGACCACGATGCAGTACGGCGTTTCTGCTCATGGCGTCTCTCCTGCACAAGCTCCTGGATATCAAGTGCCTGTAACGGGTTCTGTTGAACAGCCTTCCCAAGCGACTGCATCCGTTCCCTATATTCCTGACCCCAATGAACTTCCAGACCAGATGACGGCCACTCGCCAGACAATGGTGGCTCAGGAATTGATGCAGCAGGAAGCAAACGAAGCGGCCAAGAAGCGTTTCGGGCTTGGCAAGGGCAAAAAGGAAAAGCCTGCAAGCGGCGTTCACCACGCCGCACCGGCACCGACTCAAGCCACCGCAGAGCCTGCTCGGCCTTCGCAAAAGAAAAAGAGCAGCAAGGTCATTGCAGCAATTCTGGCAGTTGTCATCGTTGGCGGTGTGGCTGGCTATGCTTTCGTACCGTCCGTCTATGATGGTGTAAACGGAGTTCTCACTGCTGTAACCGGACATCAGGTTGGCGTACCTCCCGTATCTGAAAATTCCAATAGTGATGATGTCGTTACGCCTCAGCCCACTGTTAATCAGCCTGCATCGGGTAATACCGACACTGCAACGAAGGCTCTCGGCGATATCGACATGAGCGGCGATGTCACCATTGAATTCTACGCCAGCGTTAAGACCGCAGATGGTAGAGAATATAATGTTCCTCTGTCTACAGCAAATCTCACCGATGGCACTCTGACCTCGCTTCTTGATTCTGGCGGCTATCCGCTGACTCAGAATGCTCAGTGAATCGGTATCAGCTTACACAAATCAACTTCAAAAAGGAGGATAAGCGGGGCTGATGCCGCTTCTTGCCAACAAGTAAAGAATGCAGCATTAAAAAGCCCAGCCGATTTCGCGTCGGTTGGGCTTTCTCGCTTGAATGAAACATGAACAATATGATTAACTCGCAGAAAATCAAATACGCTCTCTGTGCTGCTGGCAGTGCAGCTCTTGGCCTTATCTTTGCACTGTATACACGAAGAATTGTGCTCATTGCTGCTGGATTTTTCGTGGCCGGGTATTTTGTCGTGGAATATCTGGGAGTTGTACAGAGGGCGAAAGACGGGAAATATGTCACGGTAAAGGCTTTGGCCGTCTCGGCTGACCAGCAGCGTGACATGACCGGCATTAAAGAGACTTGGCGGTTTGTCCCGGTAGATGAAGAGGGAAATCCGCTTCGTGACACGGCTTCCCACGACATCTTCCTCACCGTAAAGCAAAAGGACCGCGACTACCATATTGGCGGAACCTACAATATGCTGTTTTGCCTTGAAGGTGATAAGGGAATGAACAACGAAACGCTCGTCAGTATCGAGCAGTGCTTTCCGGCTTCCTCGACTGCAAAAAAGGCACAGGAACCGGTTCAAGAGCAGACCGCAACGCAAGAAGTTGGCGCAAGCGTGAAGAAAGTGAACTTCCAGAACGTAACCAACAAACCCAAGCTGATTGTGCTGGATAATCGAAACCGTAAGCAGGACGGTGATACTGAATGAACTTTCCGATGATTGTTCTTTTGTGCTTCGTGTGCTGTCTGTTCTCGTGCAGAGTAACGAAAGATAGAAGAACTCTGACGGGAATCGTGGTCATGGGTAGAACCTATAAGCGACGCAGTAAATCGCTGGAAGCGACGGCACTCGAAATCATTGTGACGGATACAGGAAACACTGCCCTTAAATTGGAAGTTCCGGGGTGCAAGGATTATGTTGCTTTGCGCCTGAACCGCCACGAAGTAAAAAAATTCAAGGAAGCCTTGATAGCGTGCGGGAACGAGCCGATGGTCGTGACTCTGTTTCAATATAAAGTCAACGGCAAGCACTGTTATATTCTTTATCATGAGCCCGGCAAGGAAGACTCGTACCCGAAATTTGACGGCGCAAAAGAAGATGAGCTGAAAACAAAATGCCGCACCGCTCGCAACATTGCCTTTGTGCTCTATGGCTTCTCTCTTATTCTGTATCCATTAGCGTGGTGGGTATCGGTAATCACGATAGTATCTGCCTCTTTGCTGATTTATCTGAACATTCCTCTATTAGATGACGAACTTTGGTTTGATTCCTGCGAATTCATTAAGCGTCCAAAACAGGTAAAAGGGAAGAACTCGGATTCTGATATAGTTGCTTCTCAGGCATCAATTATCCTTGAAGAGATTTCTGAAAAATATCAGGACAAAGGGAAATCGGACAAAGACTATGAACAGCATCAGGAAACATCTGCTAAACCGACTAAAAAAGAACCGACCAAGGATTCTAAGAAACCCGAAACATCCGCCCCGATTAACAACAACGAACCTGTAAACGTCAAGGTGAACATTCACACCGAAATCAATCCGGAGCCTTCCGAAATCCTTGACGTTCTGGAAGATGAATCTGAACCTATCGTTCCTCCCGCCCCTAAATCTGCATCGACACCAGAAAGTGCAGATGCCACGAAGCCCTTTGACGCTGCGGATATCTTTGAGCCAGAGCTGGAGCCTGAACCGAAGCCCGAAAAAGAGTCGGTCTTTGATTTGCCTGTGGATGATGACGATACGCGGGACCCCTTCGCTGAAGAAGACTCTGATTCCCCCGCTGGTCTTTCGTTTGACCCCAGTGGGGTTGACATGGACGATGGTAAAAAGGACCCGTTTGCGGAGGATGACGGTAACGTGTTCAATCCTCCTGATGATGTGAATGAACATGAAGAGGAACCGGATATGGATATGATGGACTTCGATATCCCTGCTTCTTCTGAACCCGATACCGTTGACAGCCCCGCGATAGAGCAAAAGCCGCCTATGCCGGATAAAGTTCCTGACCTGCCCGCAAAAGAGACAAATGCGTTCGGCACTCCCAAAGCAGTCGTGGCCGAGCCTAAAGCCAAACCTCACGAGCCTGCAAAACCCGTTGAGAGCCATCCGATTCAGCCCCGGCCCCAAAAGCCTGATGTTCCTCAGACACCAAAAGCTGAACCAAAAGCTGAACCGGTAGCACCAGCTCAGCGCCCAAAAGCAGACAGGGAAGCGGCTCTCGCAGGCTTTAACATTACTCGCAAGGTCGAACCTTCAAAAGAAGTGAAGAAGCCTAAGAAACCCATCACGGATAAGCGGACGAGCACTTCAAAATCAAGTCCCAAGGAGGATTCGGCAAAGGCACCTAAACAGAAGCAGCCATCCAAAGAGGCTCCTGCAAAATCGCAAAAGAAACCGGCAAATGAAAAGCAGCAGAATTCTGACGAACCCAAAAAGGCCCAGCCGTTTGACCAGAGCTTCCGAAAGCGTGGCAGAGGCTCTTCCAAAAAGGCCCAGCAGAGCAATGGTCAAATCAGCTTTGAGGAACTTCATTGAGCGTTAAATTCGCCTGAATGCTTCGAAACTTGCGGAAATGTGCGAATCGCGAATAATGGAAAATGTTGAGCCGGTCTCCCATTTTCCAGCTCAATCGTATTATCCGTAAAATGGTCGCAAGTCAGAGGCAAGCAAAAAATGAAGACTCTCAAACAAATTGTTGCGCTGCTGCTTAGTATTGCTGCTTTGCTCGCATCTATCTTTTCTCTGATGGATGTCAAACGAAATGTTGAGCGAAATAAGCAGGCAGCAGATTTCGCAACACAGGCGATTCTTTCGGCTCAGTCATCTACGCTGTTGGAGCCGACACTTGATGTGGATGCCAGCCGCCTTGAACTTCTTTCTACTGAGGTCCGGAACACGGAATTAACTCCCGTCAATCAGACTCTTGATGTTCAGGCTTCTATTCAGAAAATCGATAACAAGCTGAAGAACATCCAGGAAGAAAAGGATTCCGAAAAAGAAAAAGAAGAAGAAGCAAAGGCCGAGCAGCAGGCAGAAGCGACACCGGCAGGTCCGAACTATAACGACGATAACGATTACCCGAACTTCTGCGGCCGATTGCATATCCCTGCAGCTGGGGTAGACGTTGCGCTTTATAACAACACGGACCAGGAAACCTGCAACCGTGAAGACAGCGCATGCGTTTTCCCGAAAGCACCGCAGGATGGCGGCAGCAATATCATCGCGGATAACGAAATACCTGGCCTGACATCCGTGACAATCGGCTCGACCGCATATGTCATCACTCCGTCTGGCGAACAAATCAACTACGTCTGTGTGGATGCCTGTGACGGCCACAACGATGTGACTGGTTTTGATGCTTTGCAGAAAAATGACGGAACGGTTGTTTGGGGTACTGCGGACCTTATCGTATATACCTGCCTGAACGATGCCTACAATGTTCGCATTGTCTGCTTCAACCGGGCTTGAGGAGGAAAAGCAGTCAATAACCCACGACTAAAGTCGCGGGCTTGCTCCGGTAAGTCTACGCTTTAGAAGTGTCCGCAAGGATATGTTGACTACCCTTTGCGCATTAAGTTGCGCCCCGTTATAAGCGAATAGACAGTTACCGTACGGTGTAA
>ERZ779799.873-NODE-873-length-9319-cov-2.849633_pt1 | contig 9319 bp, 9 predicted proteins | sample MGYA00511253_ERZ779799 | MGnify/ENA primary metagenome ERZ779799 (study PRJEB29588, sample SAMEA2159541) | human gut metagenome | biome: human gut; feature: human-associated habitat; material: faeces | place: Denmark | collected 2008/2010 ...
AAAGTGACATTCACATATGTGGATGATAAGACACCTGTTATCAAGGAAAGTCTTACTTTCTCTAATGACAGACAGAAACTTGATATGTCAGTGACAAAGCTTGATTCAGAGGACAACACACCGATTGCAGGTGCTGTATTCGGACTCTATGCAGATGAGGACATCAAGAATGTGGATGGCAAGGTAATCATCGAAAAGGGTACACTCCTTGAGAAAGCAACTTCTGATGAAAACGGAAAGATTGCTTTTGTTAAGGATTATCCGTTTGCAAAGTATGTTGCAAAAGAGATTGAAAAGCCTGCCGGATATGTGACAAACGAAGAGGTAGTAACCTTTGATACCAAGTATCAGGGACAGGATGTGAAAACTGCTGTATATAGCAGCGAGTATAAAAATACTCCGACAACCTTTGAATTTACAAAGACGGATATTACAAGTGGCGCAGAGCTTAGTGGTGCAACACTTACTGTACTTGATAAGGATGGAAATGTGGTAGACACATGGACATCTGATGCAAAGGAAGCTCATGTAATCAAGAAGCTTGTAGTTGGCGAGACTTACACACTTCGTGAGGAGTTTGCTCCATACGGATACCTGAAAGCAACCGATATTCAGTTTACAGTAGAGGATACAGGCGATGTGCAGCATGTCGAGATGAAGGACGAGGTTCCGACAGGTTCTATCGTAATCAACAAGGATGGTGAGTTTGTAACAGATACCACTCTTATGAAGGGACACTGGTATGATTTCATTTTCAATTACTTCAAGGATAGTCTCGCAGGAGTAACCTTTGATGTATATGCAAAAGAGGATATTGTGAGTGCAGACGGACTTGGAACTGTATACCACAAAGCTGGTGACAAGGTAGCAACCATTGTTACGAACGATAAGGGCATTGCAAGAATTGATGACCTTCCACTTGGAAAGTATTATCTTGTAGAGACAAAGACATTAGATGGATTTGTGCTGGATGATACACCGATTGATGCAGACCTTTCTTATATCGACCAGAATACAAAGGTTGTATTTGCGGGAATGGATGTAACCAATGAGAGACAGAAGGTGCAGATTACTGTCACAAAGACTGATTCAGAGACGAAGAATGCTCTTGAAGGTGCAGTATTCGGCTTATTTGCGAAAGAGGATATCGTAAATAAAGATGGAAAAGTCATTGTCAAAGCAGATACACAGATTGAGAGAGGTGTTACTGGAAAGGATGGCAAAGTAACATTTACCTCTGACCTTCCGCTTGGACAGTATTATGTCAAAGAGATTGAGGCACCAAAGGGCTATGTGAAGTCTGATAAGATTTTTGATGTGGATGCTTCATATCAGGGAGATAAGGTAAAGGTTATCGAGTTTGAGGCAGCATTTGAAAATGCACCGATCAAGGTAGAGATTTCAAAGACTGATATCACAGGCGAGAAAGAATTACCTGGAGCAAAGCTTTCAGTTATTGATGCTGATGGAAAGCTTGTTGAGAGCTGGACATCAGAGGCAGGAAAGACTCATATGATTGAGAGACTTCCTGTCGGAAAGTACACACTCAGAGAGGAATCTGCACCATATGGATATAAGGTGGCAAGTGATGTAACCTTTGAAGTAAAGGAGACAGCAGAAATCCAGAAGGTATCCATGAAGGACGAGCAGGCAGTCGGAAAGATTGTCATTGAGAAAACTGACAAAGTAACCGGAAAGCCGATCGAGGGTGTTGTATTTGAAGTAAGGGATAAGGACGGAAAGGTGCTTGATACACTCACTACTGACAAGAATGGTCATGCAGAGAGCAAGGAGCTTCCTATCTGTACTTACAACGAGGATGGATCATTCAAGGAAGATATCCATTATACAGTAGTTGAGACAAAAGCAGCTGACGGATATATCCTTGATGAAACAGCTCACGATGTAACTCTTCGATATGATGACAATGCACCGGAAGTTGTTGTAACAACACTTAAGCTTGTCAATGTACCGACAGAGCCTAAGCTTCCACAGACAGGCGACAATGCAAATCCGCTTCTTTATCTTGGAATTGGTGCACTTGCACTTATTACAGGTGTTGGAGTAGGACTTCGTGGAAGAAAGAAAAAGAATAAACAGTAACAATTAACCTTGCGGGGAATGTAAGCCAGTGACTTATGTTCCCTGCTTTTTTTGATTTGGAGGACAAACAGTGGTAGGAGAAAGAATCAGATATTACAGAAAACGACAAAAAATGACACTCAGGGAACTGGGCGAGAAAAGTGGTTTTGAAAATAGAGGTGATGTAAGAATTGCCCAATACGAAAATGGTTCAAGAGTTCCAAGGACGGGAACGTTGAACAGGATTGCAAAGGCACTTGGCATTCCGCCGGAAGAATTATTCTGTGAGGACTGTAGAAAGTGCATGTTTCTCAAGAATTATTACAGAAAGAAAAGAAAATCTCATACCACTTTTGATATGGGAATCGAAGAAGACAACAGTTACAGAGAACACAAAAATCCCGAGGATGAAGGGATTTTGTATGACAATTTAGATTAAGGAGGAACCGTAATATGATGAATTACGAGATTTTTAAGGAAGTAGTAAAAGAAAAGTTTATGGATTATATGCCTGAGAAGTTCAAAGGAATGGAGCTTGTGGCAGAACCCGTGGAAAAGGTGAATGTGACTCTTGATGGCATCATCTTAAGAGAGGAAGGCAGGAATATTTCGCCTACGATTTATATCAATGACATGTATAAGAAGTATCAGGACTGTGGTGATCTTGAGGAAACACTTATGGCTGCATGTGACTTTATGGAAAGGGCATATGAGCAGGCTCCGGTTGTTGATGTGGACAGCATTATGAGGGATGCTAACGAGAAGATTGTATTCCAGCTCATCAATACAGAGCAGAATAAGACATTTTTGGAACAGGTGCCTCACAGGGAGTTTCAGGATCTCTCTATTGTGTATAAGGTAATAATCAGTGCCGATAAGGATGCGGTGCAGAGTTCAAAAATTACAAATGAATTTGCGAAAAGACTTGGAATGAGCGAGGAACAGCTCTTTAAGTGTGCAGCGGAAAACACAAGAAGACTCTTTCCACCTGTCGTTCGTAGCATGAATGACATTATGAAAGAAATGTTCGCAAGGGATGGGATGCCACAGGAGATTGCAGAGATGATGATAGCTGAGATTCCACCAGAGCAGACGATGTGGGTGATTTCCAATGAAAAGGGTATCAATGGTGCAGCATCCATGCTTTATGAGAATGAGCTTCATGAGCTGGCAGAGAGTTTAGAGAGTGACCTTTATATTCTCCCTTCGAGCGTGCATGAGGTTATTGCAGTATCTTCAGATATGGGAAGCCCTGAGATGCTTGCACAGATGGTAGTCGAGGTAAATATGCAGGAGGTGTCTTTGGACGAGAGACTTTCCAATCAGGTATATCACTATGATAAGGATTTAAGAAAACTCACCCTTGCAACTGATACACCAAACAAGAGACTTGATGGTATCGTTGCAGAACCTCCCCTTGTATATGATGCGAAGGAAAAGTCCAGATAGGAGGCAGTTATGGAGCAGGAACTTACAATGGAAGAACTCATTGCTCTCATAAACAGCCAGAAAGGTGACTTTGTTATCCGTGTCGAGTCTGGAGAGGAGGCGGTGTCTGATGCCAAAGAAGAATGACTTCAAGCTTGATGTGGTTTCGGTAAGACTTGTAAAGGATGCTCCGATTTATTCGGAGCACACCTTTAACAATCCGGCGGATATAGCTGCTGTCATGGGAGACTGTATGTGCCAGTTTGACAGGGAAGTAGTGTGTGTGGTCAATCTAAGGTCAGATTTAAAACCTATCAATGTGCATTTTGCAAGTGTTGGTTCTTTAAATGAGGCAATGGCACATCCGAGAGAGCTGTTTAAATCAAGTATCTTAAGCAATGCTGCAAGCATGATGTTAATCCATTGTCATCCATCCGGGAATGTATTCCCAAGCAAGGCAGACACGATGATGACAGACCGCATGAACAAGCTGTGTGAACTGATGGGAATACCGCTCATTGACCATATCATAGTCGGTGGAGACAATCGTGAATTTTTCAGTTTCAGGGAAAAAGGCATGATTGATAATCCTAAGATTACCCTGAGCACAGATTACCGGACACTTGATATCAAGTCACCGCTTGTAGCAGAGCAGGGAAAGGCAAGGTGAAAGCATGGATGGAAGATTTACGGATGAAGAGCTTGCCATAGCAAAGAGTGTTGACCTGTGTGCAGTTGCTGAAAGCCTTGGGTATACAGTAAAGAGGATTGGCAAATACCACACTTTAAAGGAGATGGATTCCATCCGTATCTATAACAGAAGCCATTGGTACAGATGGTCAAGGCAGTTTGACAAAGGCAACAATGGCGGCTCACAGATAGATTTCTTACGGGTATTTTGTGGAATGAGTGTAAAAGAGGCTGTGTTCTGGCTTTTAGATTTCGCAGGATACAAAAGAATTGAGAAGCCTGTAAAGCAGCCTCTTGTTCATCAGGTATCGCAGAAGCAGGCAGAGGAGAGAAAGCCATTTGTCCTACCGGAACCGGCAGGAGATAATTCCTATCTTATTTCCTATCTGAATCAGGAGAGAGGAATCAGCAGAGCAGTCATAGATCTGTTTTTAAAAGAAGGACTGATTTATGAGAGCAGGCATTACCACAATGTTGTTTTCAAAGGAAATGATAAAAATGGAGTGACAAGATTTGCAAGTATGCGTGGAGTGTTTGATAAGCAGGGCAAGCCATTCAAGTGTGATGTCACAGGAAATGATAAGAACTATGGATTTAATGTGGTAAATGAAAACAGTACAGAGCTTGTAGTATTTGAGGCTGCAATCGACCTTATGAGTTATGTTGATATCTTCACGGATTATGAATCAAATAAGCTGGCACTTGGGATGCTTGCAGATGCACCACTTGAAACATTTCTTCGGGAACATCCGCAGATTACTTCCATCCGGTTCTGCCTTGATGGAGATGAGCCGGGACGGAAGGCGGCAGCTGAACTTATGAGAAAGTATTATGAGCTTGGATATGAGGTAGAAGACTGCCCGCCTCCAGCCGGATATAAGGATTACAACGAGTGGCTTGTAGCGGCAAAGCTTAATCTGAACAGGATGAATAAGCGAGCAGATGAACCAGTCAGGGCATGAGAAACCGGATTTTGATGTGTGGGGGCAGAAAGCGCCCCCAAAACAGCAAAGTGGGGGCAGAAAGCGCCCCCAAAATGTCAAAGTGGGGGCAAAAAGTGCCCCCGCAATTTGGACACGACAAAATCCGGACTGAAGTAAAAATAAAAGTGGGGGCAGAAAGCGCCCCCAAAATAACAAAATGGGGGCAGAAAGCGCCCCCAAAATAGCAAAGTGGGGGCAAAAAGCGCCCCCACTTTCATAAACAGAGGGTTTTAGGGAGATTTTCTCCCTAACTAGATGGCATTAGGACAGAGATGTCTCTAATGCGTATCTAGCAGTCGCCGGGGACTAACCGGAGACTGGAGCTTTGGTGAATATTTACTAAACACGGATAAGGAGGTGCAAGGAAGCAATGGATGCAGAAGTTACGTTATTTTCAAAACCAGAAGAACTGATTGCCTGGGCAGACACATTTGATATCTTACTTAACCCTTCGATAGAAGATGCTGCAATATTGCTTAACTATATGGAAGGTCATGATTATGCTATTGGCATAGATTCTGATGGGAAGATGTACAGACAGGATGTAGCTGAGGAGAATGGTGAAATTGAACCATACCCGATAGATGATGTTATAGATACTGTTTGTGAATGGAACTATGAACTGATACTTGATGCTGATGCACACAGGAATGATCCAAAGGATTTTAAAGATTACAGTGAGTTTCAGGATAAGTATGACAGTTTGAAAGCAGATGAAAAGAGGCTGGACAGGTTGTTTGAAAAGACCTGTTATGCAAAGGAGATTGATGAAATGGCAGCTGCTTTGGTGGAATCATTCATTAGTCATCTAAGTAGCAGGGATGATTTGGAAAAAGCTGCGGTGACAGTTGCAGAAGGAATTAAGGATTATAGTACGGGTAAGAGAGGAAGGTGAGTCTATGGCAGATAAAGTTCATTGTATTAGGAAAACACTAAGACTAATGCCAGAGGAAGCCAAGATGCTTGCAAAAAAGGCATGTGATAATGGAATGAATGAGGCTGAGTATATCCGTCTTCTTATCAGTCAGAAACCAAATGATTATCCGGAAGTAAGGAAGATTCTGAAGGAACTCATTAATGAAGTCAACAGAATTGGAATAAATATCAATCAGATAGTATTTAACAATAATGCCGGACTGTATTCCAAGGAAGATAAGACACAGCTGATTGCTTATATGCGGAAACTGAATCAGAAGGTAGATGAGGCGGTGGTAAAGATTGGCAATCAGTAAAATCCTTAATATGAAGGATTGTGGTGGGCATTTTCACGGAAAACATCTGAAGAGATCTCTTGATTATGTGATGAATCCGGAGAAAACACAGGATGGAAGGCTCGTTGGCGCAATCAACTGTCAGGTCGATTCTGCTTTTGAACAGATGAAAGCTACAAAACGGAAGTTTGGAAAAGTTGATAAAAGGCAGGGATATCATATCATTCTCTCATTTAAGGAAGATGAAGTGAATCCTGATATGGCATTTGAGATAACCCGCAGATTCGTGGAAGAGTATCTTGGAAAATCATATGAGGCAGTATATGTGGTGCATGATAATACAGCACATGTTCATTCACACATTGTATTTAACAGTGTGAGTTTTGTGGATGGGAAAAAGTATCGCTATGAAAAAGGAGACTGGGCAAAGTATATCCAGCCAATCACGAATAAGCTGTGTCAGGAATATGGTCTTTCAATAATTGATGTTGATGACGGCAGTAAGGAAAAAGAGCATGAAAGCTATAAGGACTGGAGCGAATATCGTGAAGGCAGTTTTGTATGGGCAGATATGATTAAGAGAGACCTGGATTCCTGTATCCTGCAGGCTGGAAATTATGAGCAGTTTCTAGAACTGTTATCTGACAAAGGATATGAGGTCAAGCAGGGAAAGTATCTGGCGGTAAAGCCACAAGGAATGACGAGATTTCGCAGATGTAAGACATTAGGTGACATGTATTCTGATGAGGCAATCCGGGAAAGGATAGAAAAAGAGGATATTTCATTTTACCGGGAACAGCAGAAAGAGGTACAACCGGTTCTGTGTAAGTGTAAGGTGAGAAGATACCGAAGGGCAAAGATGTCGGGGCTTCAAAAGAGATACTATGCAAAGCTATACCGGATAGGAAAGCTGAAAAAGAAGCCATACAGTCAGGTATGGAAGTATAAGGATGATATCCGTAAGATGCATAAACTGCAGGAGGAGTATTTGTTCCTTGTCAATCATGACATTCATTCAGCAGAGGAGCTTGTCAGTGTAATCAGCTCATTGACAGATAAAAGAAAAGAAGTTTCAGCAGAGAAAATCCGCATTTATAAGGCTAGGGAGAGAAGTCGAGAACTTTTTGATATAGCAGATGATATGAAAGAGTTAGAACCTGCTGAGAAGTCTTTCCTCCAGGGAGATGAATTTTTTACGGATGAGCATCTGCAATGGGAAACTTTGAAACAGAAGCTTTTATCACAGGGATATAGCCTTGAAGAGGTGGAAGCACTGCGTAAACATTATAAAGAGGAGTATTCCAAAGCATGTGCAAAAGAAAGGGCAGTATTCAAAGAGTTGAATATTGGTAAATCTATATGGAAGAGTCTTATTCCAGACAGCGTATCAGATGGAAAAGATGCACAGTACAACAAAGAGACAATACGAGACAGGAAAGAGCAGCCAGAACGTTAGGCTGTTTTTTTAGTAGTTAGGAGGCATATATGGAAGAAAACAGAGAACCGCTTAGTGCGATAGCAATCGAGAAAAAATTGCAGCTTCTCCGAAATAAGCATTTTAGTGAAGATACGATTGCTCTTGTAAAAAGTGATTATGAATATGGACTGAAAGAGGAGGAGATCAGCCTTTATCTCAATAAGTCATACGACATTGAACAGATGAAGATTTTATCGGAATGTCTGCACAAGGATGTTCCAAAAGATGTGATTGATATTATCAAGAATACCAAGTATTCGGTTCATCAGATGCAGGTGTCCCTTGAATTTTATGAAAAGGGTGTACCTGTTCAGACAATTAAGGAGGTTATGGACAAAGGGGAAAAACCTATTACCATGCGACGATTATATGAGGAAGTTCTGGAACAGCTGAATAACGTCAAGAAACAGATTCCGGAAGAGTCTGAGTATGTGAAAGCACTCATTTCTCAGATGGATGAAGTGGTTGCAAAGATCAATCATCAGAATGAAAGGTATGATGCCCTGAATAAGAAGCTTTCTGAAATAGAAACTTCCAAAGATGATGAGGAAGTCAGGGAGCGTCTAGTCAAGGAGAACCAGGATAAGGATGCTCTTATCAACAGTCAGCAGAATGAACTGAATAAGGCAAGCAGTACGATTGCAAGACTCAGGGATGATATTGAGAAAAAGGATAAGGAGATGAAGCGTATGGGAGACAGAATAGAGTCATTGGAAGATAAGATCATAAGTGTTGCCACAGAGAATAAGAAAGAGGCAGAAAGTAAGGCAGAGCCGCAGGAAAGCCAGTCCGTATCACAGGCAGATAAAAAGATGGTTGATACAGTTGCAGTTCCTCAGAATATGCAGGCTGTGGCAAACGGGATTCCGGTCTATTATCAGATTCCGGTAGTTGATGGTACTGGAAATGTGGTGCAGAGACTTCCGATTGAGAGAAGTGTGAGAAAAAGCAGCAACAGTGGAGTGGCAAGCCTTTTTGCAAGACTGTCATTTAAGAAAAAGTCAAGGGCAGATATTGTAAAGCTGGTTGCATCGGGAGACCTTGTTCCGGCGCAGCTTGTGCAGATTAAGAGTGCAATAGAAAAGGGACTTACTGAGTCACAGCTTGTAGAGCTTATAAACAACAACATTTCAGCGGAAAAGATGAAGGAGATCATTGAGATTGCTGTGCTTGAAAACAGCATGGCAGATTAGGAGGAACTTATGAATTTAGCAGTAGTAAATGAAGCAGTAACAGAGATGAATGGTGTGGAGCATCAGTTTACAGAGGAAGAGAAAAACTTTGTTGTCCAGTTCGCATTCAGAAGCGGCAGCAAGGAAGACACGATTTCTCTTATTGAAGCTTTGGCACATTCAGCGGATAAGGCTGAGTCGGACGAGATTATGGTCACATACAGGTCTAAATATGATATGAAGCCTGCATGGGTGGAACAGGTGGAAAACCTGCTT
>ERZ779799.879-NODE-879-length-9255-cov-3.219783_pt1 | contig 9255 bp, 5 predicted proteins | sample MGYA00511253_ERZ779799 | MGnify/ENA primary metagenome ERZ779799 (study PRJEB29588, sample SAMEA2159541) | human gut metagenome | biome: human gut; feature: human-associated habitat; material: faeces | place: Denmark | collected 2008/2010 ...
CACCTGCGGCGGTGAAGGCAAAGTAATCAAGAACAAGTGTAAGGAGTGTGCCGGTGAAGGTATCGTGTACGGTGAGGAAGTCGTTACCGTAAACATTCCCAAAGGCGTAGCCGAAGGCATGCAGCTCTCTATGGGTGGCAAAGGTAATGCCGGCAAGCACAACGGTGTGCCGGGCGACCTGCTGATTCTCGTAGAAGAAGAGCAGGACAAGGAACTGATCCGCGATGAAAACGACCTGATATACAACCTGCTCCTTAGCTTCCCAACCGCAGCATTGGGCGGTGCGGTGGAGATACCCACCATTGACGGAAAAGTAAAGGTGAAAATCGAGTCGGGTACGCAACCGGGCAAGGTTCTCCGCCTGCGTGGCAAAGGTTTGCCCAACGTCAACGGATACGGAACGGGGGATTTATTGGTGAATGTCAGCGTCTATGTCCCTGAAACCCTGAACAAAGAAGAGAAAAAAGCATTGGAAGAAATGGAAAGCTCGGACAACTTCAAGCCGAATACTTCCATCAAGGAAAAAATCTTCAAGAAGTTCAAGAGTCTGTTTGACTAAGCAATAAAACATTTCTGATATAAAAAAAGCTGCGCCATGTTCGGTGCAGCTTTTTTTATATCAGAAAGCACAGTTGGTACTCATACCTCTGCCCCCTTGAGGCAATAAACGTAGACGCCGGCAGCCCTGCACCATTAACCAGATTGGCACGTGTAAAGGGTTGCCAAGCGTAACGTATATAACGGGGATTCTTGACTTTGTCACTACAATGATAAACAAGTCGACCACTTTTTTCATAGCTACATATTATTTCACATTCTCCATCTTGAGCGTCCACGCATAATCGCATGGAGCTTCTCCATATTCAATGACAGGAATTGTAACCTCAATGTTTTTGCCTTTTTGCTTCCAAAGCAATGTCTTATTCAAACCTAACATCGAGATTCTTGTATTGTTAGTAGATTGTATGTTTTTCAACACGAACTTCCCGCTTTTCAAGACGGGCAGGATGGCATACACATCCCCCTTGACGGACTGGGTGAAGAAGGCTTCCTTCACAGCCTGCCCTTTTTCCGGACATACGGTCTGAGCCAAGATGGCATCGCCGCTAACGTAATACTTACCTTTTTTCAATCCCTCTCTTGCACCTGCCGACCATTGGAAACTCTCTCTCCACTTATGCGTATCGTAAATGGCTTCACCGTTCACAGCCAGCCATTTGCCCATTTGCAGCAGACGTTCCTGCATGACGGGAGGTATCTTTCCGTTGGCGTCCGGAGCGATGCCCAACAACAGGTTGCCACCTCTGGCAACAATGTTAGTCAAAGTCAGCACCAGACCCTTGGGCGAGGAATAGTCCTCAATATCTTCATTCCGGTTCAATCCGAAAGAGAAGCCGATGCCTCTACATTCCTCCCAAGGTTTTTCCACGTCCAAGTCGGATGTGCTATATTCCGAGGTGAAGAAATCCCCATGCACATGCTTCATGCCTTTGGCCCACCGGTCGTTGACCACCACTTTGTCCTTTACGTCCGTTGCCGAATACAGCCATGCCAGAAAGTCCTTTATTTTATAAATATCTTCCGAGTATCCGCCATTTCCGTCCGACCAAAGCAAGTCCGGCTTGTAATTGGTAACCAGCTCCTTACACTGCGGAAACAGATGCTCCTTCACATAGCAGTCCATTCTTCCGCGCATACACAGCGGACTGTCCCACTCTATCATGGAATAATACAGCCCTACTCTCAGTCCCTTGCCGCGGACAGCTTCCGTAAACTCTCCCACAAGGTCTCTTCCGGGACCGATATCCATACTGTTCCAAGGCCGTCCGAAATCTCGTGAAGCCTCCTTGCTTGGCCACAGTGCATAACCGTCGTGATGCTTTGTGGTAAGCACCACATACTTGGCTCCTGCTTTCTCAAACAGTTCCGCCCATTGTACAGGGTTGTAGTCCAAGGCTTTGAACATGGCTGCAAAATCGGCATAGCTCTTCTCTCCATACATTTTTTTGTGATATTCATATACCTCATCCCCCTTAAAATCCCCGTTTCCAAAGAGATCCTTCTTGTCTGCCCAATGCTTGTACCATTCGGCATACGTGCCTTTCGGCGACCATGCAGGCACAGAGTACAGTCCCCAATGGATAAATATCCCGAACTTGGCATTACCGAACCATGACGGCACAGGACGGCTGTCCAATGACTCCCAGGTGGGTTGATACACTTTTTCTTGCGCTTTCATCATCAGGACAAATGCCAGCATGATGGACAAACTAATCACTTTCTTCATTTTCTATACATTGTTATTGACATGAACCAAAAGTCGGGGCTGATTCATATTCCCCCATCTAATTGAAAAGATTTATTACCATTAAAACATTCTTTTGCAACTAACTGATTATCAAGGCAAACGAAATAGGTTGATTCAGTCGTATACAGAGTCTATCTCAGTCGTATACTTAGGGTATCTCAGTATACGACTGAGATACCCTGAATATAGGAGTCATCTTCCGACGCATTACATTTGTAAAGACTTATCATCTTCTTTTCAATTCTTCTATCTCTTTTTGTTGCTTAATGATGTACAGCGTCAGCTCTTCTATTTTCTGCAACAGCACCTTATTCATATCATGTTGCGAATAGCCCTCTTCCGCCACTTGGGCAGCCGACGGAACATCCGGAAGATGTTCGTTTTCAGCAATGAAAGATTCCACTTCTTTCAACGGTTTCAGGTTGTAGTTGCGCGAAAAGACAAAGTCCGCCCAAGTTGACTTCGGAGCAATGGCATAGTCCTCGGAAAGGATACCCTTATAGACAAACATGCCGTACTTATTTTTCAGTTCCTCCCGTATTTGGGCAGCCTGTACTTCCGTAATTCCTACATACAGATTACGCTGTACCGGGTCTATGTAGAAACAGCTACGCTTGTTCGTACCCAAAAGAAAACCATGATTGGAGAGAGTTCCGATCCATGTACAGGTAGAATCACTATTCACTCCTACAAGGGTCTCCACATTCTTTTGCTTTAAAAAGATGGCTCCTCCGATATTCAATTTATGAGGATTACTGACTGAGCCAATCCGCACTTTTCCCTCCGTAGTAATCAAAAGATTGGGGGCATCGTCCGCTTTCACTTGGCCGTTTCCCCAAAAGCCAATCGACCCTGTACTTCCAATGCGCAGCATCTTGTTATTCGGATTATCAATAGTGGGATCGTCGTTTCTCCCGATGCCCATGCTTGTCCAGAATTTCTGATTAAAGAGAACATCATCGTACATATAGATACGCTTCGCTCTCACAGATTGAATGTGCAGGCCTTGAAAGTCCACATTAGACGTAATGCTTGTTTTTCCGCTGGCAGCCACCAAGTCAAGGGTCGTTTCAGTACCCGGAGTCAGGCTTCTGGCAGAAAGTCCTTCTGCTCCAACCCATCCTTCCACTCCGACCGTTAATTGAGAAATATTGCTGATGATACTACTCAAACGGCTTGGATCCGACGTGCTTCCCGGTCTCAAAAATCCCCATTTACCACCTCCATTTACAAATCCGCGGCAAATGGAGCCGGATGTAAAACCTATGCCTGTATAGCTATCTCCTGTGGCTAATGACAAGTTAGCAATCCACTCCGGCTTACCGGCTTCACCGAAACCTCGCCACATGTTATAATACGTCTGTGCATTCACACCGGAATAAAATCCGCATATCAAACAAATAAATAAAATATGTCTTTTCATCGTTTTTCAGTTTTAAAATTATACTTCATTTTCCTCAATAAAAGTTCAGTCCTACAACCATGCTCCTACTCAATCTCTTTTCTATTTGAGCTTCCGGAGGATAATATAGCTTGCAAATTGGCAGAATTCCAAAAGTCGGAAGTACCGGCAGGCAGTTTCGGCGCTATTTCTACGTGACTGATGCTCCCCCTGAAAGGTTCCGCAGAGGAGCTGTTCTTGGCGCCGACTGTTATTTTATTCATATCTGCCACAAAAGAAGAAAGTTCCAAATAGGCAAAACCTCTTGCATTGGCACTGTCTGCCGGTGTTATAGTTTCTGCCGCATGCTTCCAATTCCATAGAATGTCCTGCTGAACGACCTTTTCATAGTTAATGACCGGACACGAAACCCTAAAGACAGCAGATTCTTCTTTTTGAGACTTTGCATATTTACGGTCAGTATTCTTCACTGCCTCAAAGGTGAGTATCACTTCCTTATTGGCAAAACTCTTCCCTGTGGGCGGAGCAATCGTCATATTTGCGAAAGGAATACCGTCCTTCCTCATTTCATATTGAAAAGCTCCGGAAGAGTTATAATAAATGCCTATATCGTCATTATCAGTTCCATATAACCTCAAAACAGGCTGTTGACTCGCACCGGAGACCGGAGTGAGTTTCACAGCAATAGATCCCATAGTCTTGTCAACAGGCATTTTCTGATTGGGTAACCTGACAAGGTGACTGAAGTCTTGGGTAGAATAAGGAGAAGATGGAGTTGCCGGTATATAGCTCCACAAGTTTCCCCCCTCGTAATTTGAAGGAGCAGTCAGATCGAGCGAAGCCTCATCACTCCCCTTACCTTTATTGAACTTTATTCCGTACAGAACCGCATTTTTAGTCATAGCCTGCAAGACCACCGGAAATTCCGGAAAGTCTTTTATGGACACAATCTCTTGCGGATGTAATTGCGAATAGTCCCGTAAGTACTCCAGCAAGAAATATTTACTGCTTCCGTCCTTTCCCTGCGTTGTGAAACCAACCGCCTCATAATTGTCCGAAATTGTATGTGTACCCTTCACCGAACTTCCTAAAGTACCACCCAAAAAGACTCCTTTCCCATGATCGCCACTTGCCACAAACGAATACATCAGCACCGCCGCATAACTGTTTAACTCGGTCAAAGACTTCCCCCGGGGATCATCAGTAACATCGGCAAGAATATAAGGGAAAAAACTGCTTCCCTCTCTGAAAGCATTATACATGGAAAACTTAGGCATATCATCCACTGATATAGGGTAAGTAGCGGCTTCCATCGAATAAAAATTCTTAGGCGTATTCTCCGCCTTCAACCCTGCCATTTTACCATACTTTCCAATGGCAAGTGAGATTCCCGGATTCCTACCCTTCACATGCCTGATGTTGGAAGCTGCATAAAAATAATAAGTATCCAACGGATTTGTGGAGAAGCGGGTGTTCAGAACCGGTTTCCCGATATTGATACATCCATAGTCGTCACTTTGAGGATCGGTACCATTATCCAGAAACGGAATTCCCGGTTTCAGATATTTCCAGTTAATTCCGTCATTAGATATGGCCAGTTCCGTACGTTGTTTGTGCTGCACCTCTACATCGCCTTCGGTTCCAAACATTGTCACCAGTCCCCACCAGATGTCTTTCTCAAAATCCGGCAAACGGACAGGCTGCATACTGTATGGCTCCCAACGTAAGGTTGACATGTCCAAAGCAATGGTAAAATCCACATTTTTGGAAACCAACTGCGATCCTATTTCCGTTACGGTCTCCCTGCGATACCTTTTTCGGGCATCAGGGCGCAAGGGCAATGTTTCTCCCTGTTTCAGTGCAGACCGTTTTCCGTTCAGACGAGAGACAAAATAATATTTCCCATTATGCTTGAAATAATTCATGTGGGTGTCTCCGTTTATAAACTTAAACGTGTACTTTTTCTGATTGGTGACCCTGTCGTTTTTCATTGTGGCAAAATCTTGCAGGACACCATTAGCAGTAAAGGTCTTATTCATTTCAGACCCTGCGAGCATCTTGTTTTTAGACTCCCGTTGAGGGAGGTAAATAAGTTTGATTGGTTTGTTCCGGATTTGATAATCATCATATATGCCAAAACTTTCCACATCAACCGCTACAATGTTAGTAGCCTGATAGCCGCTGGCATATACGGATGATATTTTATCATCGCCGGTTTTCCCCGCAGGATTATACCAATACAAACCGGCATCGGGACGTTGCCAGGCATTTACATCGTTTGTATTGTTTGTATAGACCATAACCCCCATTTTAGAGGGAGGTGTAGCCGAATAAGCCACCCAGCTCGAGATGTATATAGACAGATTTCCATTGGGGTCTCTGATAATATTGGGCATGCCATTTTCCAGATATGTTTCCCAAGGATACGAGGCAGGATTAGGCCTTATGATGTTGCTGCCATTATTATACTTGGTCAAAGGCTTTATATATACATCATCGGTAGTGTATAGAAACAAAGCCGGATTCACAGCCGAGTATTTTTGTTCACTTTGGGCAAAAACATATACGACACTACATAAATAAAAAACAAAGACAAGAAGTTTATTCATAGTACAGTATATTAAAGAATAATAGTTATAACCGATAGCAACCAAAACTATGTTTTGGCCCGCATAGAGACAGTTATTGCCCGGAAGCAATACTGAGGTACACTTATCAAACTATTATCCCCCCTTCCTGAAGTGATAAGTTTATTACTAACTACTTGTCATATCTCAAAAAAATACGGATAAACTAAAAAAGTGAAAAAAATTATAGGTTTATATATGCTTTTATTTTATGTCCACTCCTGCCGGATTCAAGCCCGGCCCGCCTCCGGCAGTATAACCGCCGCTTTCACCGGTTTTCCACGATGAAATCCAAAATGAATACAAATCACCATCCGTCAAATAGAACTTCAGACTTATGTTTTTCCCTGATAGTTCAGACAAATCCGTCTTGTTTTTCCAGACAATCATTTGCTTCGTACCGTCCATTCGTTTCAGGATGCTGCAATCTTTCTTTGTAAATCCGGGTATCGGAGTACCCTTTGCATCCAAGACCTCAACGAGCAATTTCCCTTTCTTCCGATGCACATCCACATTCACAAACAAATAATTGCCGTTAACGGTAACCGCGTCAGTAATAAAATGCCCTTCTTCCGTTCCGGCTTGCATGGATACAAAGCCGTCACGACGTAACGCGGCAAGGCCTGTTGCAAAGTTTGAATCGTGCACAGGTTTGCTGTTGTAGCGTCCGCTTACATAGAAATAGAGCGAATCGCCCACTATCAGCGGATTGCCCGCTGTGGATTGAACATTACCCGCATTCCATGCCTTGGCATCATCACTGACCGGAAGAAACGGTTGTTTAAACTCACGATTCCAATGAAAACCGTCATCGCTCCATCCTATCAGAACTTCATTCCGTTTCTGAATGTTCAGGCGGTCGCAAGCGTCATTCTCCGGCCCCTGCCAAACGGTGAAATAACCGATTAAACTGCTTTCATAGGGCATAGCCTCGTGATTGTATATTTGCGGACGTATCTCGGGAAAGTCAGGATGCCGGGGATCATCATCTTCAGCATTAAACCAATACTTGATGAATTTGTCACTCTTGTTATCGTACACCCTATGCGCCAGACTTACCAGCATTTCAGGGTCTTCGTGTGCCAAGAAACAACGCGAACGACGATATTTCTTTCCGTTGATCGTTTTCAAAGATAGCACATATTTACCGCGGAACGGGTCGTAATAAGCAGCACAGCGGTCATACAGTTCACCGGAAAGCGCCTTAGGCTCGCTCCAATGAATACCGTCCGCAGAATACTTCAACTGCATACTGACCGAAGCTCCTGTGTTAAATTCCACCACAAACATTTTGTAACGTTTAGCCGCATCCCGTTCAAACTTATCGAGTAATACCGATACACAATCGTGCTCTGTGGTATCTACGATATTAGTACCGGGCACAACGTCCAGCTCAGGTTTCACCCAATGCTTGCCGTCGTCCGATACCGCATAGCAAGTTATCAGCCCGTATTTCTTTCCACCTCCGGCAGAATACCACATCTTATATTTACCCTCAATCTCATCATACCACACACCGCCACATTTTCTATTTCCCCCCCCCCCCAACCCCCCCCCCCCCCGCCACTGAAAGGAGCAGCATAAGGGTCGCCGGTAGCACCCAGTTCCCATTTCTTATCGGCCTTAAGCACCGGATTACCCTCATAATAGGTAGGCGTATGGAATGCCCGTTCCACTCCTTCTTGCTTAGAGAAAGAATGATTGGCAACCAATATACGTCCATTTTGGGCAAACAAACCAACTGAACAAAAGAGCAAGCCAAGAACAAAAAAACTTTTCATCATATATAAATCTTTTACATATTTACTAATAGCCCGAATTAACGGTGAAAAGCATAGGCCTACACACATATCTGCAAAACAACGCACCTATCTGTATAGACCTATACCATTATCTGCATCGGGCGATGCAGTTATATTACCCTAAAAATCTACTTCTGAAGACCGGTACGTTGAGGATTTTGTCCACTCATAGGCCACGCGGAATTAGTATTGTAGGATGTAGCTTCGGAAGTAACACACAACATTACGTCAGCACCGTCCTTTTTCACTGAAACATACAAATTACCCTTATCATCCATCACCGGAGAAGAAGCAGTGCTATCTCCTATTTTCTGAGAAGAGAATAATTTGCCGTCCGGCTTCAATATATAGTAAGTGGCATCGGCTGTAATGAAATGTATATAGCCGCGATTATCGATAAGAGGAACAGTCTGAGCATCTGATTCGGTTTTATAATGCCATTTCAAAGAACCGTCAGAGCCAAGGGCTACCACACCTGCACCATTGGAACCAGATGCCTTACCACCATTGGCATAAACTGTACCATCTTCACCCAATACAACACCACCGTCGAGAATAGCACCCACAGTTTCATATTTCCATTTCAAAGAGCCATTAGGATCCAAAGCTATTACAGCGCCTGCACCAGATGAAAGATCAATTACGGAATAAAGAGTCCCATCATTCCCTACTGTAACAGAAGCACTTCTCAATGTAGCTGTGAGAGCATCTAATGCTTTTCCAAAGTCCGTATTATAAAGCCATTTTTTATTATCTCCACTGGTATCATAAGCATAAAGTCCTAGTTCTCCTTTACCAAACATATAAGCCGTTCCGTCTTTTGCCAATGATATACCCCCGGTAATGTCCGGGCAATCAGTTGAAGCCAACTGTGTAACAGCACCGCTTGATGTCAGTTTAAAGACTTTGTTTTTTCTATTAGCGACATAAATATTACCATCAGCATCAATAGCCGGAGTGATAGCATATAAATTAACATTGCCTCCAACTTCTTGATGCCATTTCTTTGTGCCATTTACATCTACTGCGAGAGTATATACTTTACGTTTATCACCTGCAGATTGTAAATCTCTAACAACTATGTAAACAGAACCATCTTTCCCTAATGACGGACTG
>ERZ779799.891-NODE-891-length-9154-cov-3.837345_pt1 | contig 9154 bp, 12 predicted proteins | sample MGYA00511253_ERZ779799 | MGnify/ENA primary metagenome ERZ779799 (study PRJEB29588, sample SAMEA2159541) | human gut metagenome | biome: human gut; feature: human-associated habitat; material: faeces | place: Denmark | collected 2008/2010 ...
CTGGCTCACCGGCTACCACTACCCCACCCTCGCCGAGCTGCTGGCCCAGCAGGAGGCCACCCATGACGCTTAATGCCTACTCTTGGGCCCTGGAGGTTGATCGCAATAAACAACACATTTTTGACCGCACTTTTTAACTTTTTGAGCCGGTTCTTTGCCGCTTTGGCGGAAGAACAGGCAGAACAGGAGGACACAATGGCATCTGTGACCGAGTGGACGGGAGCACCGCCCTATCGCTACATCGACGTAAGCCGGTATCAGGGCAACATTACACTGGAGGGCTGGAAGAAGGTCAAAGCCGCTGGCTATCAGGGCGTCATGCTCAAGGCCGTCAGCACAAACCGCAGGCTCTCCAAGCGGGCAGATGGCCTGTACATCGACCCCACCTTTGAGACCAACTACCGCAATGCAAAGGCGGCAGGTCTGGCTGTGGGCGTGTATTACTACACCTACGCCACCAGCGAGGCGATGGCCGATGCAGAACTTTCCCTGCTGGCTGACGCCCTGCGTGGCAAGACGCTGGAAATGCCTGTGGCAGTGGACGTGGAGGACAACAAATTCAGGGTTCTTGGCAAGCAGGCGTTGACTGACCTGACAGCCTACGCCCTGAAAAAGGTGGAAGACATGGGCTTTTATGCCCAGCTCTATACCTACACCAGCTTTGCTAAGACACGCCTGTATATGGGCGGTGCTGCCCTCAGCCCCTACGACGTCTGGCTGGCCGACTACACAGGAAAGACACCTGCCGTGACCTTTGCCTACAACACCCACCAGCACACCAGCAAGGGCAGCGTACCTGGCATCTCCGGCAACGTTGACCTCAATGTGACCACCCTCAACTACCCGAAAATCATCCGCAAGAAGGGTCTGACCCGTCTCCGGGAGGGCAAATGACCGAAAAAGAAGCTCTCCTGTGGGTGCTGGGCGTCCTGGGCAGCCTGTGCGCTGCGACCATCACCATCGACAAGGTGCTGGAAATTATCCACAAGTACGTCAAAAAGGCGCAGGAGCCGGACAACGCGCAGAACAAGCGCATTGACACCATTGAAAAGCGGCTGGCTGCGGTAGAAACCGTTTCCACGCAGCACGCCGCGGCCCTTAGACGCGATTTGACGCGATTTGACGGCATTGATGAAGAAATGCGTCTCGTCCTTGTTGGCGTGCAGAATCTTTTGGATGCACAACTTTCCGGCAACAACCGCGAAGGTATGCAAAAAAGCAAATCCGATATTAACAACTACCTGCTGAAAGGAGTAACAAATCATGGAAGCAATGCTTAACTTTATCCCTACCCCCGTCGCCCTGGTACTGATGTTCATTGGCTTTGCCGCGCTGGCCGTTGGTGCCATCCGGCTGGGCTACAAGCAGTACGTCAAGCAGTGGGCACTGGAGCTCGTAACCATCGCTGAGGACAGCGTCATGGGCAGCGGTCAGGGCGCAAAGAAAAAGGCACAGGTCTTTGCTGCGCTGCGCGGCGCATTGCCGGACTGGCTGAAGCCTTTTATCACGGATGAAGTACTGGACAGCGTGATTGAAAAGGCCGTCAGCATGATGAAAAAGGCACTGGCAGAAAAGAAGCCTGCCATCAACAAGGAGTAAAGCATGATTGAGCAAAGCGTATCTCTCGCATCCAATGGCGTCGTCAAAGTGCCGGGCTATGAGCAGCTGGTGCGCTTTGGCTACACCAAGAACCGGGGCGTGTACCGCCTGCGCGTCGATGCAACCGGCGAGTGGGAAGGCCTGACCATCCGGGCGTTTTGGCATGTCCCTGGCGGCAAAGACCCGGCGTCCACGCTGGTGATTGACGGCTCTGTGGACGTGCCCGCCAGCGTGACCGCACAGCCCGGCAATGGCTGCATCACCTTTGAGGGCAGCGACGGCACAAAGACCGTCACCAGCGCAGACCTGCGGTATCGTGTCAGCGCCAACAGCGGCACAGAGGACGGCACAGAGCCGGAGCCGGGCACGCCTGCATGGCAGGAGCTGGTGGATGCCGTGCACACCGATGCCACCGCCGCAGAGCAGGCCAAGACCGATGCACAAACTGCCGCCAGTGAAGCCGCCACCAGTGCGGGCAATGCAGACCAGAGCGCTCAGGAAGCCGCTGGCAGCCTGCAGGAGCTCAAGGACGGCATTGCAAGCGGTGACTTCAAAGGCGAGAAAGGCGACCCCGGTCCCATCGGCCCGGTCGGCCCGCAGGGCGAGCGTGGACCTCAAGGCCCCACAGGCGCTACCGGAGCCACTGGTCCGCAGGGTGAGACTGGCCCTCGTGGCGAGCAGGGGCCGCAAGGCATTCAGGGTGATCGTGGTCCACAGGGCGAGCAGGGCCCGAAAGGAGACACCGGCGACACTGGCCCCATCGGCCCGGTCGGCCCGCAGGGTGCACAGGGCCCACAGGGCGAAAAAGGTGATACCGGCCCGCAAGGACCCAAAGGAGAGACCGGCCCTGCCGTAGCACTGGACACCACCCTCACCCACGAGGGCGAAGCCGCTGACGCAAAAGCCACAGGTGAAGCTATCAGCGCAGTAAAGGCCCGGCAGAACATCCTCGTTGGCACTGAAACAGGCAACCCCATCGCCGTTGACGACGCTTTCACTGCGCCCATGTGCGGCCTGACCGTGTACGGTCGGAGCACGCAGGACGGCACACCCACGCCAGATGCACCTGTGCCTATCGTGAGCGCAGGCGAGAACGGGAGCGTGGCGGTGAAAGTAACGGGAGCAAACATGCTAGAGGGCACTAAACCCGGTGTGAAATCGACCGTATACGGAATAACTTACACTACCTATGAAAATGGTTTTTTAATTACTGGTACGGCTACCAACGATTTTACCATACTCTTACACGATGATGTGGCACACCCTTTAACTCGTGGTATTTACTACCTAACGGCTAGTGGGCTAAGTCCTTCTGTCACGCTCAACTTCTATTTCGTCGGGAAATATTCCTCTGATGTGCAAAACCAGAAAGTAACGCTTACCAGAGACGTGGAGTTTTCACTCCGCCTACAAATCAAAAAAGGTACAACGTTAAATACCACTGTTCAAGTTTCTTTAACAAGAAACGCTATCACCGCCTACTCCCCCTACCGTGAACAGCTCCTCACGCTCCCCACACCCGGCGGCTTACCCGGCATCCCCGTCGCCTCTGGCGGCAGCTACACTGACAGCACAGGCCAGCAGTGGATGTGTGACGAGGTGGACTTGGAGAGAGGGGTGCGAGTGCAGAGGGTAGATAAAGCGGCTTTCGACAGCACCAAGCCGTTGGCTGAGCAGAATGCAATACTCGCCACTCCCATCGAAACCCCGCTCACCCCTGACGAAATCGCCGCCTACAAAGCCCTCACCACTTACGGCCCTGACACTGTGGTGCAGGCTGGCGACGGTGCGGGGGTCAAGCTGGTGTATCAGAGGGACGTGAACATCGCCATCAAACGCATTGAGGACGCAATCGCGTCCATGACCTAAGGAGGTACACATGGCTATCAAAAGTAAAGCACGGCATGACCTGACCCTGCGCTCCATCAAGCGGGAAATCGCCGCAAGACGCGATGTGGCATACTGGCTGGACAAAGCGTACACCCATCTGGACAGCGGCCTGCTGACGGAGGGCGACATCGCAGAGGTTGAAGCCCTTGCGCAGGCGTACTACGATGCGCTGGACGCTGAGGATGCGGCGAACGCCGAGGAAATTATGCAGTAAGGAGGATATCATGGCAAGCACTACATACGAGCATTTTGTTGACACCAACAAAATGTACGCCGCACAAGAGCAATTTCGTGAGGCCACGAAACTGGTGACAAAACGTCACCAGTTTGCCGTCATTGGCAATATGGTGCGCAACGCCGGACAGCTGCCGCAGCCCTTCTGGCTCGGTGCTGTCTGTGGCGGCGGCTCGAGTAGTCTTTCCGCCAGCGTTGCAAGGGCTTAATGCAGAGCAGATAAAAGCTGTGATAAAACGTGCGCCGCTTGGGAGGTATGACCGGAAAATCGCCCGGTTGCGGTACGTTGACCAGCTATGTCAAGTTGATATTGCAGCGCGTGTTCCGTATTGTCGGACATCAATCGGCAATAGGCTGAAAATTATTGATAAAATTCTGAATGTGTGATACACTACTTATAGTGTCCGAAGTAACGTACACACACTTCGGAGAAAATGCGTACAGAAAAGCCAGCGGAAGAACGTTTACCCGCTGGCTTTTCTTTTTGCACGATTTGTGGTATAATAATTTCAACAAATCTACCCGGCCTCTCGAAGAAGCGCATTAGGGTGGATATTTGCCAGCTAGCCCAGTGCTTTATCTGGGAATGAAAAAAGCGGTTGCCAGATAGGCGCCGACCAGTCTCCCGCCCGCCTACTTATAGTGCGTACCATGCGGGAGACGATTTTATATGAATTATGGCAAATAAAATATATCACTTTTTATCCCGTGTTTTGTTCGCTCTGATTATTTTTGAGGCGACATCAAGTGTTCTAAAAGCCGCCTTTCCGTTTTGGCATAGTGCATTTATAGGCGTTGTTTTATCGGTATATGCGTCTTTGCATTATACGCCATACGATTTATGATTTGAAAGGCTACGGCCTTTGTAGAGAGCGGCATTGCCTACGGGCAGTTCCGCTCTTGATTTTTTGCCTTATTTGCACTAGTTTTGTCGAAACTCTTGCCGTGCAAACTAAAACGTGATATTTTATTCTTGCTCCCAAAGTGAAACCCTTAACAGTTAAGCGCTCATGCGGATTTTTCCGTGTGGGCGCTTTTCTTTTTTGTCCTTCGTTGTACCTTCGTTGTCCTTCACTTTTTGCCGATGCGGTACACTTGGAGCACAAGGAGGGATGTATTATGAGCTATTATCCAACACCCGGAGCGCCTTACGTTCCGCAGCAGCCTGTCAATCCTTACGGCGGCATGGGTACGGTCGGGCTTGCCACTCCCCTGCCCAACACGCAGATGCAACAGGCACAGCCGCAGCGTCCGCAGCCGATGAATGGGCAACAGCCTGTTCAGCAGTCGGCACAAGATGGCGGTTGGTTGCTTGGTAGACCTGTTTCCAGCAGGGAGGAGTTTTTGGCAATACCGTCTGACCTATACGGCAGACCGACCTACTGCCCGGACTTGCGCAGCGGCGTGATTTACTGCAAGCGTCTCAACCCAGACACCTGCGAATCCTATGTGCAGGAGTTCTACAGCCCGGAAGCATGGCGGCAAATGCAAGCACAACAGGCACAGCAGACCGCTGCACCGACACAGCAGTATGTGCCTATTGAGCAGTACAACGCCCTCGTCCTTCGTCTGGATGAGCTGGAAAAATGGCAGAAGAGCTTTTCTAAGCCTACTGCCGCAGCGAAGAAAGGAGAATAAACGATGCCCTCTCCGTTTGACATGATTACTCACAGCCCTATCATGCAGCTTGCAAATCTGGCTCGTGCCGGGCAAAACCCGATGGGGCTTATCCAGCAGTTGGGTGGGCAGAGCGTACCCATCATGCAGGGGCTAAACCTGATTCAGGGCAAAAACGAAGCACAGCTCCGAACGATGGCGCAGAACCTCGCCAAAGAGCGTGGCATCGACCTGAACCAGCTAGCAAACGTCCTGAATTTGACGCTTCCGAAGTGAGGAGGCTTTACAATGGATGATTTTGAAAACAACCATTCCGAAAAAGATTTTGACATCAACAATCTGTGCGGCAATGACAAAATATGGGTTCCTTTAATGCTTGACTTCATTTTCGGCGCTGCCAGCAAAAATTGGGATGACCAAAAAGACAAAAAAGACAACCCTCCAAGCTGACTTAACAATCCTAAAATAAGCATCCCTCTAAGCGAAACGCTTCTCAGTTTTGCGGACTTGACAAAAACCGCATTTGTTTGGCTTCGCCCATCGCATACGGCGGTGGGATAGCATAACGCAAAACCGAAAGGAGTTTTGTTATGGACGATTTTGCAACTGGCTATCTGGCTGGGCAGGACGGCGGCAATAACAACGGCGGATTCTTCGGCAACGAAGGTCTGTGGGCTGTTATTATCCTTGCCATCATCTTCGGCTGGGGCACGAACGGCTATGGCCGGAACGGCGGCGACAACGGCATGAACAGCTACATCCCCTATCTGGTCGGCACTGGTGCAACCGGTCAGGGCGGTAACGACACTCGCGCGGCTCTGTCTGAGGGCTTCTACCAGCAGGACACATCCCGCTCTCTGGCAGGCATCCAAAGCGGTATCTGCTCTCTGGGCTATGACCAGCTGGCGCAGATTAATGGCATCAACGCCAACATTGCGAACGGCTTTGCTGGTGTGAACAGTGCTATCTGTCAGCTTGGCTATCAGAACGCACAGCTCGTGAACGGCTTGGAGCGCAGCGTGTCCAACGGCGACAACGCCATCAACCTTGCCATCATGCAGGAGGGCAACGCACGACAGGCAGGTCAGACCGCACTTGCCACGCAGCTGGCATCTTGCTGCTGCGAGAACAAGCAGCTCATCGGCGACCTGAAGTACACCATCGCAACGGAGGACTGCGCTACCCGTCAGGCTATCGCAGACAACGCCCGCGCCATCGTGGACAACTGCAACGCCAACTTCCGCAGCATGATGGACTACTTCACGCAGGACAAGATCGCAACTCTGACCGCTGAGAACCAGAGCTTAAAGTTCGCGGCTTCTCAGGATCGTCAGAATGCGCTTCTGACCACCGTGATGTCCCAGCAGACTGATACCATCTTGAACCGGGTCAATCCTCGTCCGATTCCCGCTTATCAGGTGGCAAATCCCAACGTTGGCGTGAACTGCTGCGGCTGCTGCTAACCCAAACACTCCCCGATAACACCGGGTGAACCATCGGGGCAGGGGTAAGACACCTCTGCCCCTGATTTTTTAGGAGGAAAACATTATGGCTTATATGTCAGAAGAAGGTTACAAGCAACTGATTGAGGAACTGAAATATCTGGAATCAGTAGAACGTCCTAAAATTGTGTCGGCTATTGCCGAAGCGCGTGATAAGGGAGACTTGTCAGAAAATGCCGAATATGATGCTGCCAAAGAGGCGCAAGGTCTGTTGGAGATGAAGATCAGCCAGCTGAAATCAACTATTGGTGATGCTAAAATTATTGATACTTCAAAAATGAATGCAGATACAGTGCAAATTTTGACGAAAGTAGAATTGAAGAATGCTAAGACCGGAATGAAGATGGTTTATACTATCGTAGCCGAAAGCGAGGCGAATTTAAAATTGGGCAAGATTTCGGTAAATACTCCGATAGCACAGGGTTTGTTAGGAAAAAAAGTGGGTGATGTGGCTGAAATCACTATTCCGCAGGGTAAAATCAGCTTGGAAGTTGTGAATATTTCATTTTAATATTATAAGGCAGGTCTGCTATGCGGGGCTGCCTTATTTAATACTTATAGATATGGCAACAATATTTAGTAGAATTATTACAGGTGAGATTCCTAGCTACAAAGTGGCTGAAAATGATCAGTTCTATGCTTTTTTGGATATCAATCCGTTAACCAAAGGGCATACGTTGGTTGTTCCGAAATGTGAGGTGGACTATATCTTTGATTTGGAGGACAATGAACTGGCTGCTATGCATGTTTTTGCAAAGAGCGTGGCACTTGCCATTCAAAAAGTTTTTCCGTGTAAGAAAGTAGGTGAGGCGGTAATCGGATTAGAGGTCCCTCATGCACATATTCATCTGATTCCTATTCAGAAAGAGTCGGATATGATTTTTTCTAATTCGAAGTTGAAACTGACAAATGAAGAATTTGTGGAGGTGGCAACAGCAATCAATCAAGCCTGGGAAGGTGGTGACAAGTAATCTTTTTCTTTCTTAGTAAATATAAAGAGCGGGAAACGGATATTCTGTTTCCCGCTTTCCTTTATGATTAAACTCCGGTCACCTGTCTTTATACAAACTGATCTCCTAGTTTGATTTGTACGTCATTTACGAATTTTCGGATAGCGCTTTCGTCATCTTTTTTGCATATGAGTAATACATTGTCTCTTGCGGCTACTAAATAACCTTCTAGATCCTGTATTACGGCTAATTTCCCTTCTGGCACTACTATTACATTATTATAGCTGTTATATAATAAGGAGTTTCCGTTTACTACGACGTTACCTTCTTGGTCCTTGGATGATATATCATACAGGGAGCCCCATGTACCTAAATCTGCCCATCCGAAGTCGCACAATTGGACGAAAACATTGTTGGCCTTCTCCATGATTCCATAGTCAATGGAGATATTGGGACAGGAAGCGAAATCTTCTTCTCCGTTAGTCAGTTTGGTACAAACTTCGGGCATAATCTCATTGAAGGCTTCTAAAATTGTATTGATATTCCATAAGAAGATCCCTGAGTTCCAATAGAATTCTCCACTTTCTACGAATACTTTGGCAAATTCCAGTTGGGGCTTTTCAATGAATGTTTTTACTTTAAAGAAGTCTCCTTGTTTTTCTTCCTCAATCTGAATATAGCCATAACCGGTTTCCGGTCTGTTAGGTTTGATGCCTAATGTTAGTAATTGAGGAGAGTTTGAAACAAATTCCAGTCCTTTCAAAATTGCAGCTTTAAATTCATCTTCTTTTAAAATCAGATGGTCGGACGGTGCGACAATGACATTGGCATTTGGATTGAATTTTTTTATGTGATAGGAAGCCCAAGCTATACATGGAGCAGTGCTTCTGCGAGTGGGTTCCAATAAAATTTGTGATTTGTCCAATTCTGGGAGTTGTTCTTGGATCAGTTCTTTATACAATACATTGGTTGTAATAAAGATGTTTTCTATAGGGACTATTTTTTTATAACGATCAAACGTTTGCTGTATTAGAGAACGTCCGGTCCCGAAGAAATCAAGAAATTGTTTAGGAAGGTTTTTGCGGCTATATGGCCAGAACCGGCTACCTATACCTCCCCCCATGATGACACAATAATTATTGCTGTTTGTCATGATATAAAATCGTTTTAAAGTTTCCGCTAATATAGGGCTTATTTTTAGAAAACCATTGTCCGTTATCCCATAAATCGTAGTATATTTATCTTTTTTTGAAAAAAAATGCCGAAAAGTTTGCAGGTATGAAAAAAAGTCGTACCTTTGCAACCGCAATCGAGAAACAAACAATGTTTCAAGAGATGCCCAGATGGCGGAATCGGTAGACG
>ERZ779799.896-NODE-896-length-9127-cov-3.868386_pt1 | contig 9127 bp, 9 predicted proteins | sample MGYA00511253_ERZ779799 | MGnify/ENA primary metagenome ERZ779799 (study PRJEB29588, sample SAMEA2159541) | human gut metagenome | biome: human gut; feature: human-associated habitat; material: faeces | place: Denmark | collected 2008/2010 ...
AAGGCCGAGCCTGACGGTTCGGGCAAAAAAACAGCACCGCAAGGGTGCTGTTTTTTTATGCCCGAAGCCTTGCCCTGCGCTGTGCTTTCGCCGCCCGTCCGTTCTCCATGCGCCCGTAACCGTACCACACGCCGGGGAGACGAACCCGTCGGTGAAAATAGCATATCAATAATTGTTGAATCTTAAAAGTCATCATTATGAACCCAGGATGGAACATAGACATCAACGGCGAAGACTGGACCCGGGAATATTGGACCCGGGAAGAACATCTGCGCGACCAGGCTGAAAATTCATCCAATACACCGATACCGGAACCAGGATACGGATTCGACGAATCGGATATTCCGGAACAAGAGGAAGAAATCGGTGAATCACGAAAGAGAAAATGCTTTCGCCGCTAAAGTTATCAAAGGTTAAACCTTATACGGTCAAATCATGGAAAAGACAACATTACAACAAGGACTTAACGAGGTGGCACGCAAACGTGTACACCGGATGATCGACAACAACCAGCCGTTGTTCCGGCAGACCATGCAGCGGCTTATGCAGGAGGCGGGCACGGCGAACGACTACCTGGCGTCGATAGGTGCGGCCAACCGCACGCAAGCCGCTCCCGATGTAATATTTCTCGAAGACGGCAACAAGCTCATTATGAATATGGCCGGCCGTAAATACGGGCTGCATCGCAATGCCGTGGGACAGTTGGCCGAGAAAGTCGCCGTACCCGCCAAATATTTACGGGAACTCTCCGAAGGCGCCGCCTGGCAGCGCAGGCTCGCGGCAGAGATACTCAACCAGCACTCATCGTGGACAGAGCGCAGCCGGCTGCTGGTGCGGACGGTGGACGATCAGGTACGCGGCGTACTGTCGGACAGCTACCGCCGTCTGAACAGCGTGGAGCTGGTCACGGCTTTCCTCTCGGCGGCAACGGCTCAGGGCGGCGTGCCGTGCGACGCACTGATGACCGACACCAAGATATACGTGGAAACCATCATGCCGGAACCGATCTGTATCCCTACGCAGCGGAACGGAACAGTAGCCATATACATGGGCGCACGCTTCTCGACGTCCGACTACGGGGACGGTGCCGTGGAGATGCGAACGTTCCTCCTGAACGGCGTGTGTCTGAACGGTATGGTGCGCGAGAGCGTGATGAAACAGATTCATCTGGGAGCACGCCTCTCGGAGAGTCAGATGCTTTCCGATAGAACGTATCGTCTCGATACCGCGACGATGGTATCGGCCATCGGCGACTATACCCGCAATCTTTATGACCCGAATAACCTTCGGCAAAAATCGCTGGAGATACAGGCCGCCTCGGAAGCTGAGGTGGATTTCGAGGCGGAATTGAAGAAACTGGTCAAGGGAGGGCGGCTTCAGAAAACGGAGGGCGAAGGCGTACAGAAACTCTTGATGGCTAATAATCCCGACGACGGACTTTCAGGCGGTGCGACGCTCTGGAAACTCACCCAGGCGATTACAGCTTGTGCTCGGGAGCTGGCTCCCGCACGCAGCCGGGAGTTGCAAGAGATATCCGGAGAGCTGATGGCCCGCGCATTATAAACAGCATCGAATATGAGAAAACTGACAAATAAAGGACCGCCGAAGCCAACGACACTTTTGAAAAGGTGAAGATATAAGTGAAATTCGCTTTTACAAAAGTGTTTTGTTGTATTTGTACTTGAAACGACCTTAAATCTACCATTGCAAATTAAACGGATATTCCTCTATGGATGTTCGGATGCTTGTATTAGCGACTGTACGGGATAATCAAAATCTTTACGGATATCGTCGAACAGCATAACCGGACGCTTGCCGAATAACTGTCCGACCTCTCCAAATTACAAATCGTTCACAATAACCGGTCCGCTCCCGAAAAGTCGGGAGCGGACATTTTGTTTAATTACACAACATCAACAATATGATAATCAAATGCCAAGAACGGCTTTGCGAAGCGCAGGAATACGCCGCGACACTCGGCGACAAGTCCTTGCAGAAGTGTCTTGCCAAGCTCGAAAGTTGGGAGCATGACGGACGCATAGTATCTCTTTACGGAGATTTCGCCCCATATTCGTTTGGATTTAGTTTATATGGCCCGGACGGGCAGCTCATTATGAACGGCGGCCTGCTGTACCACGGCTCGCCCGACCAGTCCTGTGCCGTCACGTTCAATCACGACGACCTCTGGCAAACACACACCTGAGACTTGCATAGAGAAGACAAGTGCGGTCGATCGACCGCACTTTCTCACCTTCTTTTTACAACCGGTTCCACAATGTAGAAAAAAACCATTCGTGTCGTAACCCGAAAACAACTGTCCGGCTGAATCGGGATATACAAATATAGTGATTTGTCGGCACCTGCTCGAAAAGCGGGTTGGGACATTCTCGGACTACACCTGAAATATCGACATAAAACGCCATATCGAAACAGGACGTCCCTATGACGATTAGAGTGGGTAGCGCATCATAAAAACCTGTACTTGTAAAATTCCTATTATAAACAACATTACTTAACTATTTATCGAAATGGAAAACAAACCTTATCCAAAGACCGGTCAGAATCAGAATTTGCTTGCAATATTCGATGAAATTCCCGCGGATCGACAAGCGCTTATTCCTGAAGAAGACACGGACTTTTGCCGCCAGTTACAGACCCAGTTCGACAATGTTCACGATGCCTTGGGCAAAAAATACGACGAGGTGCGCTTCGAAGCACAGTTGCTACAGGATTACTCCGTCGATTTTCTTCCCGACAGCAAGGTGACCTATAAGTTACCGCGAGATAAGACGAAACGAACACCTTTCGATCAGTTCTTGTTTCTGCCGTTCGAGAGTATCGACAAAATCGTATATTTGCACGATGCTGCTTGCAGGCGACTCTGCACGATGATTACCGATTATTTCAATCGTAAATACAACCTCACAATTCCGTCTTTCAACCTCGGTTCCGATACGCTCCGCATCGACTTCAGACCGTATTACGAGAATTGCCTCCGACACGTTCTCGACTATTTGGACGGTAAAAGTTTTCAGGCTAAAGCGGAACAGGAGATTATCGAACGACTGTTGCAAGACCTCAAATATTATCCTCCGGCTTTGAAAGGAGCGACGGTCGTATTTCCCGTAACCTATCTTTTCGATGACTTTTGGATGAAAAGTTCTACTCCCAGATGTTCGATAGCATATGGAAAAGAAAAAATCGTATCCGACATTTGTACCGCTGTCATCATGCACCGCAGCGGGTTGCTGACGGGAAGTAGCAACGATATTGTAGGATTACGGTCGCACGAAGTTGATACAAGTATTTGGTATCAAATCCAGAACTCGAAAGGCTGCGAGATCAAATTTTATAAGAATGGTCGTATCGACATACGCTTCCCATCGGCGAGGGAAGCGCTGGATTGTTTCGTGGCTCTGAAGCTCGGAACGATACGGAAATCATAAATAGTTCATATCCTATGAGTATTGTTTCCAAAGCGTGAAAATTTGTTATATTTGCAAAACAAGCGTAAAATACGACAACATGGAACAGCAAGATATACGTTGGCAACAACGGTTTTCAAATTATCGTAAAGCGCTGCGGAAACTCGCAGCAGCCGTTGAAATAGTGACCGAAGAGTCGCACATGGGGCACGATATAGATGAACTGTTGCAAGAGGGACTTATACAACGTTTCGAATATACACACGAAATGGCGTGGAAGGTGATGAAAGATTACGAGGAATATCAGGGTTATCACGATATTCGCGGATCGCGGGATGCCATTCGCCAAGCCCTGCAAATAGGAATTATAACCGATGAGAGGTGGATGCATTCAATCGTAGACCGAAACCTTACATCGCATACCTACAATGACGAATCGGCAGATAAAATAACCGCTAATATTTCCGAAATCTATTTTCCTCTATTCGTGGAGTTCGAGAGAAAAATGAATTCTCTTTTAGAGCCGGGAATCAATCTTTTCGAGCAATGAAATACGGATTGTCAGAAGATGCGTTAAAAAAACTGCATCATGTGTTTTCTTGCGAAGAGAATATCGAACAAGTCATACTATATGGCTCCAGAGCCAAAGGCAATTACAAACCTTTTTCCGATGTAGATATCGTTTTGTCCGGAGACAAGTTGGAATTTATGGATCTTTATCGGGTCATACTTACTATTGATGATTTGTTATTGCCGTATCTGTTCGACATATCGCTTTACAAAGATTTGGATAGTCCGGATTTAATAGAGCATATCCGAAGAGTCGGTATTGTCATATATGATCGTAGGAAAGAAGAGCAGCCTTAGCTGCTCTTCCTGTTTTTACTGTCAAGTCCATACTCTTGCGGAGTTCATCATCGAACTGCCATAATTTCATTATCATAAATTTTCGAGCCATACACCCAAGTCGTGTATGGCCTTTTTGTTTTATTGACCATGTATGAAATAATTCCACAACCGATTCCGCAGGCCAGGCGTGCGGAAATCAACGAAAAAATCCTCGCCGACATCGAATCCGGCGAAAACAGAATTCCCCGGCAAACCATTTACAACTGTTACACGGGTGTGGGCGGGTTGCACGACCTCAATCCCGACCAGTTTGCCAATTACCACGAATATGCCTGCGCCAAACGGGAGTTCGAGCAGGGACAGTTTTTCACGCCCCACGCCCTTTGCCGCCAGATCGTATCGCTTGCGGCTTCGGACCCGACGGAAACCGTTCTCGATATGGGCTGCGGAATGGGCAACTTCTTCAATTTCCTGCCTAACCTACACAACGCTTACGGCTTCGACATAGACCCTCGTGCAGTAAAAGTTGCAGGTTATCTATATCCAGAAGCGCATATTGCCGTGCAGGACATGCAACAGTACGAGCCAGCCATGCTGTTCGATCTGCTGCTCGGAAATCCGCCTTTCAATCTGAAATTCGGCAACGATTCTTCGCAGTTCTACTATTTCCGGAAAGCATATAGCGTATTGAAACCCGCAGGTCTGCTCCTGTGCATCGTGCCGTATTCCTTCCTGCAAAACGAATTTTGGGACAAATCCCAGATACGCTACATCGACAACTGTTTTTCATTTCTCGGACAGACGAAGCTGCCGCAGGATACTTTCGAAGATCTCGGCGTCGCGGAGTTTGCGACCAAGCTGGTGGTATTCTCCCGGGAATCCGCACATATCGAAAGCCGCCCGTATCGGGAGGACGAATTTATTACGCAGGAACAGCTCCGCGAGCGGATCGCACGCTTCCGGGAAATCAAATGTTCCCTGAAACTGAAATTACGACAGGAAACAAACCGCATAGAACTCGAAGAAGAGCAAGCATTCGAATACACGATGACGAAGTATCTGTATGAAATCAAGACCCATCCGCACCTGCGGCCGAAATACGAACAGGCCATAGCACTCGTATCGAAATTCCGCAGCCAGACCCCGCCCGAGAATGCGTCGAAAACGCAATATGAAGAGTACCAGCGCTCGAAGCTCACCTATGCGAAAGTGCTGGCCATATTGCGACGATACGTCCGGGAACAATACTTCGTGCCGCAGCGAAAAGTCGCTCTTGTGAAAAACAATTACTCCTACAAACTGAAAGCATACGCCCCGCACCTTCTCGACGACATCGCTGTCCGGGAAGTGCCCATTTATAAACTCACGATTGATAACGGCGGACTGCCCGATGCCGGAGCGTGGCTAACACCCGACATCGAAAAGCAGTATCGCGCGGCGCGGCGAGTGATCGGGCGAAAACACCGGGAGTATCTGCGACAAAGCATTCCTTACTTTCAGATGCCGCAGGATAGTCGCCTGGCTGAATATATCGACGGCTTGTCGTTCGTAAACAAGGACGGCAAGCGGTGCCGGTTTACCGACCTGCAACGGCACGATATGAACTGGCTTTTCCAGAAACGCTTCAACCTGCTCAACTGGCAGCAGGGGTCGGGCAAGACAGCCGTAGCATACCACTTCGCCAAATACATCCGGTCCCTCAAGCGTGTACACAACACCATCGTCGTAGCTCCGGCGCTGGCGATCGAAATGACCTGGGAGCCGTTTCTGACTCGGCAGAAAAAACGATATACCCGCATTACGCAGCCCCGGCATCTGGAAAATATCCGACCGGGAGAGTTTATCGTCGTTTCGGTTTCCATGCTCGGGAAACTGAAATATTGGCTCAAACGATTCGTAAAGAGCCACTCCAACAAACTATGTTTAATCTTCGACGAATCGGATGAACTGACCAACGACACCTCGCAACGTACACGCAATACGCTCAATCTGTTTCGTCGTTGCTCGTACAAAATACTGGCAACGGGTACAACCACACGCAACAACGTAGCCGAACAGTACAGCCAGCTATCGTTGCTCTATAACAATTCGGTGAATATGATGTGCTGGTGTCCCAAAGTCTATTACGAAGATCGGGAAACACACGAAATAGCAGACGCACCCAACGAATTTTACGGCGAGCCGTTCCCCGCATATGGCGGAGCCTCGCTGTTCAAATCCTGTTTTTGCCCCGGTAAAGTAACCGTCTTCGGCATCGAAAAGCACAATCAGGATATATACAATAAAGAAGTTCTGTGGGAGCTTAATGCCAAAACGGTGCTGACACGTAAGTTCCGGGAATTTGCCGGTGAAAAATACGAAATCAAGAATCATGTAGTTCTTCCCTGTGCAGGAGAAAAAGCCGTTTATGAAAAGATTCTCACAGAATTTTGTCAGATATGCAACCTCTTTTTCAATAGTACGGGCGACACTCGCAAAGACGCCGCAATGAAAATCGTACGACAGATCATTCTGATGATAAAAGCATGCTCGATTGCCAATACCATGCCCGGATATACGGGAGAGCCGTTCCCGGAGAAAGTAAGACATATAGCTGCAATGGTCCGGAATATACCGCAAAAAGTAGCTATAGGATGTACTACACTTGATGCGTTGGAGATGTATGAGGATTATGTCTCGGCGATAATTCCGAACAGGCCTCTATTTTTGGTTCATGGCCGGCAATCATTCAAAAAACGGAGAAGAATTATCGACCGATTCGACCGGACGACGGACGGGATATTGGTCTGCACACAACAAGCACTCAAAAGTTCGGTCAATATCCCTTCCTGCGACGACATAATCCTCGAATCCCTCCAGTGGAACATTCCCCGCATGGAGCAGTTCTATTTTCGCTTCATACGCTTGGATTCCGAGCAGAAAAAACGGGTACATTTCGTAACCTACGACGAATCCATCGAACAAAACCTGTTGGCACTCGTAACGACCAAAGAGCGGCTGAACGAGTTCATTAAACTCGGAGAGATAAGAGAGGAGTCCGAAATATTCGAGGAGTTCGACCTAACGCCCTCCCTTATCGAAAAACTGCTGACACGCCAACGGGACAACGACGGCAAGTTGTACGTATCGTGGGGCAACCAGCGTATCGTTGCGGCATAAGTCGATAACTCCATTTCGATATTGACATACTCGGTCGCGGCAAATCAGTCGATGTTCCGAAGCAGCATGGATAGACGTGAGGAATACCCGTCTTTGCGTCCGGCTGCCATTCGGTTTCGGCGACAAAAGTACCGGACGGGCGGCGACCGGACAAGGCCAAGACGAGTTTCGGCAAAAAAACAGCACCCAAAGAGGTGCTGTTTTTTATTGCCGAAAGCCTTGCCGGATCGCCTCTGGCCCCGTCCGTTACCATTCGTGCCGAAAACCGAAAACAGCCGGACGGCTGAATCGGGATATAGTATTAATTTTTTTCAAGCATTTAATCATGAGATTGATAACCAAAGAAATCGAAAAGAAATTCCAAAAGCATCCTTTCCGTTCACAGGACAAAAAAGGAATCGACGCTACGGTGCTGGTCAAATATTTCACTCCGTGGGGTGCGGCGACATGGCTCATAACCGAAGCCGAACAGCAACCGGACGGTGACTGGATGTTGTATGGCTACTGTACCCTCGGCTACGAGTGGGAATGGGGAACTCTTATGCTTTCCGAATTGCAAGCATTACGAGGACCGTTCGGATTGACCACCGAACGAGACCTTTACATCGGTAACAACGCAATGGTGGCAGAACTGGCTTACTGACAGAGAGTGTTCAAAATACCAAAGCCTGCGTCGCAGATTCTGCGGCACAGGCTGCTTTATAGATTTAATTTTCAGTTATTATGAGTGATAAAGAATACAAAGCCCGACTCCTGTATATCGATGCGGGAGACTGCAAGGAAGTTTGGGAAGTGAAACATATCAACGGGGGCAGACAGTATGTCGGCCGCGATACTTTCGACGAACATACGTGGTGGACGCTTTGCGACGCTCCGTATGGATACTGCGAACGCAGCGGCCGAATCGTGCCGGGCGTCGTCTTCATACTTTGCGATGCGGAATGGAATCCCGTAGCCCGCGACGGCAACGACCGCACGGAATTTCCGACTCCTTATCCGACTCTGGAAGAAGCAAGCGCCGACGCTTGGGCGGCTGTCCGGGAACAATATCCTGAAGTTTCCAAAGATGGATTCGGAAAGTGGATTTCAGGCTTCGCTGACAGACCTCTATCGGGTGCGGATTACATGAATTGGCGGGATTGCCAGAGGGAAACGATACAACGCGAGGTCCTTTCCACATTCGATTATCTGGGCGAACAGCACGCCATCCTGCGATTTACGGTCAGGCATACCGAATGTACGGCGCAATGGCAGGAATATTATGTTGGTATTGCACAAGAGCAACCGCAGGAAGCATTTTCCATGTTTCTCGGGTATAGCTACTGACAACCGAAATATCTATATCCAATACTGGACGATTCTCAATACAGGTGCATTGCCATTACCAACTGTATAGATTAAATGATATCCGACAAAACTATGAACGACATGAAAACAGAACCTGTCCTCATTACGAGCCTTACCCGCCGTCTGACCGCAATTCGGAACGAAGCCTTCAGCCTCATTCAGAATGCCGTGGCCAAACATCGAATCTTAGGTACATTCTATCAAAACCTGGGTAAACATTATGCCCATGACCAGACGCTCGAACAGTACGATACTGCACCCATCGTAATTACCCACAACGACTCGTTCGGTACATACGGCGGGTTTTCAGCCGCCCCCGGGTAAGAAATTTTTTTTTTCAAGGAAGG
>ERZ779799.914-NODE-914-length-9018-cov-1.975901_pt1 | contig 9018 bp, 8 predicted proteins | sample MGYA00511253_ERZ779799 | MGnify/ENA primary metagenome ERZ779799 (study PRJEB29588, sample SAMEA2159541) | human gut metagenome | biome: human gut; feature: human-associated habitat; material: faeces | place: Denmark | collected 2008/2010 ...
CATGGTGTTAACGATAAGTTTTTTGTTTGAATGAACGGTATTGTTGCGAAGTCGATGATGTGGAACTTATGGCATGGTTGCCATAAATTGAGTGCAGGTTGCAAGCATTGTTATGTTTATCGTGGTGATGCCCGGCGAGAGGTGGACAGTTCGGTGGTGGTGCGGACAAAAAACTTTGACCTGCCTTTGCGTAAAAAACGTAACGGAGAATTCAAGATACCATCTGGAACATTTGTCTACACCTGCTTTACTTCCGATTTCTTTGTGGAAGATGCTGACAAATGGCGGGCCGAAGCATGGGAGATGATTCGTTACCGCAGTGACCTGCATTTTATGATGATTACCAAGCGTATAGACCGTTTTTCTGACTGTCTGCCCGATGATTGGGGAGACGGATATGATAATGTAACCATTTGTTGTACGGTTGAAAACCAGGCTTGCGCCGATTATCGCTTGCCCATTTATAAGAGGGCTCCTATAAAGCATAAGATAATAATCTGTGAACCGCTGCTGGAAAGGATAGATTTAAGTACTTATGCTGTTGGCGAATGGATTGAACAGATAGTTGCAGGGGGAGAATCCGGTTACGAAGCCCGCCCTTGTGATTTTGAATGGGTGATGGACCTTCGCAGAATTTGTGTGGAAAATAAAGTGGACTTCTGGTTCAAGCAGACCGGTTCTAAGTTCGTCAAAGACGGAAAGACATATAATGTGAAACGCCAATTTCAACATTCGCAGGCACGCAAGGCGGGAATAAACATCAGTTTATAATTGTCCGCTTTCTACCATCAATATCACCCGTTCGGTCAATGCATCGTCTCCCATAGGGTCGTATTGTTTTTTTAGACTGGCGCCGAAGAGTGCGGCAAAAGTCTGGTAGAAACCGGCTTTGAAAGGGCCCATAAAAGCTTTTACCAGTTCATATCCGGTGGAGTTGGTCTGTCGGTCTACCAGTTTTATCAACAGTTTGCCTTGGGCAAAGGTAAGTTTCTTCATGCGGGGAGTGTATTGCTCCTTCAAGCTTTTCTCTACTGCTTTCATGTGTTTCTGGCGGGCTTTCTCGGTGGGCAGGGTCATCATGTATTCGTAGGTTTCAATGATGGCACGGTTAATCTCCTTGGAGATGGGAAGTACCTTCTTTACGTCACGAATGAGTTTGTAGTACTTGTTCATGTCGCGCTTGTTCTTGAATTTAAGCGGCTTGAAGATGTAGACAGTGGGGAGCTTGACATAAGGGATGGTATCTCCTTCGTAAACGCACATGGGAGTAAGATAGACACTCTTTTGCGCAGCAGACTGTGGTTGCTGCTGTGCAAAACATTTCAGGCTTCCGAGAGAAAGAAACATGATGAGTATTACTATGTTAAGCCTTGCGTTCATGTTGCAAAAGTACACCATTCTGTGTAATGTTGTTGCATCATGTTGATTTTTCCTTGCTCAATTAACTTATTTAAGGTAACTTCGCTTCCCAAAACATGAAAGTGACCTACTATTAATGGAATTACTCAAGATAGGAGTTTTTGTAAGTATGCTGTCAATGACTCCTATGCTTGAAGCTCAAAATATATCCGGCCTTCAGAAAGAACAGCCTTTACTTCTTTTGGAAGAAAATTTGGAACAACTTTCCATCAGGAATGAGGAAGAATACGGTTGGGAAGATGAATTGGAGGAGTTGTCCCGACGTCTGCAAGAGCCTGTCAACCTCAATGCCGCCACTAAACAGCAATTGGAGCAGTTTCCTTTTCTTACGGATATACAGATAGAGAATCTTCTGGCTTATGTCTATATATACGGACAGATGCAGACCATTTATGAATTGCAACTGGTGGAGGAGATGGATAAACGTACCATCGACCTACTGCTGCCCTTTGTCTGTGTGCGGGCAGTGAAAGCGGGTAGGGGGGATCCTGCTTTAAAATCTATACTGAAATACGGGAAACACGAAACATTGGCACGTTTGGATGTACCGTTCTATATCCGTAAAGGATATGAGAAGAATTACCTGGGACCTTCCCTTTACCATTCTTTGCGCTATAATTTTCATTATGGAGATTATCTCCAAATAGGCGTGACGGGAGAGAAGGATGCCGGAGAACCCTTCTTTGCCCTGCACAACAGAAAAGGCTATGATTACTATTCTTTCTATTTTCTGATAAAGAATCTGGGGCGGCTGAAGGCTTTGGCATTGGGCAATTACCGTCTGAGCTTCGGGCAGGGACTGGTACTTAGTACGGATTTTCGTTTAGGAAAAACATTCTCTATGTCTACAACAGAATATCGTACCGGAGGCATCCGTAAGCATAGTTCTACTGATGAGTACAATTATTTCCGGGGAGTGGCGGCAACGGTGGGAGTATTGCCTTACTTGGATATTTCGGCTTTCTATTCGCATCGCTCCATGGACGGTGTGGTGGAGGATGGCGAGATAACTTCCATTTACAAGACGGGATTGCATCGCACGCAGAAGGAGGCAGATAAAATGAATGCCTTTGCCTTGCAGGTGATAGGTGGAAACATGACCTATGAAAAGAACTCTCTGAAGGTGGGAGTGACGGGGATTTACTATTTTTTCAACCATCCTTACAAGCCTCGGTTGAACAAGTATGCAAAGTACAATCTTCATGGAAGTGATTTCTATAATGTGGGCATGGATTATAGGTATCGTCTGGGCCGTTTTGTCTGGGTGGGGGAAACGGCAACCGGCAGTAAAGGCTATGCGTTGCTGAACCGGCTGAAGTATAATCTTTCTTCCGATTATCATCTGCTACTTGTTCACCGGTATTATTCATATGATTATTGGACTTTGTTTGGGCGTTCCTTTGGCGAAAGCAGTATGCCGCAGAATGAGAACGGATGGTATCTGGCAGCAGAGGCCACACCTTTCGCCCGGTGGAAGTTTTTCACTTCACTGGATGTGTTTTCTTTTCCTTGGTGGAAATACCGTATAAGTAAGCCCTCAAAGGGAGTGGATGCCATGTTTCAGGTTACTTATACTCCTCGAAAGAGCCTTTCGATGTATTTTAATTATCGGTACAAACAGAAAGAAAGAGACGTGACGGGTACAAGCGGTGCAGTTATCGAACCTATCTATCACCATAAACTCCGTTATCGGCTGACCTATATGCCGGGAAGATATATCTTTCGTACTACAATAGATTATAACCACTTCCGTCAGCAGGATGGGGAAGGGTATCGCTTTGATAGACGGCAAGGTTATCAGTGTACTCAATTTTGCTCGTACACTTTCCCCTTCCCTCTGTCAGTTTCCGTGCAGGGAACCTGGTTTCATACGGACGATTACGATTCGCGTGTTTACGCCTCCGAGCGTGGATTGTTATATACTTTCTATACCCCTTCCTTCTATGGCAAAGGGTTCCGTTACTCCGCTCATCTGCGATATGATTTGAGTAAGAACTTCATGTTTCTTGCCAAATTCGGACAGACGGTTTATCAGGATAGGGAGACGATTGGTTCGGGCAATGATGAGATACCGGGAAATAGGAAAGCGGACTTGCAGATGCAACTGCGTATCAAGTTTTAGAAACTGTTTTAATTTTATTTTTCAGGTTGCCTCAGAAGAAAACTGAAATAAAATTAAAACAGTTTTTTAGAGTCTTCTCTTTATCTGTCACTTTCTTCCAACATGAAAATTTCATTTACAGTCTTTCCGAATATCTCTGATATTTTCAATGACAGCAAGGTGGAAGGGACATACTTTCCCGATTCTATGGCATTGATGGTTTGCCGGCTCACTCCTATGGCTTCAGCCAATTGCTGTTGGGTCATATGCTTGATGGCTCTTTCTACCCTTAATGTATTAGTCATTGTTGCTCCTCCTAAATTTATAAAGTTCAATGTTGTACTTTATGATGAACAGAAACAATATCATGAACAAGTCTATAAATACAAAATTAAGATATTGCATGTCATAAATCAGCATAGTGCATACTATCAGTAGGGAATACGCTGTTATGGTAGCCCAGATAAGAGAGTTTGAACGAATATTGGCAATGCATTCATCTTCGTCCTTTTCTTTTGAGAAAGCTATGAACAAGAGTGAAACCGTAAGCCCTATCATACTCAACTCGTCGAATAAAGAGTTCTTGATAATACCCCAGGGAATTACTGACAACGCGTTTACCTTCAACCAATCTTCATTGCTGCCGTCGAAAAGGCAGATGAAGGACGTGATGGCAAATGGGACAAATAAACACCAACCTATCTTTCTGAAAGTGGTTGGAAATAAATAGTTCTTTCTCATAATACTATGCATTTAGATGTTATCTGCAAATGTAATGTATACTTTACATATAAACAAGTAAAATAGATAAAATGTAATGTATGATTTACTTTTTTAACATGAAATGTATGCTTTATAAAGGGAATATTTTCTTTTATGGGTAAACTTTTGCAAGCCGAACATTGCCAGATACCATAGTTTTCACTTAACTTTGGAGCGGTAAGATTGTTTAAGCATTAATCAAACCGTAAATCGTCAAATCATAAATAGTATGACTGTCATTTATCCATCTCCCATATTCGGTCCCGTTCATTCTCGCCGTCTGGGAGTATCTTTGGGAATAAATTTATTGCCGGCAGACGGCAAAGTATGCACTTTCGACTGCATTTACTGTGAATGTGGCTTCAATGCCGACCATCGTCCCAAACAGCCGTTGCCTACGCGCGAAGAAGTCCGTTCGGCCCTTGAAGCCCGTCTGCGGGACATGCAGCAAAACGGACCTACACCGGATGTACTGACTTTTGCCGGTAATGGAGAACCGACGGCACATCCCCGTTTCCCCGAAATCATAGAAGATACACTTGCCTTGCGCGACAAGTATTTTCCGAATGCAAAGGTGAGCGTACTGAGCAATTCTACCTTTATTCATCGTCCTGCCGTATTCGAGGCTTTGAACAAGATTGACAACAACATCCTTAAACTGGATACGGTGGATGAAGAGTATATCCGTGTACTTGACCGTCCTACCGGACATTACTCCATCCGGGAGATTATAGAAGGGATGAAAGCGTTCAAAGGGAACTGCATTATCCAGACCATGTTTCTCAAAGGAAGTTATAAAGGACAAGATATGGATAATACATCCGATAAATTTGTTCTTCCCTGGCTGGAAGCTGTCAAGGAGATTGCTCCCCGCCAAGTGATGAGTTATACCATCGACCGCGAAACGCCCGACCATGATTTGCAGAAGGCCACCCGCGAGGAACTGGATCGCATTGCGGAACGGATACGGGAAACGGGTATACCGGTAAGTGTTTCTTATTAATAATATACTTATGAAATCAATAGCAATTAAAGATTTAAGCGAGAACTTCTTCGAAGTGATAGGCAAAGAGTGGATGCTGGTTACGGCAGGCAGTAAAGAACATTTCAACACCATGACTGCCAGTTGGGGAGGTATTGGCTGGCTTTGGAACAAGCCGGTGGTGTTTGTCTTTATTCGTTCCGAGCGCTATACGTATGAGTTTATGGAGGAGAACGAATATTTCACCCTTTCTTTTTTAGGAAAGGAAAATCGGAGCATTTACAACCTTTGTGGCAGTAAATCGGGTAGGGAAGTGGATAAGGTAAAGGAAACTGGGCTGAATCCTATCGTTACCGAGCGGGGAAACATTCTCTTTGAGCAGGACCGCCTGGGATTGGAGTGCCGCAAGCTTTTCATTACCGATATGAAAGAAGAACTCTTTCTCGACCATTCCGTCTACGAGCGTTGGTATGGTGGTGACCACGGTGGATTGCACCGGGTTTATGTAGCCGAGATTGTAGATGCCTGGGTAAAGGAATAGCTCCTTTACCACAGTTTCAAGTCATATTCGGCTTCCACCTTCTCTTCTATTTCATCCGGAAGGGCGGGGAAGAAGTCGATACCTGTAATCCGTTCCACTTCGTCCACTGTATTGACGTAGCTGTCCAACGGATGATTGCCTGATGCATTCTTATAAATGAAGCCGATGGCTTTGGGGGGATTGCTGTCTGCACACAGAACGACCTTGAAGAATGCTTCGGGCACTGTAATTTTGTGCTTCTTACCAATGGTACGGTGACGTTGGTCATAGAGAATAGGACCGCATACAATGTATATCTTGCCTTCTTCTTGTGCCCAACGGCGGCATGACTCTTCCAGTTCTTTCCAGTCGCCACGGTTTAGATTGTGGTTCTGCGGGCAAATGTTTGTCATGTAGAAGCTCTCTTGCATGGCTTTCCAGTGCCAGCGGTTGTCACCGGCCGGACACATATGTCCGCGGTCCATGCCGGCTCCTTTGTAGTCATCGGTGGTTACTGCCTCGTGCTCAGGCAGGTCGGGGTCGGGCAGGAACTTGTCTGTACGGCTTTCACGCTCCACCAGTTTTTCGGGAGTGAGTTCCCAGGCTACCCAGTTGGGTATCTTTAAATCTTTGTTGTAGGATACTGTGTAGCCTTTCCGCTGGAGAATCTGTTCGGAGACGCTCTTCAGCTTTGCCGGTATTTCAAGGCGTGTGCCTGCCGTGAGTTCTATCTTGGCAGGCGTAGAACTCTTTTGCCTGGCATCCGAAAGTATCTTTGCAACGGGTTCATAGGCAAGGCAGACCGCACATATAAACAATATAAGATAATAGACGCCTTGCGATTGTTTCTTTTTTTTTCGTGCCATGCCGGGATTAGTGTTGGATAATTATTTTGGCCCTTTCCAGTGCCACATTTATGTTCGGACAGATATTTTCTTCGCCCAACAGCTCATAGAAGCCCGATTTTTCCAGTACCTTATGTACCTTTTCATTGACACCGGAGAGCACAATGGTTATTTTTTCCTTTTGGGACATCTCACAAAGGCTTGTCAAGTTGTGGATACCGGTAGAATCGATGAACGGAACTTTACGCATGCGGATGATGCGCACTTTGGGGCGGTCGCCCAGCCGCGCCATGATTTCTTCGAATTTGGTGGCGATGCCGAAGAAGTAAGGACCGTTTATTTCATATACTTCCACATCCTCGGGGATTATTAGGTGCTCGTCATTGCTTGCAATGTCCGATTCTGCATTCGGGTCTATTTCATCTTTGATGACGGATATTTCGGTAGTCTCCATGACGCGGCGCATAAACAGCACGCAGGCAATCACCAGACCTACTTCAATGGCAATAGTCAGGTCGAAGATGACGGTCAGGAAGAAAGTAATCAGCAGTACCGTGACATCCGATTTAGGATTCTTCAATAATGCCTTGAACGTACGCCAACCGCTCATGTTATAGGATACTATGACCAGTACACCCGCCAGGCAGGCCATTGGTATATACTGTGCCAGTGGCATGAGAAACAGTAGGATAAGCAGCAACACCACTGCATGAACCATACCTGCTACGGGAGTTTTTCCTCCGTTGTTGATGTTTGCCATGGTACGCGCGATGGCTCCGGTGGCAGGGATACCGCCAAACAGCGGGGTAGCCATGTTGGCAACACCTTGTGCTATCAGTTCCGTGTTGGAATCGTGTTTGTCGCCTATCACACCATCAGCTACGGTGGCAGACAGCAAAGATTCGATGGCACCCAGTACAGCGATTGTAATGGCTACGGGGAACAAGTTCTTTATCGCTTCCCAATCCAAGGCAGGCATCACGGCATCCGGCAGTTCGGCACGGATGCTGAAACGGTCGCCGATGGTATCGATACAATCAATGCCTCCATATACTTTCATCAGCCAGACTGCCACTGTCACCACGATGATGGCAATAAGTGACCCCGGAATCTTCTTCGAGAACCGCGGTGTAATGGCAATGATGAAGATGCTGACAATACTTACAATCGTGTTCCACCAGTTTACGGTATCGAAATGTCGGAAATAAATCATCCATTTTCCTACAAAGTCTCCCGGAACTTTCTCTCCTCCGAACGTCAGCCCGAAAATGTCGGCAATCTGCGTGGTGAAGATGGTGACGGCAATACCGCTTGTAAAACCTACGATGATGGGATAGGGGATAAACTTAATGACAGCTCCCAGCTTAAAAACTCCCAGCAGAATAAGCAGTACGCCTGCCATCAGTGTGGCGACAATCAGCCCCGATTCACCGTATTGCTGGATGATGCCATAGATAATGACGATGAACGCACCGGTCGGTCCTCCAGTCTGTACCTTGCTTCCACCCATCAGAGAGATGATGAAACCGGCTATGATAGCCGTAATGATACCTTTCTCCGGTGATACGCCGGAGGCGATACCGAATGCAATGGCAAGCGGGAGGGCAACGATACCTACAATGATACCTGCCATCAGGTCTGCCATGAACAGTTCTTTAGAGTAATTTTTTAAAGCCGTGTATAGCTTTGGTCTGAATCCGAACGCTTTCATTATAATCTACTTTTTTATACGTTTTTTTATACAGAATGTAATGTATATATTGCAAATTGCCTGCAAAAGTAGATAAAATAATGGATATTAGTGAACACAACTGTGATGTATTTTGTTTTCCTTATCAGATATGTGCTATTAATTATGTCTGAAATACCTCTTCGGGTTATCGGTGAAGATAGATTCTTTCTATAAGACGATAGATAAATCCGATGGGGCAGAGGTGTGATTATTCCAAACTAAATTCGTAATTTTGTGTTGTTTATAAACAGTACGAACGACATTTATACGTAATTATATTAACTAATAAAAAAAGAGACTATGGCTAAAAGTGTTAAAGGAACTCAGACTGAGAAGAATCTGCTGACTTCATTCGCTGGTGAATCACAAGCAAGAATGCGTTACACTTATTTTGCAAGTGTAGCCAAGAAAGAAGGTTACGAACAAATCGCCGCTATTTTCACAGAAACGGCTGACCAGGAAAAGGAACACGCTAAACGTATGTTCAAGTGGTTGGAAGGCGGTATGGTAGAAATCACCGCTTCTTATCCTGCAGGTGTTATTGGCACTACCCTGGAAAATCTTCAGGAAGCTGCTGCCGGCGAACACGAAGAGTGGTCATTGGATTATCCTAAGTTTGCTGATATTGCAGACGAAGAAGGTTTCCCCGAAATTGCT